>WNGE01000536.1_pt1 | contig 49325 bp, 50 predicted proteins | sample 5400651 | NCBI WGS metagenome assembly WNGE01 (sample SAMN13153370, study PRJNA577476) | soil metagenome | isolation source: 60 cm soil or saprolite under grassland replicate 2 | place: USA:California | collected 2016-06-15 | reverse complement strand
GCGCAGCGAACCAGGAGGCGTCGTGAGCGCAGCGAGGCGCGGCGTCCTCTGGACTGAGGAGCAGAGCGACGAGGGAAGAGGGCGCACCAGAGCGCCTCGCGCAGCGAACCAGGAGGCGTCGTGAGCGCAGCGAGGCGCGCCCCGCGCAGCGCGGGTCTGCCGATCCGGGACGAGCTGCGCGGGCTGACCCCGTACGGGGCACCGCAGCTCGACGTCGCGGTCCGGCTCAACACCAACGAGAACTCGTACCCGCTGCCCGACGAGGTGGTGGCCGGGGTGGAGAAGGCGCTCTCCGGCGTACTGCGCGAACTCAACCGCTACCCCGACCGGGACGCGGTGGCGCTGCGCGCCGACCTCGCGACCTACCTCGGGCATGACCTGACCACCCGGCACCTCTGGGCCGCCAACGGCTCCAACGAGATCCAGCAGCAGCTGCTGCAGGTGTTCGGCGGGCCGGGCCGGGTGGCGCTGGGCTTCACGCCCACCTACTCGATGCACCCGCTGCTGTCGGTGGCCACCGGTACCCGCTGGATCGACGGGCAGCGCGGCGAGGACTTCGAGCTGACCCCGGCCGGGCTGGTCGCGCAGGTCGAGGCGCACCGGCCGGACGTGCTGTTCCTGTGCTCGCCGAACAACCCGACCGGTACCGCCCTGCCGCTTGAGGTCATCGACGCGGCCCTGGCCGTGGCGCCCGGGATGGTGGTGGTGGACGAGGCCTACGCGGAGTTCCGCCGGCCCGGTACGCCCAGCGCGCTTTCGCTGCTCCCCGGGCATCCGAGGCTCGTGGTGACCAGGACGATGAGCAAGGCGTTCGCCTTCGCCGGGGTACGCCTCGGATATCTGGCCGCCGATCCGGCCGTGGTGGACGCGGTACAGCTGGTCCGGCTGCCGTACCACCTCTCCGCGCTGACCCAGGCAGCCGCCCGCGCGGCGCTGGCGCATGCCGACGTGCTGCTCGTCACCGTCGAGGCGATCAAGGTGCAGCGCGACCGGATCGTCACGACCCTGCGCGAGCGCGGTCTGACCGTGGCCGACAGCGACGCCAACTTCGTGCTGTTCGGCCGGTTCCGTGACCAGAAGGCGGTCTGGCAGGCCCTACTGGTCCGCGGCGTGCTGGTCCGCGACGTCGGCCTGCCCGGTTGGCTGCGGGTCACCGCCGGCACCCCGGCCGAGACCGACGCGTTCCTCAACGCCGTCAAGGAGTTGCTGTGACCCGGATCGGGCGGATCGAGCGGGCGACCGCGGAGACCAAGGTGCTCGTCGAGCTGGACCTGGACGGCACCGGGGTCGCACAGATATCGACCGGCGTTGGTTTCTTCGACCACATGCTCGGCCAGATCGCCAAGCACGGCGCGATCGACCTGCGGGTGGCGACCGAGGGCGACCTGGACGTGGACGCGCACCACACCATCGAGGACACCGCGCTCGCGCTGGGCGCCGCGCTCGCCGACGCGCTGGGCGACAAGAAGGGCATCCGGCGGTACGGGTCGGCCCTGATCCCGCTCGACGAGGTGCTCGTACAGGCGGCGGTGGACCTGTCCGGCCGGCCCTACGTCGTACACGACGAGCCGCCCCTCGGTCCGTCGATCGGACCGGTCTACCCGACCTCGATGACCCGGCACATCTGGGAGTCGCTCGGCCACGCCGCCCGGATCACGCTGCACGTCTCGGTCCTACGCGCGGCCCGGCCGGGTACCCGACCGGACGCCCACCACGTGGTCGAGGCGCAGTTCAAGGCGTTCGCCCGGGCGCTACGTGAGGCGGTCGCGCCCGACCCGCGCGCGGCTGGGGTCCCGAGCACCAAGGGGGTGCTGTGAGTCCCGAAGTGGTGGTGCTGGACTACGGCTCCGGCAACCTGCGCTCGGCCGAGCGGGCGCTGGCCCGGGCCGGTGCCTCGGTCACCGTGACCCGGTCGCTCTCCGCGGCCGCGGCGGCGGACGGCCTCGTCGTACCCGGCGTCGGCGCGTACGCCGCGTGCATGGCCGGCATCGACGCGCTGGACGCCGGGCCGGTGATCGCGGCGCGGGTCGCGGCCGGGGCACCGGTCCTGGGCATCTGCGTCGGCATGCAGGTCCTCTTCGAGTACGGCGAGGAGCACGGGGTGGTGACCAAGGGCCTCGGGCTGCTGCCCGGCGCGGTCACCCGGCTGACCGCCGAGCGGGTACCGCACATGGGCTGGAACACCGTTGCCGTGCCGGCGGACTCGCGGCTGTTCGCCGGGCTGCCACCCAACGCGCGGTTCTACTTCGTGCACTCGTATGCCGCGACACCGGTCGAGGGACAAGGCTGCGTCGGGCTGACGGTGCACGGTGCCCCCTTCGTCGCCGCGGTCGAGCACGGTGTGGTCGCGGCCACCCAGTTCCACCCGGAGAAGTCCGGCGACGCCGGAGCCGCCCTGTTGCGCAACTGGGTCAGCGGGTTGTGAGCAAGCAGCGCGCCCAGCGTCGCGCGGTCCGCCTGGCGGAAGCGGAAAAGGACCGGGCCCGCCGGGCGCGGCTGGCCCGCCGGCGGGCCCGGCGGCGCGCGCTCGCCCGCCGGCTCACGCCCCGCCTGCCGGACCGCCGCACCGGCCGGTTGTACGCCCGGCGCGCGTTCGCCCAACGGGTCGGCATCGCGCTGACCGCGATTCTCGCGGTCAGCGCCATCTGGTGGCAGTTCGACGAGTTGACCACCCGGGTCGCGCTCACCATCGTGGTCGCCGTGGCCGCCCCGGCGGCGGTGGTGCTCACCTTCGACCGCCGTAGCCACTGAACCGTCGTCGCCACTGAACCTTCCGGAGGACCGATGCTCACCCTGCTCCCCGCCGTAGACGTCGCGGACGGCCAGGCGGTACGCCTCGTGCAAGGCGCGGCCGGTACCGAGACCCGGTACGGCGACCCGTTGGACGCCGCCCTGGCCTGGCAGCGGGACGGGGCGGGCTGGGTGCATCTGGTCGATCTGGACGCCGCCTTCGGGCGCGGCTCCAACGCCGCATTGCTCGCCAGGGTGGTCGGCGCGCTGGACGTGCAGGTCGAACTGTCCGGCGGGATCCGGGACGACGGGTCCTTGCGTGCGGCGCTGGCGACCGGCGCCGCACGGGTGAATATCGGTACCGCGGCGTTGGAGAATCCGGACTGGTGTGACCGGGTGGTCGGCGAGTACGGCGACCGGGTGGCCATCGGCCTGGACGTACGCGGGCGTACCCTCGCGGCGCGCGGTTGGACCCGGGAGGGCGGCGACCTGTACGAGGTGCTGGCCCGGCTGGACAAGGCCGGCTGTGCCCGCTACGTGGTCACCGACATCATGAAGGACGGCATGATGCGCGGCCCCAACCTGGAGTTGCTGCGCGAGGTCTGCGCGCACACCGGCGCGCCGGTGATCGCCTCCGGTGGAGTGTCCACATTGGACGATCTGCGCGCGCTGGCCACCCTGGAGTCGGCCGGGGTCGAGGGCGTGATCACCGGCAAGGCGCTGTACGCCGGAGCGTTCACGGTCACCGAAGCCCTGGCGGTGCTCGCGTCATGACGGTCGAGCGCTACGGTTCCGGCGGCCCGTACGAGGAGGTGTACGGGTACAGCCGGGTGGTGAAGGCGGGCCCGTGGCTGTTCACCGCCGGCTGTACGTCCATTGTGGACGGTGTGGTCCAGCACGTCGGCGACGTCGGAGCCCAGGCCCGTACCGCGTTCGGGACCGCACTGTCGGCGCTGGAGGAGGCCGGCGCGCCGATCGGGACCGTGGTACGCACCCGGATGTTCCTCGCCCGGGGCGCGGACGTGGACGCGGTCGGGCGGGTGCACGGCGAGATCTTCGGCGACGTCAAGCCGACGTCGAGCCTCTACCTGATCGCCGGCATGGTGGTGCCCGAGATCCTGATCGAGGTCGAAGTGGAGGCCTACGTCCCATGACCGTCGCGGTACGCGTGATCCCCTGCCTGGACGTGGACGCGGGTCGGGTGGTCAAGGGGGTGAACTTCGTCGACCTGCGTGACGCCGGCGACCCGGTCGCGTTGGCCGGTGCCTACGACGCCGCCGGCGCCGACGAGCTGACCTTCCTCGACGTCACCGCCTCCTCGGACGGCCGCTCGACCATGCTCGACGTGGTACGCCGTACCGCCGAGTCGGTGTTCATCCCGCTCACCGTCGGCGGGGGAGTGCGGTCGGTGTCCGATGTGGACACTCTGCTGCGCGCCGGGGCGGACAAGGTCGGGGTGAACACCGCGGCCATCGCCCGGCCGGAGCTGATCGGCGAGATCGCCGAGCGGTTCGGGCGCCAGGTGCTGGTGCTGTCGCTGGACGTCCGGCGCGCGGACGGTACCGACAGCGGCTTCGAGGTGACCACGCACGGCGGGCGGCGCAGCGCCGGGCTGGACGCGGTGGCGTGGGCCGCCCGGGGCGCGGAGCTGGGCGCCGGCGAGATCCTGCTCAACTCGATGGACGCCGACGGTACGAAGGACGGCTTCGACCTGCCGCTCATCGAGGCGGTACGGGCGGCGGTGAGCATTCCGGTGATCGCCTCCGGCGGCGCCGGGGCGGCGGCGGACTTCCCGCCGGCGGTGGCGGCCGGGGCGGACGCGGTCCTCGCGGCGAGCGTGTTCCATTTCGGCGAGGTGTCCATCGGCGAGGTCAAGGACGCGCTGCGGGAGGCCGGGCATCCGGTCCGGTGAGGCACTGCGGGGGGCCGGGACGGTTCCCGGCCCCCCGCCTTCCTCCCCCAGATCAGGAAGTCTTCCTGTCAATCGTCGGAAGACTAGGGCCGCACTGGCTCGGCGTCAAGCATCGATCGTCGCGGCTGGCTCGGTCAGCCCGGAGTCGAGGTGTCGTCCCGCTCCGACAGCCAGCGCTCCTCGGCCCGGTCTGCGGCCGCGACGACCAGCCCGTTTTCCCGGTCGAGGAGCCGGCGGTACACCCTGTCGCCGGCCGCCGCCGCGACGCTGAGCAGGACCAGGGTGCCGATCCCGATGCCGAAAAAGGCCCACCACATGGTCGCGGTGGGCCGGAGCAGAATCCATCCCGCTAAGGCGAGCAGCACCAGGATCAGACTGCCGCAGCCGAGCGTGCCCAGCACACCGTCGCGCAGCCGCGGCCTCGGCAGCCGCCGGATCCGCCGGCGGTGGTCGACCGGCTCGGGTACCCATATCGTCATGCCGTACCGGCGCAGGAACCGCTCGGTCACCCGCGGGCCGTTGCGGCCCGGGTCGCCTGGCCAACCCTGCTCCTGGTAGGCGGCCACCTCGGCCCGGCTGGCCCGGCGCTGACCGTGTGCCTTGGCCTCCCGGCGCCGCCGCCCGAACCCGGCCACCTCGGCCAGCCATGCGGTGCGGCTGCGCTCCAACTCGTCCACCGCCGCGACCAGCGATGCCCGCTCGGCCAGCCCCTCGAAGCGCTCCTCCAGGTAGCGCATGGTGGCCTGGAAGCCGTACGGCGCATACTCGCTCACACACCGGCGCAGCGCGGCCTGCCGGCCCAGCAGCGCAGCCGCGGGGTCCCGGACGGTTCGCGCGTGAGACCGGAAGCTCACGCAATCAACGCTACGCGCCCCGGTCATCCGTCCGGGGACGCCGGAGTCAGTGCGGCGCGGCCGTGGACAGGCCGGCCTGCTGGGCGGCGGCGAGCAGGCGGCGGTCGTAGGTGACGAAGTCGCTCAGGCCGCTGCCCAGATGCAGGGCGGTGGCCAGGTGGATCGCGTCGAGGCTGCGCAGCCCGGACTCGGGCAGCGCACCGGCGGCGTCCAGCAGCTCGTCGCTCACCGAGATGGTGATCACCGCGTCGAGCAGCTTCTCGGCGGTGGACCGCTGCCGGGTGGTGGCGCCCACCCGGTACAGGGCCCGGCGTACCTCGGTGCGAACCAGGGCACTGGCGACGTGGTGCTCGTCCGGGCGGGCCCGCAGATAGCGCTCCAGGGCCGTGGTCTCGGTCGCCGGGCTGACCAGCTTCACCAGCGCGCAGGAGTCGAGGTAGATCACCGGTCGGACTCGTCGGCGCGCAGCTGCTCCAGCGCCTCGGTGAGCTTGGCGCTCGGGGCGCCCCGCGGGGTGCGCCAGCCGGCCAGGCCACCACGCCGATCGGCCTGCGAGTCGACCGCGCCCTCGGCGACCAGCCGCTCCCAGGCCACCTCTTCCGGATCCGGCGGGGTCAGCACGGCGACCAGCCGGCCGTTGCGGGTGATCTCCACCCGCTCGCCGGCTTCGACCCGGGCGATCAGCTCGCTGGCGTGCTGTTGCAGCCGCCGGATGGGTACCCGCTGCGCCTCCATGCGCTCCAGGGTAGCGGGAGCGTGCGTCGTTGCCCAGACGTGACGTACGCTGGCCCGATGCGTGCTCTGCTGCCCCGGCCCGGCCGGGTCACCCCGGGCGAGGGCCACTACACGCTGACCCCGCGCACCGGGATCCAGGCCCCGGCCGGGCTCGCCATGCTGGTCCGGGAGCTGCTCGGTCCGGCCACCGGATTCGGCTTCCCACAAGGGAATCCGGGCATCCGCCTGACCGAGGTCGAGGAACCGGAGCTGGGCGCCGAGGGCTACCGGCTGACCGTCACACCCGAGGGGATCGAGGGGTACGGGAGTCTGGCGGGGCTGGGCTGGGCGGTACAGACGCTGCGGCAGCTGCTGCCAGACGGCGTCTTCGGTGACGAAGTCGTGGCCGACGCACGCTGGGACATTCCGTGCGTCGAGATCGTCGACGTGCCGCATTACGCCTGGCGAGGCAGCCTGCTGGACGTGGCCCGCTGGTGCCACCCGCCCAGCTTCCTGTACCGCTACGTCGACCTGATGGCGCTGCACAAGCTCAACACGCTGCACCTGCACCTGACCGACGACCAGGGCTGGCGCTTCGAGGTGCACAGGTATCCGAAGCTGACCGAGGTCGGGGCGTGGCGCCGGGAGTCGATGGCCGGGCACTACCGCGACGGGCGGTTCGACGGAATACCGCACGGGGGCTTCTATACGCAGGCGGAGCTGGCCGAGCTGGTGGCGTACGCGGGGCGGCGCGGGGTACGGGTGCTGCCCGAGATCGATGTGCCGGGGCACATGCAGGCGGCCATCACGGCATACCCGTGGCTGGGCAACGATCCGGCCCGGCCGGTCGAGGTGCGTACCTCGTGGGGCATCTCCAGCCGGATCCTCAACGTGGCCGAGCAGACCGTCGACTTCGTCACCGACGTGCTCGACGAGCTGGTCCAGGTGTTCCCGTTCGGGCTGGTACACCTGGGTGGCGACGAGGTACCCCCGGACGAGTGGATCGCCAGCCCGGCGGCGCGGGAGAGAGCCACGGCGGTCGGACTGTCCACTGTGGAGGATCTGCTCGGCTGGTGGTCCGGCCGGCTGGCCGACCACCTGGCCGGGCACGGCCGGCGCGCGGCGTTCTGGGACGAGGTGCTCGACCGGGGTGCGCCGCCCGGCTCGCTCCTGTTCGGCTGGCGAGGCGAGGACCGGGTGGCGGCGGCCCAGGCGGCCGGCTTCGAGGTGGTGGCGGTCCCGCAGCCGTACCTCTACCTGGACTGGGCCGAGTCGGACGGCCCGGACGAACCGCTGGCCATCCGCGCCGGCCTGCCTCTGGACAAGGTCTACCGGTACGAACCCGGTACCGTTCTCGGTGTGCAGGCTCAGCTCTGGACCGAATACCTGCCCACACCGGAACTGGTGGAGTGGCGGGCCTACCCGCGCCTGGCCGCCGCGGCCGAGGTCGGCTGGTCCGCGCCGCAGCCCCGGGACTTCACCGAGTTCCGGGCCCGGCTGGCCGGCCACCTGGGCCGGCTCGACATACTGAAAGTCAACTACCGGCCGCTGGACTGAGTCGTGGGATACCAGATCGAGCCCGTGGAGATCGGTGCGGACAGCCCGATCCGGTACCGCTTCGGCCTGGTCCGGTTGGACGAGAAGGCCACCATCCTGATGGTCACGTTCGACGGTACGGCGGGGGAGGCCGAGCCGCGGTTGATGAGCGCCGTGGTCAACTTCGGGGTGAGCTTCGTCGAGCCCCGCGGCGTGGTGCTCGACCTGCGCGGCCTGAGCTACGCCGGGGGCGACCGGATGAGCGCCACGCTGGACGCCGCGCGCCGCCGGGGCCGGGCCGTCGTGGTGGTCTCCGACCTGTGCCGTGCGGCGATCACCAGCCTGGTCGAGGCGGAGCTGATGGCCCGGCCGGAGGAGTGGGTCTTCGACGATCCCGACCGGGCGATCGACGCGGTCGCCGAGACCGTGCGGCGCCGCTCCTGACCGCGACGCGATCGGGGACCGCTCAGTCCTGGTAGCGCGGCGTCGGCGGGGCCGGCACCGAGCCGAGGACGCCCAGCCAGTGCCGGTAGATCGCGGTCCAGGTGCCGTCGGCGCGGATCCGGTCGAGCACCCCGTTGACGAAGCGCACCAGATCGGTGGCGTTGCGGGCCATCCCGATACCGATCGGGTTGTCGCTGAGCGGGCCCCCGACGATCTCGAGGTTGGGGTCCTGTGCGGCCATCCCGATGAGGATCGTCTCGTCGGTGGAGACCCCGGCCACCTGGCCCTGCTGGAGCAGCACCACGCAGTCGGAGATGTTGTCCGCGGCCACCGCGATGGGGTGCGAGGCGGCCTTCTGGATCACCGGGATGTTGGTGCTGCCCCGCGACGCGCAGACCTTCTTGTCATGGCCAAGGTCGTCGATGCTCCGGTAGCCGGAGCCCTTGACTACCAGCAGGCGCTGCGGCGAGTTGAGGTATTCGGTGGAGAAGGCGATCTGTTGCAGCCGCTCGCAGGTGATCGAGAAGCTGCGCACCACCAGGTCGACCTGGCCGCTCTGGATCATCGGAATCCGGTCGGCCGCGTTGATGGTACGGAACTGGATCGCGTCCGGGTTGCCGAAGATCGCCTTGGCGATCTCCCGGGCGATGTCGACGTCGAAGCCGGCCAGCTGCCCGGTGGCCGGGTCCCGGTAGCCCAGGAAGTAGGCGTTCTGGTCGGCGCCCACGATGAGCCGGCCACGCTGGGCGATGGTGGCCATCGTGCTGCCGGCCGGCATCACGCCTGGGGCCGGCAGCCCGCCGGGCGGGCGCAGGCTGACCCGGGGGTCGCAGGTCGGGGGAGCCGCGGTGGCGCTGGGCGCTGGCGCCGGGTCCAGCACGTTCAGCGGCCGGACCGGGGCCGGCGACCCGGCCGCCGTCACCGGCTGCCGCGCCGGGGCGCAGCCGGCGAGCAGGCCAACCACGACAAGGGCAGCGGTGGTACGGCGGAGCAGGCGCATCCCCTCACAGTAGGCGGTGCCCGCACGGCTCCTTGGCTCACCCGGTCGCCAGGACCGGAAGGTGCGTCGCTTCCGCCTGACCCCGCACGATGAGCCGGGAGAGTACGAGCTGGATGAGCGGGCCGATGGTGAGGGCGTAGATGACCGTACCGGCGCCGAAGACGCCGCCGAGCAGCCAGCCGCTGAGCACCACGGACACCTCGATGGCGGTACGGATCAGGCGGATCGACCGGCCGGTACGGGCGACCAGGCCCGTCATCAGGCCGTCGCGCGGGCCGGGGCCGAGGGCGGCACCGATGTACAGGCCGCTGGCCAGGGCGTTGAGCAGGATGCCCAGCGTGAGGAAGCCGATCCGGGCGGCCATCGGGTGCGGGGCCGGGAGCACCGCGAGGGTACGGTCGGCGAACAGTCCGACGGTGAGCGCGTTGCTGACCGTACCGACGCCGGGGCGCTGGCGCAGCGGGATCCACAGCAGCAGGACGAGCCCGCTCAGCCCGACGACCACCCAGCCGAAGGGCAGTCCGGTCAACCGGGTCACGCCCTGGTGGAACACGTCCCACGGCATGCTGCCGAGCCGGGCCTGGATCATGAGGGCCATGCTCACCCCGTACAGGAGGAGGCCGAGGTAGAGCTGGACGAGGCGGCGGGGGAGGCGGTACCGCAGGGGCAGCTTGCCGATCTCGGTCATGAGTGCCACTCTGAAGGCCAATCTGGCACGTTACCAAGAGCCAATTTCCGAGGTGTGGCTGTGACGACCGTCCTACACGGGCCACAACTGGCCCGCCTGCTCGGCCGGTGGCATGGTGGCCGCAGCGTCCCGGACTATCTGGCCCTCGCCGGTACCGTGCGCGGACTGCTCGCCGACGGCCGGCTGTCCCTGGGGGTACGGCTGCCCGCCGAACGGGAACTGGCACTGGCACTGGGGATCAGCCGCACCACCGTTTCGGCGGCGTACCGGACGCTGCGCGAGAGTGGCCACCTCACCAGCCGGCGCGGCGCGGGAAGCTGGACCACCATCCCGGGCGGCGCCCGGGTCGGCAGCACCGGCCTGTGGACCCCGGAGTCCGCGCCCGACCTGCTCGACCTGGGCACCGCGGCGCTGCCCGCCCCGCCGCAGCTGGCCAGCGCCGCCGCCGAGGCACTGACCGACCTGCCCGGCTACCTGTCCGGCGCCGGCTACCACCCGACCGGCCTGATCGAGCTGCGCGCCACGGTGGCCCGGTCCTACGCCGCGCGGGGCGTGCCGACCAGTCCGGACCAGATCATGATCACCAGCGGCGTGCAGCACGCCCTCGACCTCGCGCTGCGCCTGCTCGTGCCGACCGGCCAGCCGGTGCTGGTCGAGTCGCCCACCTACCCCAACGCGCTGGCCGCGGTGGTCGGGCGGCGCGGACGGGTGCTCACCCACGGACTCTCCGAGGCCGGCTGGGACGCGGAACTGCTGCTCGCCACCCTGCGGCAGAACCGGCCCCGGCTGGCCTATCTGGTACCTGAGTTCCAGAACCCGACCGGGCACCTGATGGACGACCGGCTGCGCGAACGGCTGCCGGCGGCGGCACACGTGGCCGGTACCGACCTGGTGGTGGACGAGTCCTTCGTCGAGCTGTCGCTGGACGAGCCGGCGATGCCGCTACCCGTGGCCGCGTACGACCGGCACGCCCGGGTGCTGTCCATCGGCGGGATGAGCAAGCCGTACTGGGGCGGGCTGCGGATCGGCTGGATCCGGGCGGCCGCACCGCTCGTGCAGCGCCTCGCCGCCGTACGCGTGGGGATGGACATGGCCGGTCCGGTGCTCGACCAGCTCGTCGCCGCCCGGCTGCTCGGGTATGCCGACGAGGTCGTGGCGGCCCGCCGGGAGCTGCTGCGCGAGCGGCGCGACGCGCTCGTTCTCGCGCTGGACAAGGAGCTGCCCGAATGGCGGTACCGGCTGCCGACCGGCGGGGTGACGCTCTGGGTCGAGCTGGACGCTCCGGTCTCCGGCGCGCTGGCCCGCGCGGCCGAGTCGTACGGGGTACGGCTCGCGCCCGGGCCACGCTTCGGGATGGACGGGACGATGGAGCGGTTCCTCCGGCTGCCGTACACCCTCCCGCCCGACCAGCTCGTCGAGGCGGTGAGCCGGATCGCGGCGGCCCGTCGGGATCTGGAACGCCCGGCCCGGCGTACCTGGGAGGCGCCGGCCCTGGTGGCCTAGTGCCGGGCGCGGACCCGGCGGAGGATCCTTGCCACCGCCGGGTCCGCGTCCGCGATCTGGTCCAGCGGACGGACCGGTAGCTCCTGGTCACCGACCTTGATGCGGACCGGTTCGGGCAGCTCGGGCAGGAGGTTGACCCGGATCTGTCCGAGCGGTCCGGACCAGTGCAACGGTCCGGGTTCACGCGGATCGGGGTGCCGGCCTGGGTTGCCTTCCCGCCAACGTTCGTCCCAGCGGGAGCAGTTGGGGATCGACAGGATCCACCGGGCGAGGGCGTCGATGTCCGGTTCGGCGACCGCGACGTGCAGGGTCCGGGTCTTGAGGGGTACGCCGTGCAGGATCGCACCCAACTCACCGTCGATCAGGTAGCGCAGATCGGCCATCTTCCGGAAGTAGAGCGAGAACAGACCAAGCGCCTCGATGCGGACGTCATCGTCCACCTGACCGATCCGGTCGATGCCGGCGTCCAGGTCGGCATCCAGGGCCTCCAGGTCGATGCGCAGTTGCCAGCCCAGTGCCTCGAACAGCCGCGCGATGGTGTCCGTGCCTGCCGCCTGAACGCCTTTCTCGATGCGGGACAGGCACTGTTGCGAGGTGCCGACCAGCCGGGCCAGGGTGGTCTGCGACATCTCGGCCTTCTCCCGCTCGTTGCGCAGCAGTTCCGCGACCCTCCTGGTCAGCGCACTCGCCATCGGCGCATCGTCGCGCGCATGCCGGGCTCCACACCAGCCGCAAGCCGCGGCTGTGGATAACCTGTGGACAGCGCAAAATGCGGTACCTATTGAAATGGCTCTACACCGGATCGGGTGTACGCACACCAGATCCGGTGTAGAGCCTTACGAAGGTGTATCCGCAAAATTCGCGCGGTCAGGGTGCGGGTGCCCCGGGTGCCCGGAACAACACGGCCACCCCGTTGTTGAGTGCGATCGTGTTGAACGAGTACTGGAGAGCGACGGTGCCGTTCGCGTTCTCGATGCCGACGGTTGACGACTTTCCGCGTTCGTTGGCGTTGCCGAGGTTCTTGTAGTTGGTGGCGACGTTGCCGTTCTCGTAGAGCACGGCCTCCACGGTGATCCGGTGCGAGCTGGTACCGCGCAGGTACACGTTGCGCCACTCGATCACGAACTGCCGGTTGGGCGAGCTGCCCACCACCGTGGTGCGTACGCTCGCCGATGCGTCCACCACGAGGTCGTCCCAGAAGGCGTACACGCTCGCGTTGGGTGCCGCGGCGGTCGGGATCGCGGTGTTCGCCGGTGCCGAGGCACCCGGGTTGACGAAGCTGAGCTTGCCGTTGGTGTCCACCCAGGCGGACGTGTACCCGGTGGCGTAGAAGGTCATCGTGAACGGCAGGGTGACCTGGGTCAGGGCGTTGTCGCCGGTCAGCGGCAGCACCGTGGTGTCCGCGTTGATGAACGGCCGGGTCGCGGTCGAGCAGGTGTAGCCGAACGAGTCGACACAACTGGGTGCCACGTTGTAGGTCGCGGTGTAGCTCGTCGCGGTCGTCGGGGCGGTGATCACGTGGGTCTGCGCACCGGCGTCGGACCAGCTGCCGAACACATAGCTGACTCCGCCCAGGGTCTGCGGGGTCGGCGCGCTCACCGAGTTGGTCGAGCCGACGATGACGGTACGGGTGAACGGCGCGGTCTGGCTCGTCGAGCCGACGGTGAGCTGGAGCCCGGTCGGGTTGGTGTTGAAGCTCAGGTCGACGGTCTTCGGCTGGAGGTTCACCGTGCTGGTGCCGGTCAGCCCGCCGGAGTCGGTCGCGGTCAACACCAGTTGGAGGTACGACGGGTACTCGTGGTCGGGCGCGGTGAACGAGCCGCTCGCCACCCCGGTGAACGTGTTCAGCGTGTGCGTGTGGCAGACGGTCGGAGCGGAGCAGTGTTGCAACAGCAGCTGCCACGTGAGTGCCGAGTCCGGCAGGGTCCCGTCCTCGGGATCGGTCGCGTGACCGGAGAAGTTGATGGTGTCGCCGACCGCCCACGTCAGTGCGGCCGCCGGTGCGTCGATGACCGCGGCCGGCCGGCCGTTGCCGGCGGTTATCGTGATCGTCTTGGTATCGCTGACGCCGAGGGTGTCGGTGACTTTCAACGCCGCGGTGTACGTGCCGTCGGTGGTGTACACGAATGCGGCGGTCGGGCCGGTGGCGTCGAACGTTCCGTCGTTGGTGAAGTCCCACTGGTAGGTCAGCAGGTTTTCGTCCGCCGGGTCCGGGTCGGTCGACGCCGAGCCGTCGAAGTTGACGGTCAGTGGGGTCGGGCCGGCAACCGGCGACGCGTTCGGTACCGCGGTGGGTGGGGTATCCCCGGGGAAGTAGCGGATCCGCCGGATCGTGCCGCCGAGGTCCACGTAGTAGAGCTCGTTGCCGGGCCCGATGGCCAGGTCGACCGGCTGGGCGGCGCCGGCCGCGAAGGTGATGATGTTGCTCGGGTTGGGCAGCCCGTTGCTGCCCGGCATCATCGCCCAGATGCAGTTGCGCGAGTAGTCGGCGAAGAACAACCCACCGTTGTATGTCGACGGGTAAGGGCCGCCGCCGCTGGGGTAGAACGCCACGCCGGTGACGGACGAGCTACCGGTCGGGCAGCTCTCCCCGGCGACCACCTTGCTGCCGTGGTTGTACGTGTAGTACGGGCCGGTCTGCCCGGCGCCGCTGTACAGGCTCTCGCACAGGTTGAGGTTGGCGCTGTCGTACCCGGACTGGTTCGCGTTGCCTTCGTAACAGGGCCAGCCGAAGTTGAGCAGTCCGCCGGTCGGGGTGGTGATCCGATCGATTTCCTCCCAGGTGTTCCAGCCCACGTCGCCGGCCCACACCTCGTTGGTACCCGGCCGGATGGTGAACCGGAACGGGTTGCGCAGCCCGTGCGCGACGATCCGCCGCGCGTTGGCGTCGCCGCTGCCGGCCAACGGGTTGTCCGGCAGCGCCGCACCCGTGGCCGGGTCCAGCCGCAGGATCGCCCCGTCCAGCCCGGTCGGGTCGGTCAGCGTCCGGACGTCCTGCGAACGCAGGGCGCCACCCTCGGCGGTCGGCGGGCTCATCGAACCGCCCGGCGGGTCGGCGCACGGGTTGACCGGGTTGCCGAACTGGCCGTAGTCGGTCGCCGAGAAGCTCGCCCCGTCCCCGCCGCTGAGATACAGCGCACCGTCGGCGCCGAAGTGCAGGTCACCGATCGAGTGGCTGGGGAACTGCTGGCACCAGTCGCTGATCAGGACCTGCTCGGTACCGGTCATGTGGTTGCCACTGGCCTGCAACCGGGCGAGCCGGCCGCTGACGATGCAGTCGCCGCCGTTCGGGTTGGCGCACACGTCGTTCCACACCGGTGCGGTCTGGCCGAGCGGCGCGTCGTACGTGTAGAGCACGTACACCCATGGATCGGTCGGGAAGTTGGGAGCCAGCGCCAGGCCGAGCAGTCCGCGGTCCCACTGGTTGTGCACCTGGACCGAGAGGTCGGCGAAGATGTCCGGGGTGGGATCGCTCAGGCTGTCGTAGACCTTGATGATCCCGCCCTTCTCGGCCACGAAGATCCGACCGTCCGGGGAGAACTCGATGTTGGTCGGCTGGTTCAGCCCACTGAAGACGATCTGTTCCTGGAAGCCGGACGGGAGAGTGGCGGCAGCGGCGGGGGTGGCGTTGCTCAGCGGGCCCAGGGCACCGGCGAGAAGAATCACCAGAACGAACGAGATCACGCGGCGACGTGTCGACATTGACCGTCCTCTTCCTGCGCAAATCACCGATGGCACCGGACAGTGAGCGCAGCGTACGGCCGGCTGACCGGCCGGCGTATCGGCCGGCCCGGTCGCGTGCTGTCAGGTTTCCGACGGCCGAAGGCGGTTCAGCGTTCGGCGACGGTACCGGCGTAGAGCGCCTCGATCTCGCTGGCGAAGGACTTCTCCACCATCCTCCTCTTGATCTTCATCGACGGGGTCAACTCACCGTCCTCAATGGACAGATCGCGCGGCAGGATGGCGAACTTCTTCACCGTCTCCCAGCGGTTGAGCCGCCCGTTCAGTTCGGTGACGTACCCGTCGACAAGCTCGTACGCGGCCGGTGAGGTGACGATCTCGGCGTACGGGCGGTCTTCGAGCGGGCCACCCGCCGCCCACTTGGCGATCGCGTCCGGGTCGAGCGTGACCAGCAGCGTGCAGTAGTTGCGGGACTGGCCGATGACGAGCACCTGGGAGGTGTACGGGCAGACGGACTTGAACAGGCCCTCGATGTGGCTGGGCGCGACGTACTTGCCGCCGGAGGTCTTGATGAGGTCCTTCTTCCGGTCGGTCACCCGCAGGTAGCCGTCGCCGGACAACTCGCCGATGTCACCGGTGCGGAAGAAGCCGTCCTCGGTGAACGCCTCGGCGGTCTCGTCCGGCAGGTTGTGGTATCCCCGCATCACCGGCCTGCCGCGGAGCAGGATCTCCCCGTCCTGCGCGACGCGGCACTCCAGATCGCCGAGGCGCTCGCCGACCGTACCGATGCGCAGCCGGCCCGGCCGGTTGACGAAGTTGGACGCGCTGGACTCGGAGAGCCCGTACCCCTCCATCAGCGGCAGCCCGGCGGCAGCGAAGAACAGCGCGATCTCCGGGGACAGCGGTGCCGCGCCGGAGCAGAGGATCCGGATCCGGCCGCCGAGCCGGGCGCGCAGCTTGCTGAAGACCAGCCGGTCGGCGATTTTCCATTGCCGGGCAAGGGTTGCCGGCACCGGCTTGCCGTCCTGCTCCAGGGCGACGGCGCGCTTGCCCACGCGTACCGCCCAGTCGAAGATCTTCGCCTTGAGGCCGCCCCCGGCGGTGGCCGTGGTGACCATCGCGTTGTAGATCTTCTCGTAGATCCGCGGTGGCGCGGCCATCAGCGTGGGCCGCACCTCGCCGAGCTTCGCGACCAGCTTGTCCACCCGACCGTCCACATAGGTCGGTAGCCCGACGTGGGTCAGCCCGCACACCAGCGCCTTGCCGAACGAGTGCGACAGCGGCAGCCAGAGGTAGTGCAGATCATCGGGGGAGAGCAGGCCCGGTTCGCCCTGCGCCACGCCGACCCAGCACCAGCCGCCGTGGGTGAGCTCAACGCCTTTAGGGCGGCCGGTGGTACCGGATGTGTAGATGAACGTCGCCAGGTCGTCCGGGCCGATCCGTTCGATGATCCGGTCGACCAGTCCGGGGTCCGTGACCAGCGCGTCGGCACCGGCCGCCTCCAGGCTGGCCAGGGTCAGCTCGCCCGCGCCGTCGATGAGCACGACGTGCGACGGGTGCGCCTCGGCCACCTTCGCCGCCTGGCCCGGGTTTTCCGCGATGATCACCTGGGCGCCCGAGTCGCGCAGGATGAAGACGGCCTCGTCCGGCTCGGTGGTCGGGTAGACCGCGGTGGTCACCGCGCCGGCGCACATGATGGCGAAGTCGGCGAGGATCCATTCCACCCGGGTACCGGCCAGGATGGCGACCCGGTCACCGGGCGCCACGCCGAGCCCGACCAGGCCGGCGGCCAGCGCGGTGACCCGCTGGTCCACCTCGGTCCAGGTGAGCCAGGCGATCTCTTCCTCCGGCGTGGGGAAGCCCAGCGCCTGCCGGTCGGGGCTGTCCGCAACCCGCTGGCGCATCATGTCGGGGATTGAGCGGTACGGGACGTCCATCTGTCTCGGGCCTCCAGGAGAAGTTACCTGAGAGTAGCTTTGAAACATCGCGTTCATCTAGTGGGCGAAACCGATTCTGGCCCTACCGTCACCGTACCGCCACCACCCGTACCGAAGACCTGACGCGGGAACTAGCGCCTGATGAGCCTCGCCGCCGTCCGAGCGGAGCGAGTGCCAACATGTCAGCGCAAACGTTTACTCGCAACCGATCCCGTCGCCGTCACGGTCCAGGCCATAGATGTCTTTCCCGATGACCTTTACCGGTCCCTGGACGTAGGCGGGGCCGTCCCCGGTACCTCCCGCACAGTCCACGTCACTGGCGATGGGGACGCACGCCCAGGCGTAGTTGGGATCGCATTTCGCCGCTGCTTTGGTGCCGACCACGATGACCTCGGTGACCGGCTGCCGGGTGACTTCTTCGCGAAGCAGTTGTTTGCCGGTCTGTACCCCGTCGGTCAGCGTCACCTGGTACGTGCGGGTCTTGACCCCGTTGACACCGCTCGTCCGCACCTTGCGGGTACCCGACGCCAGGGTCGAGTCCTCCACGGTCCGGCTGGTGAACGGGATTACCTCGGTCTCGGTCACCGTCGTCGTGACCACCTTGGGCTGCGGGGCGCTGCTGCTGGCTGAGGCGGCACTGCCGGCTGACGCCGTGGCGGCGGCCTGGGTTGTGGCTGACGAGGCCGCCACCGGTCGGGCGTTGTCCGCGTCTCCGGCTGGCGGGCCCGGTCGCGGACCGGAAATGGCGCCGACGATGCCGGTTCCCGCGGCGCACAGCAGAATGAACGCGAGCAGGCCGCTGCCGAGATAAACTGCGGCCTTCTGCCCAGGACCGAGACGATGCCGGTACGGTGCGCGCGGAACGCCGGGTGGCGGGAGTGTCACCAGCGCAGTGTGGTCCTGAGCTGAATTATCTGACAGTAGTCAATGGGTGACAGTTCGGTAGCACGTCAGGCGGGTGCCGTCCCCTGGCAGCCGGGCGCGGCATCCGTTCGACCTCGGCCTCCCGCCATCCGGCCGGCCCATTCCCTAACTGGTCACGTCACGGCCGCCGAAGCGGGCCCAGGCGGCGGTACCGAAGATGGCCACGTACGCCAGCGCGGACAGCAGTCCGGGGACGGTACGGTCGAGCGCGATCGGGTCCCGGAGCAGATCCCCGAACGCCAGCCACCAGTGCGTCGGCAGGTACGCGTGGATCGCCGACAGTTGCGGGATCGCGTCCATGATCTCGCTGCCCACCGCGAGCACCAGGATCGCGATGGCGGCGCCGATCGGCTGCTCGGTCAGCGTGGACACGAACAGGCCGATCGCGCCCAGGGCGGTGAGGCAGACGGTCAGGTAGAGGCAGACCAGCACCAGGCGCAGCACGCCGTCCCAGAACGGCAGCTGGGTACCGGAGAGGCTGACCATCGGGCCGGCCCCGAACACGGCGAGCCCGAACAGCGCCCCGACCCCGGCGACCACCATGGTCGCGGCGAACGCGAAGACGGTGATCGCGGCCAGCTTCACCACGAGCATCCGGGTCCGGTCCACCGGTACCGCGAGCAGGTAGCGCAGCGTGCCGAGGTTGGCCTCGCCGGCGATCGAGTCGGCCGAGATCGACGCGACCGCCACCGGCAGGAACAGCGGGATCTCCAGGGTCAGCGAGGTCAGCGCCGCGAACACGCCGTTCTGGGCGATCTGGTTGATGAAGTCGGGGCCCTCACCGCCCGACGGCGGCGACACCTTGACCGCGATGACCAGCAGGACCGGTACCGAGGCGAGCACCGCCATGCCCACCCAGTTGCGCCGCCGGCCGAAGATCAGCCACAGCTCCGAGCGGAAGAACCGGGTGGAGAACCGCCGCGGCACCGGCAGAACGGCCTCACCCGCTGACATCGAAGCCCTCCCCGGTCAGCTGCACGAACATCTCCTCCAGGTCGGCCGCGAGCACCTGGAACCCGCGTACCGGTACGTCGGCGTGGACCAGCTCGGCCACCACCTTCTCCGGTGCGACCGGGCCGAGCAGCCCGGTGACCGTCTCGCCGACCGTGGCCACCTGGGCCAGGCCCAGCTCGTCGAGCACCCGGGCGGCCCCGGCCGGGTCGCCGGACAGCACCTCGACCTGGGGGGCGGTACGGGCCCGCAGTTCGGACAGCGGCCCCTGCGCGACGAGCTTGCCGAGGTGCATCACGCCCACGTGCGAGCAGACCTGCTCGACCTCGGAGAGCAGATGGGTGGAGAGCATGACGGTGGTACCGGTGGCGGCCAGCGCGGTGAGCAGGCCGCGTACCTCCCGGGTGCCCTGCGGGTCGAGCCCGTTGGTCGGCTCGTCGAGGATCAGCATCTCCCGGGGTCGCAGCAGGGCGGCCGCGATCGCCAGGCGCTGGCGCATGCCCAGGGAGTAGTGCCGGTACCGTTTGCGCGCGGCGGCCAGCAGCCCGACCCGGTCCAGCGCCGCGTCGATGCGTTGCCGGGCGGAGCTCGGCGCTACGGTACGGTCGGCCGCGTCCAGCCGGCGCAGGTTGTCCAGCCCGGACAGGTACGGGTGGAACGCCGGCCCCTCGACCAGTGCCCCGACCCGGGGCAGTACCTGTGCGGCCCGGCCCGGCATCGGCTGGCCGAGCAGCTCGTGCCGCCCGGCGGTCGGGCGTACCAGCCCGAGCAGCAGCCGGATCGTGGTGGTCTTGCCGGAGCCGTTGGGCCCGAGGAAGCCGTACACCGAACCACGCGGTACGGCCAGGTCGATGGCGTCCACCGCGACCTGGCCGGACCGGAACCGTTTGGTGAGCCCCGCCGATGCGACGGCGAGGTCGGTCACTTCAGAGCCGCCGCCGGGTCGGCCGCGGCCGCGATCAGCCGCTCCGGGGTGACCGCGCCGACGAGCACCCGCCCGTCGTCCAGCAGCAGCGCGGAGAACAGCCGGGACTGGAGCACCCGGCCGGTGCCGAACGAGCCGTGCACCTCGGGGAGCATCTTCAGGAAGGCGTCCAGGCCGGCCTGACCCCGGTCGCCCCGGTCGGTGCCGATCTTCGGTGCCGGGATCGGATCGGCGGGCATCCGGGCGACCAGTACCGTGGTCCAGCCCTTGCCGATCAGCGCGCTCTTCGGCCGGGTGGTCGGCGCGTTCGGCCGGGCGTCGGGCGTGTCCTGGTCCGCTTCGGTGATCTTCGCGCCGGGCGGCGGGGTGAACTTGAAGACGCTGTCATCCGGGCGCTTGAAGCTGACCTGGGTGAAGCCGATCTCGAAGGCCGCGTTGTCGTGCCCCTTGGCGAACACCTCGACCCGGGTGGGTACGTGCTGGGTGCCGTCGATCGCGATGCGCACCTGGGCGACCAGCGATGCGGTGTCCTTCGGCTTGAGCACCAGCTCGTACGCCGGGTGCCCGGCGACCACCGCGGTGCCTTCAGTGGTCACCGAGGTGGTCGGACTGACCAGCGCGAGGATCCGGTCGGCCGCCTCCTGCGGGGTCTTGGGCAGGTCGGGCGGGAGCTGCTCCGGATGGTCCGGCTTGGCCCGCGTGGCGTCCCGCTTGAAGTGCGTCGCACTGTTGGTCGCGCTGGACCAGGCCCACGCGTCCGTACCGTTGACCACGACGTCGGACTCGCCCAGCGCGCCGAGCAGGGCGACCCGTGCCTTGTCCGTGCCGGAATACCAGACCCGCAGCGTGTGGGTACCGGTGATCAGGGAGTTGAGCTGGGAGCTGCCGTCACCGCCGACGGCGCCGGGCAGTGCGGGCAGGCCGAGGTCGGCCCGCTCGACGACGGTGCCCGAGACCCCGTCCAGCCGGGCGGTCTGCAGGTCGACCAGGAGCTGGGCGGCACTGCGCTCGGGCAGGCTCGCGTCGGCCGAGGCACGCAGCACGGTGGTCAGTGCGCCGCCACCGAGGACGGCCAGCACGACACCGGCGGGTACCACCCAACGCATCACCGGTCGGGACGCCATCACGGACATGATTACCTCCTTGCTCCCCTCCATCCTGCGTCGGGTGAGCTGTGCGCGGCCTGAGACATCCTGAACGCTTCTCAGCCGGGCGTGCCAGGCTGTGACCATGCGGGTGCTGGTGGTCGAGGACGAGCCGCGGCTGGCCCGGGCGCTGCAGCGCGGCCTGACGGCCGAGGGCTACGCGGTGGACCTGGCCGCCGACGGGCTCCAGGGGCTGGAGGCGGCCAGACATGAGGGGTACGACGCGGTGGTGCTCGACATCATGCTGCCCAGCCTGTCCGGGTACCGGATCGTGCGGGCCCTGCGTTCGGAGGGCAACTGGGTACCGGTGCTCATGCTGTCCGCCAAGGACGGCGAGTACGACCAGGCCGACGGGCTCGACGCGGGCGCCGACGACTACCTGACCAAGCCGTTCTCGTTCGTGGTGCTGCTGGCCAAGCTGCGGGCCCTGCTGCGCCGGGGGGCCCCGGAGCGGCCGGCCGTCCTGACCGCCGGTGGGCTGAGCCTCGATCCGGCCACCCGCCGGGTCACCCGCAACGGTCAGGAGATCGCGCTGACCACGCGGGAGTTCGCGTTGCTGGAGTACCTGATGCGCCGGCGCGACGAGGTGGTCACCAAGACCGAGCTGCTCGACCACGTGTGGGACGCCGGAGCCGATACCGATCCGAACGTGGTCGAGGTCTACGTCGGATACCTGCGGCGGAAGATCGACCAGCCGTACAACGAGCGGTCCCTGCAGACCGTACGCGGTGCCGGCTACCGGCTCGTGGGGTAGCCCGTGCACTGGTTCCGGCGGCTGTCCCTGCGCTCCCGGCTGATCCTCATCGGGACCAGCGGGCTGGCCGTCGGGCTGATGCTGGGCGGGCTGGTACTCCTCGGCTCGCTGCACTACGCGCTGCTCCAGTCGGTGGACAACGGGACCCGGCAGAACGCCGAGGACACCGTCGCGCTGCTGGACGCGAACCACCTGTCCGACCCGATCCCGACCGCCGGTACCCAGTTCGTCCAGGTGATCGACGACCAGGACCGGGTGCTCAAGGCATCGAGCGGAGCCGATCGGCTCCGGCCCCTGCTACGCGGCGGCGACCTGGTCCGCGCCCGGGCCGGCCAGGTGGTGCTGGTCGGCGGGGACCGGGTCGGGGTCGAGGGTGACCTGCGGGTGGTCGCCAAGGTGGCGGCCAACGGTGACACCGTCCTGGTCGCCGCGCCGGACCGGGACGTCCGGAGCAGCCTGTCGACCGTGGGGCACGCGCTCCTGGTGGCCTACCCGCTGCTGCTGCTCGCCCTGGCCGCGCTGGCCTGGTGGGTGGTCGGCTGGACGCTGCGCCCGGTCGAGGCGCTGCGCCAGGGCGCCGAGGAGATCAGCGCGGCCCAGGTCGGCCGGCTGCCGGTACCCGAGGGGGATGACGAGCTGCACCGGCTGGCGTTGACCCTCAACCGGATGCTCGACCGGTTGGAGGCGGCCCGGTCCCGCCAGCGTGCCTTCGTCGCCGACGCGGCACACGAGCTGCGCAGCCCGATCGCTTCCCTGCGTACCCAGCTCGACGTGGCGGCGCACCTGGGCGAGCCACCGGTACCGGCCGACCTGAGCATCGAGGTCGACCGGCTCAGCCGGCTGGTCGACGACCTGCTGCTGCTGGCCCGCGCGGACGAGCAGGACCCGAACCTGCGCCGCCGGGAGCCGGTCGAGCTGGGTGGCCTGCTGGCCGAGGTGGCGGCCGGCTGCGCCGGCGCCCGGGTACCCGTGCGGGTGGTCCAGGACGGTCCACAGTGGACACTCGGCGACCCGGTCGCCTTGCGTCGCGTGGTGGACAACCTGGTCGGCAACGCCGTGCGGTACGCCGACTCCGCCGTCACCCTCGCGGTACGCCGGCTCGACGGGCGGGTCGTGCTGACCGTGACCGATGACGGGCCCGGGATCCCGGAGCCCGACCGGGCCCGGGTGTTCGACCGGTTCACCCGGCTGGACGATGCCCGTACCCGGGATGCCGGCGGCGCGGGACTCGGCCTGGCCATCGTCGGTGAGCTGGTACGCCTGCACGCCGGTACGGTCACCCTGGGCGACGCGGCCCCCGGACTCCGGGTGGCCGTGGCGTTGCCAGGAATCGAAGCGCCCGACGAGACTCTGGCTACCTCGCGGGGCAGTGGACTAACCTCTTAGCTAAGGAGGTCAGATGTCCAGCGAAGCGGCCGCGCAGTTCAACATCCATGACGCCAAGACCAACCTGTCCCGCATCATCGAGCGGGTGGAGCACGGCGAAGAGATCATCATCAGCCGGGCGGGCAGTCCCGTCGCGAAGGTCATCCCACTGAATCGCCGAGTCGATCGGGCGGGGCGCGGATCGCTACGCGGCACGCTCGTACTCGCCGAGGACTGGGACTCGCATGAGGTCAACGAAGTGATCGCCGACGAGTTCGGGCTGACCTGGTGACTCTGCTGCTGGACACACACGTCGTGCTCTGGTGGCTGACGGACGATCGCACTCTGTCCGACGACATCAAGGACCGGCTCGACCATGAGCCCGATGTCTACGTCAGTTCCGCCACGATCTGGGAGGTAGCCGTCAAGCAGGCAATTGGCAAGATCAAGGAACCGGCCGACCTTCCCGAGCGGATCCGTGGCAGCGGGTTCCGGCAGCTGCCGATCACCTTCGAGCACGCCATCGCCGCCGGACGGCTTCCACTGATCCATCGGGATCCGTTCGACCGGATGCTCGTGGCGCAGGCCCGCGTCGAGGATCTGACCCTGGTGACAAGGGACGCCGAGGTCCAGAAGTACGAGGTCTCCGTTCTCGCGGCATGACCCCGCGTTCAGCGGCCAATTCAAATACCCAGTCGAGCTCCGCGCAGCTTCTCGGTCAGCTCCTCCGGGCCGGTGAGCTCGACCCGGGCAACCGGCTGCCGGCCGGACAGGAACAGTGCCAGCTCGCCCGGGTCACCGGTCAGGGTCAGCTGGGCCGGTCCGCGGCCGGCGTGGCTCTCGCCGTAGCCGGGCGCGACGATGCTGACTCCGGCGGGGAACCGGCGCAGCCCCAACCGGGCCGATGTCGGTAACACCGTCCAGAGCGCCCGCCCGTGCTCGCGGGGCAGCGGCCGGGGCTGCCATTCCGGGGCGGCCCGCCGGACGTCCTCGTGATGGATGAAGAACTCCATCGTGTTGGTCGCCCGGTCCAGCGGCCCGATCGCGCCGGCCGACCAGGGCGGCGGATGGCGCAGCACCTCGACGAGTTCCGGGAAGGGCCGCTGGGCGGCTGCCACCCGTACCCGCTCCAGGTATCCGGCGAGGGGTTTGACCAGGATGCCGGCGGCCGCGTCCGGCCGCCGCTCCCGCACCACCAGGTGCGCGGCCAGGTCGCGGGTGGTCCATCCCGCGCACAGGGTCGGCTGGTCCGGCCCGACCTCGAGGAACAGGTCACACAGCGCCGTACGTTCGAGTCGAGCCAGGCTCACCCGGGCAACTTTAGCGGCTCGAACAGGTACCGCCTGATGTTGGGTGCGACCGCGGCCATCACGGTCTCGTGGTCGGCGCTGGCGAGCGGCTCGAGTTTCAGCACGTACCTGATCATCGCTAGGCCGATCATCTGCGAGGCGACCAGCGAGCCGCGCAGCGGTGCCTCCGCCGGGTCGATCGGGAGCGTGCCCAGGACCCGGCGCAGGATCCGGGTGGTCAGCAACTCCCGCAGCAGCCGGGCCGACCAGTCGTGCTGGAGCCCGCTGCGGACCAGGGCCAGCGCGGCGGTCCCGGTGACCGGATGGTCCCACATGGTCAGAAAGACCCGGACCAGCCGTTCGGGCAGCTCCTCGACCGGGCCGTCGATCACCCCGGGCAGCAGGATCGCCGGGTCCATCGGCGCCTGCACGGTCGCCAGGAACAGCTCGTCCTTGGTACCGAAATAGTGGTGGACCAGCGCGGGGTCGACCCCCGCGCTGGTCGCGATCGCCCGGATCGAGGTCCGGTCGAAGCCACGCTCGGCGAACGCGTCCCGGGCCGCCGCGAGGATCGCCTCGCGGGTGTCCTGGTTGCCCGGGCGTCGTCCGGTGCGCGCCATCATCACCTCAGTCGGTCCGCCGCTGCAGGGTCGCCGCGGCCAAACTCAGCGCGAGGACCGCGCAACCAATCACGATCCCCAGGTCCCGCCACATTAGCCGGGTTGGGTCGACGCTGGCGCCGATCTCCTGCAGCCCCTGCACCGCGTAGGTCAGCGGCATTACGTTGGACAGTGCGTGCATCCAGCCGGCCATCTGCTCCCGCGGCGCGAACAGCCCGCACAGGAACAGCTGCGGGAAGACCACCGCCGGCAGGAACTGCACGGCCTGGAACTCACTACGGGCGAACGCGCTGAAGAACAGCCCGAGTGCCATCCCGAGGATGGCGTCGGCCACCGCGAAGACGATGACCAGTCCGGTGCTGCCCCGCGTGGTCAGGTCGAAGGCCCAGTAGGCGAGGCCGGTGGCCACACCGGCCTGGACCGCGGCGAGCACGCCGAACGCGATGCCGTAGCCGAAGAGCAGGTCAGGCTTGTGCAAGGGGGTGGTGAGGAGGCGTTCGAGGGTACCGCTGGTCCGCTCGCGCAGCATCGCGATGCTGGTGATCAGGAACATGATGACGAACGGGAACAGGCCCAGCAGGATCAGGCCGACGTGGTCGAAGACCCCGGGCTGCTTCTCGAACAGGTAGTAGATCAGGGTCAGCAGCACCAGCGGTACCCCGATGATCAGCGCGATGGTGCGCTTGTCGTGCCGCAGCTGGGTCAGGATCCGGGCCGCGGTGCTGAACAGGATGCGTGCCGACATGGTCAGGCCACCTCCGCCGGGGACTGCGCGCGGATCAGGCGCAGGAACGCTTCGTCGAGATCGTCGGTGCCGGCCGACCGGCGTACCGCCGAGACGGTGTCGTCGGCGATGATCCGGCCCTCCCGGATCAGGGTCAGCCGGTCGCAGCGGCTGGCCTCGTCCATCACGTGGCTGGACACGATGATCGTGGTACCGGCCTCGGCCAGGGCACGGAACTGTTGCCACAGGTCGTCGCGCAGCACCGGGTCCAGCCCGACCGTCGGCTCGTCGAGCACCAGCAGGTCCGGCCTGGCGAGCAGCGCGCAGGCCAGCGAGGCCCGGCTGAACTGCCCGCCGGACAGCGTGCTGACCAGCTGGTTGGCGGCGTCGGACAGGCCCACGTCGGCGATTGCGCGATCCGCGTCGGCCCGGGTGGTGTGCGGGTACATCGAGGCGAAGTAGCGGGCGTTCTCCCGGACGGTCAGGTCGGCGTACACGCTCGGGTCCTGGGTCATGTAGCCGATCCGGCGGCGCAGGTCGGGGAAGCCGGCCGGCTGGCCGAGCACGGTGATCCGCCCCGAGCGGACCTTCTGCACACCGACGATCGCGCGCATCAGGGTGGTCTTGCCGCTGCCGCTGGGTCCGAGCAGGCCGGTCACCAGGCCGGCCGGGACGGTTGTGCTGATCCCGTGCAGGACCTCCTTGTGGCCGCGTACCACGACGAGGTCATTGACCTCGATCGCCACGTCCATGGTCATCTCCTGGGGGTAGAAACTCATCAAGTGGTGAACTCAACGCTAGATGAAATCCTCCGCTCCAGTCAAGTCAGGTTCGTGATTGGCTTGACTTCGAGTCCACTCGAAGGGGAAGGCTGGGACGCATGGGTCTCGGGGTTGCGGGCGCGTCGGATCTGACCTTGGCGGAAGCCGGCCTGACCGTGGGGGAGGCGGCGGCACACGTCGGGCTGTCGGTACACACGCTGCGGTGGTACGAGCAGGAGGGGCTGGTCAGCCCGGTGGACCGGGACACCGCCGGGCGCCGGCGGTACCGCGCCGACGACCTGGACTGGTTACGGCTGCTGATCTGCCTCCGAGGCACCGGCATGCCGGTACGGGACATGCGCCGGTACGCCGAGCTGGTCCGGGCTGGATCGTCCACAGTGGACGAACGGCTGCGGCTGTTCGAGGAGCACCGGGACCGGGTGCTGGCCCGCATCACCGAGCTGCACCGCTACCTGGACGCGATCAACTTCAAGATCGGTATCTACCGGAATCTGGAGCCCGCCGATGAAGTCACGGCAGCTGGGTAGCCACGGCCCCTACGTGTCCGAGATCGGACTGGGCTGCATGGGGATGAGCATGGCCTACGGCCCCCGCGACGAGGAGGAGTCGGCCAGTACCCTGCACCGGGCGCTCGACCTCGGGGTGACCATGCTGGACACCGCGGACATGTACGGCGCCGGGCACAACGAGGAGCTGATCGGGCGGGTACTGAAGGGGCGGCGGGACGAGTTCGTCCTGGCCACCAAGTTCGGCTTCCGCACCGCCGGCGGGCAGGCCCGCTCGGACTCGCCGCAGACCTACCTCGACACGTCCCCGGAGTGGGTACGCCAGGCCGCCGACGCCTCACTACGCCGGCTCGGCTTCGACACCATCGACCTGTACTACGCGCACCGGCGCAACCCTGAGGTACCGATCGAGGACACCGTGGGCGCGATGGCGGAGCTGGTACGGGCCGGGAAGGTCAAGCACCTCGCCCTGTCCGAGGTGAGCCCGGCCACGCTGCGCGCGGCCCACGCGGTACACCCGATCGCCGCGCTCCAGGTCGAATACTCGCTCTTCGCCCGGGACCCCGAGGGGGAGCTGCTGGACACCTGCCACGAGCTGGGGATCGCCCTGGTGGCGTACTCACCGATCGGGCGGGGCCTGCTCACCGGCACGGTGACCGACGTGAACGAGCTGGCGCCGGACGACTTCCGCCGGGTGGTACCGCGGTTCAGCGAGGAGAACCTCGCCACGAACCTGCGGCTGGTCGAGGCGGTCCGGGTGCTCGCCGGACAGCTCGGCGCGACTCCGGCACAGGCGGCCCTGGCCTGGCTGCTGGCCCGCGACGGGACGGTAATCCCGATCCCGGGTACCAAGCGGGTCCGCTACCTGGAGGAGAACGTCGCCGCCACCGAGCTTTCCCTTGCTCCGCAACAGGTCGCCGCGCTCGACGCCGCGGTACCCCCGGATGCGGTGGCCGGCCAGCGCTACCCCGCGAGGTCGATGACGCTGCTCAACGGCTAGCGCGGCTTCGCTCGTGTACCACGGGCGTGGTACGCTCGCGCCCGTGGAGGAGCGCTACAGCTTCACGATCGAGGGCCTGCACAACCTCGCGGTGTACGGGATCCGGCCGGCCGATGCGTGGTCCGCACTGACCGCGCTGCGCCGGGTGGTCCGGCACCTCGGGGACGACCTGGACGACCGCGACGTCAAGGCGGTCTTCGCGCAGACCCCGGGCGGACACCTGGTGGTGCTCCTCGCCGAGTCCGACCACGACGACAACGACTGGGACATCGTCGCGGCGCGGCCGATGTGGCCGGACGAGGTGGCCATGTTCGACAAACTGGTCCCAGGGGGTAGCCATGAAGCGGGATAAGCGGATCAACGAGGCGATCGGTGGCAACCTCACCGACGCGCTCGCCAGCGGAGCCGACACGTCGCTGGCCACGCCGGACACCGGTACGCCGATGGTGAGCCGGTCACTGCGGCTGCCGTTGGAGACCTACGAGCGGCTGCAGGCCGCGGCCGCGGCCCGGCACCTGCCCATCACCACGCTGATGCGGGACCTGATCGAGGCGGGGCTCGCCGAGCTGGACGACACCGCGACGGTACCGCTCGCCGATGTGCGTCGGGCGCTGGCCGCACTGGCGCTACGGGCCGCGTGACGAAGGGGAGGGCCCCGTAGGACCCTCCCCTTCCCGATATGTCACAGCGCGAGTATCCGCTCCAGGAACTCGCGGTAACCGCGCAGCGCGACGCGCAGCGACTCGGTGTCCGCGTCCTCCGGCAGGTCGAGCCCGCCGAGCTGGTCGGCCAGCAGCGTGTCGGCCAGCATGTGTACCGCGTCGGCCACCAGCGACCGGGCCTGCGCCACGGCCTCCTCGGGGTCGTCGACGAACCGTGCCTGTACCTCCCGCACCTGCTCGCGGAACGCGGCGGCCACGTCCGGCTTCCAGACCGCGATCGGCGTCCGCGACACCTCGCCGGGCCGCAGCGGGGCCAGCGCGGCCAGCAGTACCACGCCCTCAGCCAGCTCCGGCTCGACCTCCTCGCCCGCGTCCTCGACCCCGACGAAGGTCGCCTCGGTCTCCTCCGGCGCCATCTCCGCCACGGTTACCGCGGCGAACTCGGTCTCCTCCGCCCCGGCCACCGCCACGACTTCCTCGATGGCGACGTCCAAGTGCTCGTCGGCTTCTTCGAGCTCCGCCTCGGCGGCTTCCAGCTCCTCGCTGGCCGCTTCCAGCTCGTCGCTGGCCACCTCGAGCTCGGCCGCGGCGGCCGCGATCTCCTCGGCCGCCTCGACGACCTCGCTGGACTCGGGCTCACCCAGGTCGGCCGCCGGCTCCCCGGCGTCAACCGCCTCGGCCACCGGCTCCTCGGTCTCGGCCACGGGCTCCTCGGTCTCGGCCACGGGCTCCTCGGTCTCGGCCACCGGCTCCTCGGTCTCGGCCACCGGCTCCTCGGCCTCGGCCACGGGCTCCTCGGCCTCGTCGGTCGCGACGATCGGCTCCTCGGCGTCGACGGCCTCGGCTTCCGCTTCGCCCTCGGCCTCGGCCGCCTCGGCCGCCGGCTCCTCGACCTCGATGACCGCCACGGCCTCGGGTTCGGCTCCGGCCACCGGCTCAGCGACCTCGACGGCCTCGGGTTCGGTTTCCGCCTCGGGTTCCTCGGTTGTGGTTGCCTCTTCGGCTTCGGCGGTCGGCTCTTCCACGGCCACGACTTCGGCTTCGGGTTCGCCTTCCGTTTCGGCGACGGGTTCGACGACCTCGATGACTTCCACGGCCTCGGGTTCGGCCTCGGCCTCGACGGTTTCCGCCTCGGGTTCCTCGGTTGTGGTTGCCTGTTCGGCTTCGGCGGTCGGCTCCTCCGCCGTTACGACTTCGGCTTCGGGTTCGCCTTCGGTTTCGGCCATGGGCTCCACGGCCTCGACCGTCTCGGCCTCGGGTTCCTCGATCATGCTTTCCGCTTCAGCCGGCTCGTCGACCTGCACGGCTTCGGCGGGCTCGGCCTCCGCGTCGTCACCGGTCTCAGCCACCGGTTCCTCGGCGTCGGCTACCGGCTCGGCGTCGGCTAGGGGTTCCGCGTCGGCTAGGGGTTCCACGTCGGCTACCGGCTCTTCGGTCCCCGCCTCGGCCTCGGGGACGCTTTCGGTCTCGGCGGCCGGCTCCTCGGTGGCTTCGGTCTGGCCGGTCTCAGCGGTGACGTCGTCCGTGGGCTCCGCACCGGTATCGGAGACGGCGTCCACGTCCGCCGTGTCGGACCCGTCCGCTGCGGGCTCGTCCGCCGGAGTGTCGGCGGTGTCCTCGGTAGCTTCCCCCGTCGGTTCGGCTTCCCCCAACGGTTCGGCCACCTCGGTTTCCGCAACCGAGTCGGGTTCGGTCTGGGTGGAAGCGTCGGGGACCGCTTCCGGGGCAACCTCCGCGTCGGCGTCGTCGGCCGGTACCTCGGTGGAGGTGTCGAGCTGGTCGTCCAGGGGCGTTCGCGGCGCGGGTACCGCGGATGGGTCGTCGTCGGGTGGCGGGGCGTCGCCCGCCCTTTCGATGTTCGCCTGCATTAGTCCTCCGTCGCTGTACTCCGGCGGTCGGGGGCCGCCCGCCGGCCGGCTGGTGCATGCGGCCGTCGCGATGACGCACGCGCACCGCCCGGAGCGCAGCGGACCGGCGTGCAGGTACGCCGAACGGGCCGCGGCGGGTACGGATGCGGTAAGGCGCCCGGGTTTGCCCCGCTTTGGAGACGAAGGACCGACTGCTGCGTGAGATGGTGAGCGCTCGTCCAGATGTTCGCGACGGCGCACGCATACGGTACCGCTGCCGGAGCGGCAGCACACCCCCAGAAATCTCCTTTCTTAGCAACGATTGATGTCGGCCGGACGGCAGAATTGAGACAGTTTGGCGACCCGGCCGGCGAGTGCGGAACAATCGGGCATCGTGAAGGGAGGGCACGTGCCCGTTTCCGTTGACCCGGAGGCGCTCGCCCGGCTGGCGCCGGACCCGACCGGGCTCGTCGCCGCGGTGGTACAGCAGCACGACACCGGCGAGGTACTGATGCTCGCGTGGATGGATCGCGAAGCACTTCGCCGTACGCTGGCCACCGGACGGGCCACGTACTGGTCGCGCAGCCGAAGCAGCTACTGGGTGAAGGGGGAGACCTCGGGGCACTTCCAGCACGTACGATCGGTGGCTCTGGACTGCGACGGAGACGCGTTGCTGGTAAAGGTGGACCAGGTTGGCGTGGCATGCCACACCGGTACCCGTACCTGCTTCACTGATCTGATCTTCGAGGAGGGCGACCCGTGACGGCCGAATCCTTACGCCCGGCGCGATGAGCCGCCCTCGCCGCGAGCTGACCACCACGGTGGTGGCGTGTGCCGTCGGCGCGGCGCTGTCGCTGTGGGTAGCGGGCCGCGCCTGGCGGGCCGCGACGGGCAAGCGCCCGTTCCCGCTGCCTGATGACGAGATGACCGGCACCGAGCTGGTGCCGTGGCTGCCCGCGGTCGCCCTGGTCGGACTGGCCGGCGCCGGGGCGCTGCTGGCCGTGCGCGGTCGGGCCCGCGCGCTGCTGGGCCTGCTTCTCGCGGCCGTCGGGCTGCTCCTCGCGGTGGCCGCCGGCTACGGGGTGGCCATCGCAGACGGGGGGTACGTCGCCTTCCCGCTCCTGCTGGGGCTGGGCGGCCTGCTGGTCGGCTACGCCGGCGTCCGGGCGTTTCGCCGAGGTGCGTCCTGGCCCGGCCTCGGCAGCCGGTACGAGCGGCCGGTCGCGGAGCCGGTGGAGTATGTGGAGCGCAGCGGACCGTCCCGTTCCGATGTCGCGATGTGGGACGCGCTTGACCGGGGCGAGGATCCGACCAGCCGGGGCGAGTGAGCATTATGCCTCATCGGGATGGGTGAGCCTGGCCATACCCCCGGACATCCGAGGATCGACCCGCCGCCTAGCATCGGCCCATGACACCCGGAGAAGGGAGTCCGATGTCAACCGGCGGCGGCCAGAATGTGCTCGACGAGATCCTGGCCGGCGTACGCGAGGACGTCGCGGCCCGGCAGCAACAGTTTCCACTGGAAGAGATCCGTAAGCTGGCCGCTGCCGCGCCCCCGCCCCGGGACGCGTACACGTTGCTGCGCAAGCCCGGCGTCGGGGTGATCGCCGAGGTGAAGCGCGCCTCGCCGTCCAGGGGTACCCTCGCCGAGATCCCCGACCCGGCCGAGCTGGCCAAGGAGTACGCCGACGGGGGCGCCCGGTGCATCTCGGTGCTGACCGAGTCCCGCTGGTTCGGCGGCAGCCTGGACGACTTCGACGCGGTACGCGCCGCGGTGGACGTTCCGCTGCTGCGCAAGGACTTCGTGGTGTCCAGTTATCAGGTGCACGAGGCCCGGGCGCACGGCGCCGACCTGGTCCTGCTGATCGTCGCCGCGCTGGAGCAGAACGTGCTGGTCGGGCTCCTCGAACGGGTCGAGTCGCTGGGCATGACCGCGCTGGTCGAGGTGCACACCGAGGACGAGGCCGACCGGGCGATGGCCGCCGGTGCCCGGGTGATCGGGGTCAACGCCCGCAACCTGCGCACGCTGGAGGTGGACCGTTCGGTATTTGAGCGGATCGCGCCCGGGCTTCCGAATATGGTGGTGAAGATCGCCGAGTCGGGGGTACGGGGTCCGCATGATCTCATCCGCTACGCTTCCGCCGGTGCCGACGCCGTACTGGTGGGAGAGGGTCTGGTGACGCAGAAGAGTCCACGCGACGCGGTCGCCGAGCTGGTGACGGCCGGCTCGCACCCGGCCACCCCGAGGCCGGCCCGATGAGCGGCGAGTCCACCGCCGCCGGCCTGGCGCCGGACGCGACCGGGCACTTCGGCCGGTACGGCGGGCGGTTCATGCCCGAGGCGCTGATCCCGGCGCTGGACCAGCTGGACGCGGCATACCGGCACGCCCAGGCCGACGAGGCGTTCCAGGCCGAGTTCAACCGGCTGCTGCGCGACTACGCGGGCGTGCCGAGCCTGCTCTACGACGCCACCCGGCTCTCCGAGCACGCCGGCCGGCGGATCCTGCTCAAGCGGGAAGACCTCAACCACACCGGCGCGCACAAGGTGCGCAACGTGCTGGGACAGGCGCTGCTGACGGTACGCATGGGCAAGAAGCGGGTGATCGCGGAGACCGGTGCCGGCCAGCACGGGGTGGCCTCGGCCACCGCGTGCGCGCTGTTCGGGCTCGACTGCGTGGTGTACATGGGCGAGGAGGACACCCGTCGCCAGTCGCTCAACGTGGCCCGGATGAAGATGCTCGGTGCCCAGGTGATCCCGGTGACCTCGGGCTCGCGCACCCTCAAGGACGCCATCAACGAGGCGCTGCGCGACTGGGTCACCAACGTGGAGACCACCCATTACCTGCTGGGTACCGCGGCCGGTGCGCACCCGTTCCCCGCGATGGTGCGTGACTTCGCCCGCGGCATCGGCGTGGAGGCCCGGGCGCAGTGCCTGGAGCTGACCGGCCGGCTGCCGGACGCGGTCTGCGCCTGTGTCGGCGGCGGCTCCAACGCCATCGGCATCTTCCACGCGTTCATCCCGGACGAGTCGGTGCGCCTGTACGGCTTCGAGGCCGGCGGGGACGGCGTCGAGACCGGCCGGCACGCGGCCAGCATCACCGGGGGCGGCATCGGCGTCCTGCACGGCGCGCGCACCTACCTGCTCCAGGACGAGGACGGCCAGACCATCGAGTCGCACTCGATCTCGGCCGGGCTGGACTATCCCGCGGTCGGGCCGGAGCACGCGTGGCTGGCCGACATCGGCCGGGCGGCATACCAGCCGGTGACCGACGCCGAGGCGATGGCCGCCTTCCAGGTGCTCTGCCGCACCGAGGGGATCATCCCCGCGATCGAGAGCGCACACGCGCTGGCCGGTGCCCTACGGATCGCGCCGGATCTCGACCCGGACGCGATCATCGTGGTCAACCTGTCCGGCCGTGGCGACAAGGACGTGGAGACCGCCGGTAGCTATTTCGGCATCCTGGAGGATGGCAGGTGAGCGTCGGGCCTACGTTCGAGAAGGCCCGGGTGGACGGGCGGGGCGTGCTGATCGGCTGCATGCCGGCCGGCTTCCCGACGGTATCCGGTGGGATCGCCGCGATACGGGCGATGGTCGAGTCCGGGGTAGACATCGTCGAAGTGGAGTTCCCATACTCCGACCCGGTGATGGACGGGCCGGTGATCCAGCGGGCCAGCGAGATCGCCTTGGCCGGCGGGGTACGCACGGCCGACGTGCTGCGTACCGTCGAGGCGGCCGCCCAGGCGGGTGCGCCGGTGGTGTTGATGACCTACTGGAACCCGATCGAGCGGTACGGGGTGGACCGGTTCGCCCGGGAGCTGGCCAGTGCCGGGGGAGCCGGACTGATCACGCCCGACCTGATCCCCGACGAGGCGGGCGAGTGGCTCGCCGCGGCTCAGGCGTACGCGCTGGACCACGTGTTCCTCGCCGCGCCGGCGTCCACCGACGAGCGGCTGCTCAACGCGGTGTCGCACTGCCGGGGCTTCGTGTACGCGGCGAGCATCATGGGCGTCACCGGTACCCGTGAACAGGTCTCCACTTCGGCACCCGCGCTGGTGGCCCGGCTGCGCCAGGTCACCGATCTGCCGGTCGGCGTCGGGCTCGGGGTGCGCGACGGTGCCCAGGCAGCGTCGGTCGCCGGATACGCGGACGGGGTGGTGGTGGGCAGCGCGTTGATCCGGTGCCTGCTGGAGGCGCCGGACGAGGCACAGGGACTGGCCGCGCTGCGGGAGCTGAGCGCCGAGCTGGCGGCGGGAGTACGGGCCCCGGAGCGGGGTTAGCACCGAGGCGGGCGGCGTCTGGACTGGGGAGCCTGGGGAGCGTAGCGACGAGGGAAGACATCGCCGGGAGAGCCTCGGTGCCGCGCTCGCGGAGGCGAGCGCCAACGCTCGCTGCTAGGCGGCGTCCGGGATCTCCGGCTCGACGTCCCGGAAGACCTCGGCGAGCACGCCGGAGCGGCCGGCAGCCGCGTCCTTCAGGGCGATCCGGGTGGTCGGGCTCATCGGCTCGGGGAGGCTGCCCGGTTCATGCCAGGACAGCCGGCTGATCTTGCCGGGCGCGTTGACGGTGGCCTCGCCGCCGTCGAGCCGGGCCCGGAACACATACACGAGCACGTCCGGCAGGTCGTCGCCGCAGCCGTCGCCGGTGAGCTGATAGAGCCCGATCAGGTCGACGATCTCCACGGCCGTACCGGCCTCTTCCTGGACGTCCCGCAGGGCGGCGTGCAGCGGGCTCTCGCCCAGCCGGATCTTTCCGCCCGGCAGGACCCAGAGCCGGTGTCCCTGGCTCTGCTGGCACAGCAGGACACGGCCGGCGGAGTCCTCGATGACTGCCGCGACCGCGGAGGTAAGCAGGTTCATGGACGAAAAGCCTAAAACCGAGGGCACCTCATGACCAGGGGAACACCCCGTCGGTCTGGGGTTGTAGTGTGCCGGTCGTGAACCTCGCCGCAATTCCGAGCCCGACGACCGCGGCTTGGAACCTCGGACCCGTCCCGATCCGCGCCTACGCGCTCTGCATAGTGCTCGGGATCATCGTCGCCTGCATCGTCGCCGACCGCCGGCTGCGCGCCCGGGGCGCCCCGCCCTGGCTGGTGCTGGACATCGCCATCTGGGCGGTGCCGTTCGGCATCATCAGCGCCCGGATCTACAGCCTGATCACCTCGCCGGACCAGTACTTCGGCAACGGCCACAGCCCGTGGGAGTGGGCCGAGATCTGGCACGGCGGCCTGGGCATCTGGGGCGCGATCGCCGGTGGCGGGGTCGGTGCCCTGATCGGCTGCCGGCAGGTGGGCATCCCGCTGTCGGTCTTCGCCGACTGCCTCGCGCCCGGGCTGGCGCTCGCCCAGGCGATCGGCCGCTGGGGCAACTGGTTCAACAACGAGTTGTACGGCCGCTCCACCGATCTGCCGTGGGGGCTCAAGGTCTACGGGATGGTGGACGGCAAGGCGGTGATCCTGGACGGCTCGCCGATCGCCCGGCCCGGCCTCTACCACCCGACGTTCCTCTACGAGTCGCTCTGGTGCCTCGGCGTGGCCGTACTGGTGTGGTACCTGGACCGCCGGTACCGGTACGGACGGGGGCGGGCGTTCGCGGTCTACGTGATGGCGTACACCGTCGGCCGGTTCTGGATCGAGGCGCTGCGCATCGACGACGCGCACCACTTCCTCGGCCTGCGCCTCAACGACTGGACCGCGATCGTGGTCTTCCTCGGCGCGCTGGTCTACTTCTTGCGGGTCAAGGGCCCCCGGCTGGTCCTGGTCGCCGACGAGGACGGGAATCTGCGCGCCATACCCGAGGGCGAGGCCGCGGCGACCGGTGAGCCGGAGGAAACCGCGCTGGCCAGCGAAAATGACGCCGAGGTCTCGACTTCGGAGGCATCCACGCCGGATGATGTCGGAGCCGACCCACCGGAGCCCTCGGAAGTGCCGGCCTCGACCGGGCCGCCCAGCGCAGCCGCGGAGAAACCAGAGTAGGGAGTCGCGGTATGCGCTCAGCGGTGGTCGTCGGAGCCGGGGTCGGCGGGCTGGCTGTCGCGGGCGCCCTGACTCGTACCGGCTGGCAGGTGACCCTGCTGGAGCGCGGCGACCGGCTGCGGGGCGACTCGGCCGCCCTGGTGATCTGGCCCAACGGGGTACGCGCGCTGCGCGCCCTGGGGCTCGGCGAGGGGCTGGGCGCGATCGCCAGCCCGGCTCCGTCCCGCGGGATCCGCCGCCCCAACGGGCTGTGGCTGGTCCAGCCGGACGCGGCGCTGGGCGACGAGGACGAGGTGGACGGGCCCGACTCCGCGGTCGTGGTGCACCGTGAGGACCTGCACGACGCGCTGGTCGCCGGACTGGGCGGGCAGATCGAGATCCGCACCGGGGTCGCCGTCCGCACCGTCCGGGCGCTGCCCGGGGACTTGCCCGCGGTCGGCGACGGTAAGCACACCTGGGAGGCCGACCTGGTGGTGGCCGCCGACGGGGTGGACAGCGTGGTGCGTCGCCGGCTGGCTCCCGAGTCCGTCGCGGTGGCCGCTGGCTGCGCCGCGTGGCGTGCGGTGATCCCGTGGTACCGGGCGCCGAAGCTGCCGGACCTCGCCGGTACCGGTGGGGAGACGCTCGGTCAGGGACACCGCTTCCGGTACGCCCTGCTCGGCGAGCGCGGCTCCGCCGGTGGCTCCAGCCGGGGCGGGATCTACTGGGCGGCCACGGTTCCGGGCGCCTACCGGCCCGAGCCTCCGGCTGCCCAGTTGGTACTCCTGCGCCGCTGGTTCGCCGACTGGCACGCGCCGATCGGGGACCTGCTCGCCGCGACCGATCCGGACGACCTGATCCAGCACCCGACCGCCGAGCTGCGCCCGATGCCGCGCGCGTTCGCCTTTCCGGCCGGCCCGGGCGGCTTCGTGCTGGTCGGTGACGCCGCCCATGCGATGAGCCATCACCTCAGCCAGGGCGCCTGCCTCGCGCTGGAGGACGCCGCCATGCTGCGCTCGCTGCTGCTCGACGCCATCCCGAGCCGGTCACTGGGGCGCGCCCTGGACGCCTACACGGTCGAGCGTCGCCCCCGGGTGGCCCGGATCGTCCGGCAGTCCCGCCGGGTCGGCGCGGTCTACGCGGCCAACGGCAACCTGGTGGCCCGCGCCCGTAACGCGGCCCTCGGCCTCACCCCGAGGATGCTCGGCCGGGCCGGCGCGGTGGCCCGGCAGTGGCGGCCGCCAGCCTGAACCGAACGGCCGATCCGGTGCTGCCCGCTCGGTTCTCGAAGTAGATTCCGTTTTGTGCTATACTGCCGGAATCAACGGCTAGCGTGGCTGTCATGTGCCACGACACCGATGCCGTCCCGCCGGTCTACGGCGCCCCGGTCACCGCGACCACCAGCTCATCGATCATCCTCACCTCCTCCGACGGTGCCCGGTTCGCGGCGTACCGCGCCGAGCCGAGCCGGCCGCCCGGGACCGGGGTGCTGATCCTGCCGGACAACCGGGGACTCTCCGGCTTCTACGAGCGGCTGGCGGTACGCCTGGCCGAGCAGGGGTACCCGGCGCTGGCGGTGGACTACTTCGGGCGTACCGCCGGGACCGGGTACCGGGAGCGGGGCGAGGACTTCCCGGTGATGTCCCACCTGACCCGGCTCACCCGCGACGGGCTGTACGCCGACTTCGCGGCCGGCATCGCGCACCTGCGCGGGCCGGTGGGCGCCGGTACAGTCGTCTCGCTCGGTTTCTGCTTCGGCGGCCGGTACGCCTTCCTGACCGCCGCGCCCCGGTTCGGCCTGGCCGGCGTGGTCGGGCTCTACGGGATGCCGGGGGAGCTGATGGGCGCGGCCGGGCCGACCCAGCTCGCCGCGCAGCTGAGCGCACCGATTCTCGGGCTGTTCGCGGGGAACGACGAGGGGATCACGCCGGACCTCGTGGCCGAGTTCGACGAGGCGCTGGCGGCCGCCGGGGTACCCCACGAGATCGTCACGTACCCGGGTACTCCGCACAGCTTCTTCGAGCTGGATCGGCCTGAGCACGCCGCCGCTCAGGCGGATGCCTGGCGCCGGATCCTGGCCTTCATGACAAAAGCGAACTAACTTTGGGCGGCCCGAGACGGCTACCGGTGGGCGGAACTGTGATCTGCTCGCCTATTCCAGCACCACAGGCTGGTTAACGTAGACTCAAGGCTTCGTAGGGCCGACGTCGTCCCGCCGGTGACAACCCGATGACGTCAGGAGGCCCGATGGCTCAGCCGCATCCGCAGGGGCTGTACGACCCGGCGTACGAGCATGACGCGTGCGGCGTCGCGTTCGTTGCTGATATTGACGGTCGTCGGTCTCATGAAGTTGTGGTGAAGGGGCTGGCCGCGCTGTGCCGCCTCGATCACCGCGGCGCGCGGGGTGCCGAGCCGAACACCGGTGACGGAGCCGGGATCCTGCTCCAGATACCGGACGCCTTCTACCGGGACGTGGTCGACTTCCCGCTGCCGCCGCCCGGTCGGTACGTCACCGGGCTGGTGTTCCTGCCCAGCACCGGGCGGGCCGACGAGGCCCGGGCGGTGACCGTCCTGGAGAAGTACGCACTGGTCGAGGGCGCGCGGATCCTCGGCTGGCGGGAACTGCCGGTGGATCCGGCCGGGCTGGGGGCGACCGCCCGGGCCGCGCTGCCGTTGATCCGCCAGGTGTTCCTGGCCGCCAACCGGCTCACCGGATCCGATGCCGGGCCGGCCGGTGCGCCGCTGTCCGGGCTGGAGCTGGAGCGGGTCGCCTTCTGCGTGCGCAAGCAGGCCGAGCGGGAGACCCGGGAGCGCGGGGTCGGCGTGCACTTCCCGTCGCTGTCCGGCCGTACCGTGGTCTACAAGGGCATGCTCACCCCGGACCAGCTGGTGAGCTTCTTCCCCGACCTGACCGACGCGCGGGTGGAGTCGGCGATCGCGCTGGTGCACTCCCGGTTCTCTACGAACACGTTCCCGTCCTGGCCGCTGGCTCACCCCTACCGGTACATCGCGCACAACGGGGAGATCAACACCATCCGGGGCAACCGCAACTGGATGGCCGCCCGGGAGGCGTTGCTCGCCTCGCCGCTGATCCCGGGAAACATCCGGCGGATGTTCCCGATCTGTACCCCCGGCGCCTCCGACTCGGCCAACTTCGACGAGGTCCTCGAGCTGCTGCACCTGGCCGGGCGCAGCCTGCCGCACGCGGTGCTGATGATGATCCCGGAGGCGTGGGAGAACGACCCGGGCATGGACCCGGCCCGGCGCGCCTTCTACCAGTTCCACGCGAGCCTGATCGAGCCGTGGGACGGGCCCGCGGCGGTGGCCTTCACCGACGGTACGGTGATCGGCGCGGTACTCGACCGCAACGGGTTGCGCCCCGGCCGGTGGTGGCGCACCAGCGACGGGCTGGTGATCCTGGCCAGCGAGGCGGGCGTGCTCGACCTCGATCCGGCCACGGTCACCGCCAAGGGCCGGCTGGCCCCGGGCAAGATGTTCCTGGTCGACACCGCGGCCGGCCGGATCATCGAGGACGACGAGATCAAGGCGACCCTGGCCGGCGACCAGCCGTACGACGACTGGCTGATGGCCGGGCTGATGGAGCTGGCGGACCTGCCCGACCGGGAGCACGTGATCTACACGCACGACTCGGTCCGCCGGCGCCAGCAGACCTTCGGGTACACCGAGGAGGAGCTCAAGGTCCTGCTCTCCCCGATGGCCCGTACCGGTGCCGAGCCGATCGGCTCGATGGGTACCGACACCCCGATCGCGGTCCTGTCGGAACGTCCCAGGCTGCTCTACGACTACTTCGGCCAGCTGTTTGCGCAGGTCACCAACCCGCCGCTGGACGCCATCCGGGAGGAGCTGGTGACCAGCCTGACCTCCACCATCGGGCCGGAGGGCAACCTGCTCGACCCCGGGCCGGCGAGCTGCCGGCAGATCGTGCTGCCCGGTCCGGTGATCGACAACGACGAGCTGGCCAAGATCCTGTCCATCGACGAGGACGGCAACCTGCCCGGGTTCAAGGCGATCCGGGTGTCCGGGCTGTACCGGGTCCGGGACGGCGGCGCCGGGCTCAAGGCCCGGTTGACCGAGATCTGCCGGCACATCTCCGAGGCGATCGAGGACGGCGCCCGGATCCTGGTGCTCTCCGACCGCGACTCCAACGCCGACCTGGCTCCGATCCCGTCCCTGCTGCTGGTCGCCGCCGTACACCAGCATCTGGTGCGCGAGCAGACCCGGACCCAGGTCGGGCTGATCGTGGAGTCGGGGGACTGCCGGGAGGTGCACCACGCCGCGGTGCTGATCGGCTACGGGGCCGCGGCGGTCAACCCGTACCTGGCTTTCGAGTCGGTCGAGGATCTGATCAGCACGGGTGCGCTGCCCGGCATCGAGCCGGCGTGGGCGATCCGGAGCTACATCAAGGCGCTGTCCAAGGGCGTGCTGAAGATCATGTCGAAGATGGGCATCTCGACGGTCTCGTCCTACTGCGGTGCCCAGGTCTTCGAGGCGATCGGGCTGGACGGCGAGCTGGTGGACCGCTACTTCACCGGTACCAGCAGCCGGATCGGCGGGATCGGGCTGGCCGAGATCGCCGCCGAGGTGGCCGCCCGGCACGCCCGGGCATACCCGAAGAACGAGGCGGAGCGGGCACACCGGCGGCTGGAGGTCGGCGGGGAATACCAGTACCGGCGCGAGGGCGAGCTGCACCTGTTCAACCCGGAGACGGTCTTCCTGCTCCAGCACGCCACCCGCAGCCGCCAGTACGACGTGTTCAAGCGGTACACGTCCACTGTGGACAGTCTGGCCGCGCGGACCGGTTCCCTGCGCGGGCTGTTCGAGCTGCGTTTCGGCGAGCGCGAGCCGGTCGGGCTGGACGAGGTCGAGCCGGCGACCGAGATCGTCAAGCGGTTTGCCAGCGGCGCGATGAGCTACGGCTCGATCTCCGCCGAGGCGCACGAGACCCTGGCGATCGCGATGAACCGGCTGGGCGGCAGGTCCAACACCGGCGAGGGCGGCGAGGACGTCGACCGGCTCTACGACCCGCACCGGCGCAGCGCGGTCAAGCAGGTGGCCTCCGGCCGCTTCGGGGTGACCAGCGAATACCTGGTCAACGCCGACGACCTGCAGATCAAGATGGCCCAGGGGGCCAAGCCGGGCGAAGGCGGGCAGCTGCCCGGCAACAAGGTCTGGCCGTGGATCGCCAAGACCCGGCATGCCACCCCGGGGGTCGGGCTGATCTCGCCGCCACCGCACCACGACATCTACTCCATCGAGGACCTGGCCCAGCTGGTCTACGACTTGAAGAACGTCAACCCGCGGGCCCGGGTTCACGTCAAGCTGGTGGCCGAGGTCGGCGTGGGTACGGTGGCCGCGGGGGTGGCCAAGACCAAGGCCGACGTCATCCTGATCTCCGGCCACGACGGGGGTACCGGCGCGTCGCCGATGAACTCGTTGAAGCACGCGGGCGCCCCGTGGGAGCTGGGGCTGGCCGAGACGCAGCAGACGTTGCTGGCCAACGGGCTGCGCGACCGGGTCACCGTACAGGTGGACGGGCAGCTCAAAACCGGACGCGACGTGCTGATCGCGGCCCTGCTCGGGGCCGAGGAGTACGGCTTCGCCACCGCGCCGCTGATCGTCGAAGGCTGCATCATGATGCGGGTGTGTCACCTGGACACCTGTCCGGTCGGCATCGCCACCCAGAACCCGGTGCTGCGCCAGCGCTACACCGGCAAGCCGGAGTTCGTGGAGAACTTCTTCCTGTTCCTGGCCGAGGAGGTCCGGGAGCTGCTGGCCGCGCTCGGCTTCCGTACCCTCGACGAGGCGATCGGGCATGCCGAGCTGCTGGACATCGTGCCGGCGGTGGAGCACTGGAAGGCGCGCGGGCTGGACCTGACCCCGGTGCTGCACGTACCGGACCTACCCGACGACGCACCGCTGCACCGGGTGACCACCCAGAACCACAGGCTGGAGCGGGCGCTGGACAACCGGCTCATCGCGGCCGCCGGCCCGGCCCTGGAGGACGGCACGCCGACCTGGATCGAGCTGCCGGTACGCAACGAGCACCGCAGCGTGGGCGCGATGCTCGGCGGGGAGGTGACCCGCCGGTTCGGCGGCAAGGGGCTGCCGGACGACACGATCGAGGTACACCTGCGGGGTACCGCCGGGCAGTCCTTCGGCGCCTTCGTCCCGACCGGGGTGACCCTGCGGCTGTTCGGCGACGCCAACGACTACGTCGGCAAGGGACTGTCCGGCGGCCGGCTGGTGATCCGGCCGGCCGAGTCCGCGCCGTTCGCGGCCGAGGAGCAGATCATCGCGGGCAACACCATCCTCTACGGCGCGACCGGCGGCGAGGTCTTCCTGCGCGGCCGGGTGGGGGAGCGCTTCGCGGTGCGCAACTCCGGCGCGGTCGCGGTGGTCGAGGGCGTAGGCGACCACGGCTGCGAGTACATGACCGGGGGTACCGTCGTCGTGCTCGGCCGGACCGGCCGCAACTTCGCCGCCGGCATGTCCGGCGGAGTGGCATTCGTCTGGCGGCTGGACACCAGCCGGGTCAACCGGGAGCTGGTGGATCTGGAGCCGGTGGGCGCCGACGACAAGCGGGCCCTGCGGGACCTCGTCGAACGGCACCACGCGGAGACCGACTCGCCGGTGGCCGGGCGGCTGCTGGCCGAATGGGTCACCGCCGTGGAGGAGTTCACCGCGGTGGTACCGCGCGAGTACAAGAAAGTGCTGGAAGCCATCCGGACCGCCGAAGCCGCCGGTCAGAACGTTGACGACGCGGTAATGGCGGCGTCTGGAGGTAAGAGTGCCTGATCCGCAAGGGTTCCTGCGGTACGAGCGGCAGTTGCCCAAGCGCCGTCCCGTGCCGGTACGCATCCAGGACTGGTCCGAGGTATACCCGTCCGCCCCGGATGAGCTGATCCGGGCGCAGGCCACCCGGTGCATGGACTGCGGCATCCCGTTCTGCCACCACGGCTGCCCGCTGGGCAACCGGATCCCGGACTGGAACGACCTGGTCCGCACCGGGCAGTGGGAGTTCGCGATCGAGCAGTTGCACGCGACCAACAACTTCCCGGAGTTCACCGGCCGGCTCTGCCCGGCCCCGTGCGAGGCGGCCTGCGTACTGGCCATCGCGGGCGGGCAGGCGGTGACCATCAAGCAGGTCGAGGTCGAGATCATCAACCGGGCGTTCGACCACGGGTACGTGACCCCGCAGCCGGCCCCGGAGTCGTCCGGCCGCTCGGTGGCGGTGGTCGGCTCCGGGCCGGCCGGGCTGGCCGCCGCCCAGCAGCTTGCCCGGGCCGGGCACGCGGTCACCGTGTACGAGCGTGACGACGAGCTGGGCGGGCTGATGCGCTACGGCATCCCCGACTTCAAGCTGGAGAAGCGGCACATCGACCGGCGGTTGGTACAGCTGCGCGCGGAGGGCGTGGCGTTCGTGACCAGCTGCGCTGTCGGGGTCGACATCGCCGTCGAGGAGCTGCGCCGCGGGCACGACGCGGTACTGCTGGCCGCCGGAGCGCTGGCCGGACGGGACGTACCGGACACGCCGGGCCGCCACCTGGCCGGTGTACACCTGGCGATGGAGCATCTGGTCCCGGCCAACCGGGTGGCGGCCGGCAAGCAGGAGTCCACCCAGATTGATGCGGCCGGCAAGCACGTGATCATCATCGGCGGTGGTGACACGGCGGCCGACTGCCTCGGCGTGGCGCACCGGCAGGGTGCGGCCAGTGTCACCCAGCTCGACCTGTACCCCCTGCCGCCCCGGGAGCGTGACGAGGCGCTCGACCCCTGGCCGACCTGGCCCTGGATCCTGCGCGAGTATCCGGCCCACGAGGAGGGCGGCGAGCGGGTCTTCGCGGTCGCGGTGCAGGAGTTCGTCGGCTCGGCGGCTGGTGCCGCGGACCGGGTCCGGGCGATCCGGATCGCCGAGGTGACCGTGGTCAAGCGGGACGCCCGGCGGATCGTCACCGTCATTCCCGGTACCGAGCGGGAGCTGCCCGCCGACCTGGTCCTGCTGGCGATCGGCTTCGACGGCACCGAGGAGGGACCGTTGCTGGACCAGCTCGGCCTGGCCCGTAACCCGCGCGGCGGGATGGACTGCGGACCGGACTGGCAGACCGAGGTACCGGGCGTGTTCATCGCCGGAGACATGCACCGGGGCGCGTCGCTGATCGTCTGGGCGATCGCCGAGGGGCGGGCCGCGGCCGCCGCGATCCACACCTACCTGGGCGGGGCCGGGGTGCTGCCGACCCCGGTCGACCCGGCGGCGGTACCGCTGACGGCGGGGTGACCGGGACCGCTCAGCTGTGCGGGAGCCTGCCCAGGACACCCTGGGCGACCTCGATCTCGATCGCGCGCAGCTGGGCCAGGTCCGGCACCCAGTCCCGGGCGAACAGTACGATCTTGAAGGTCACGTTGCGGTGCAGGGCCTGGACGACGTACGCGGTCGGGTCGAACGGCCACCCGTACGCGTCCTCGCTCAGCCCGCGGATCGGCTCGATGGTGTTGGTGGTGGACTTGTCGTCCGCGTACGCCGCGGCGGCCAGCACCGCGTCGTCGTACACCATCACCTCGATGTTGCGGATCAGCACCCGGTCCGTGTAGCCGTGGCAGACGTAGAGCACGTTGGTGGATCCCTCGAAGCCACGGTGGTAGCTCTCCACCGACGGCTTGGCCGGTGGGCTGCTGAGGCTGCTGATCGGGGTGAAGTCGACATATTTGCACAGCCCACGGGTGACCCGGTAGTTGACCGGCGCCACGGCCTGGCTGGGGCTGGGCGGGCGGCTGCTCGGCGACCGGGTCGGCGACACCCTGCGGGGCTTGGCGCCGGGACTCGGCGACAGGCTGGGGCCGGCTGTCGGGCCGGGTGGGCTGACGGTCGGGGAGCTGTGCTCCACCCGCGGGAAGGTCGGGTGCGGGCCGGCCCGGTTCGGACCGGACGGGCCGCTGCTGAGCATGATCGCCCCGGTACTGGTGACCACGGTCAGCACCAGGAAGGTGAGGAAGGCGTACGGGTACCGGCGGCGGTGGTGCGGCAGTGGCTGCATGGCTCACCTGCTCAGCTTCGGGATGGTCTCCCGGGCGATGGTGATCGCCGCGGTGCCGAGGTGGTCGGTGCTGGGTGCCGGGGTGCCGGGGTGCTGGGTGCCGGGGTGCTGGGTGCCGGGGTGCTGGGTGCCGGGGTGCTGCGCGGGGTGAGCGTGATCCGGAATGTGATGTTGCCCGCCAGCGCGACCACCCGGTAGCTCGTCGTGTTCCAGACGTACCCGTAGGCGTCGGTACCCGCGCCGTCGATCCGGGCGGCACCGGGCGGCGCGAAGGACTTGGCCTCGGCGTACCGGGCCGCGGCGATGCTCGGGGTCGGGTAGCTCACCACATCGATATCCTTGATGCTCACCGTCCCGGAATATCCCTCGCAGAGGTAGAGGGTGTCGCCCGACTCCGGGTAGTCCTTGCGGCTGCTGAACACGGTCGGCTGGCCGGGCGGGCTGGAGAGGTTGTTGACCGTGGTGAAGTCGACGTACCCGCACAGGTCGTCGTTGCGGACCTGGTAGGTGACCTGGGACGGGGTGGAGCCGGTCGCGGTGGCCCGGACGGTCGGGCGGTGGCTGGTCGGTGCCGGACGTGGCGGAGTGCGGGGACTCGGGCTCGGGCTCGGGGTCACCGGCCCGGACGGCTCCACCGCTGACGGGCTCTCCGCAACCGTTGGCGAGGTGGCGGCCGCCGCGGGCCGGCCCGGACCGGGGGTACCGTGCCATGCCCGGTACCCCGCGAACCCCACCAGGCCCAGCACGAGCACCCCCACGACCACCCGCCCGTACCTCCGTCTGGGCTGGTCGGGCGCTGGCTCGTCAGGCTCGGTCGACAGCGGTCGCACGGTCAGGCGCGCAACCTCGGGATGGTGCCCCGGGCCGAGGCGATGGCCGGGTCGCGGAGCTGCCCCGGCGGCGGTACCCCGCCGGTGGCGTTGACGTAGATCTTGAAGACCAGGTTGCCCTGGGTGGCCCAGATGACATACCGGGTGCTGGCGACGTACCCGTACGCGTCGTTGCCGATACCGCTGAGCTGCTCGACGCCGGCGATGGTCGACTGGTCGGCGGTCTTGTTGCCCGCGTAGCTGGCCGCCGCGGCCCCGGTGTCCGCGAAGATCATCGCGTCGACGAACGCCTTGACCTTGCCGAACGTCCCCTCGCAGTGGTAGTCGACGTAGTTGGACTTGTCGGTGTGGTTGTCCACGTACGGCGCCGTGCTCGGGGACCCGGCGACCTGCTCGACCGGGGCGAAGTCGACCAACGGGCAGAGGTGGTCCGGGGGGACCCGGAAGACGACCGCCGTGGCACCACCACTGGCCGACGGGCGCGCGCTCGGGCTGCGGCTGGGCGACGTGCTGTGACTGGGTGACGCGGTCGGGCTCACGCTCGCGCTGGCTGCGTCCGGGGTGCCGGTCGAGGTCGCGTCGGTCGGCGGCGTGTAGGTGTTCGGTGCCGTGTGGTTGACACTCGGACCGCTGTTGAGGAGCAGGAATGCGGCTGATCCGCCGCCCAGGATCACCGCGATCACGGTGACCAGGATGATCAGGTACCGGCGCCGGCCCTCGCGGGCCGGCTTCTCGGGCGTCGGCTCGGGCTCCGACTGCCCGAACAGCGTCAAACTCATCGTTCCTCCAGGCAGGGCCTGGCGGAGTATGCCACCTGGCGGTGCCCTGCGTCGATGCCTGTCCGCTCTGCGGACCGGCCAACAGCCGGTTACGCACAGTATTAACCGGGGGTTTGCCGGGAGATCCGTACCGGCGAGCGTGTCCGCCCGGACGAGGCACTAGCCTAAGGGACGTGACACGCCGTGCGAAGATCGTTTGTACCCTGGGCCCCGCGACCGCGAGTCCCGAGCGCATCCGCGGCCTGGTGGATGCCGGGATGGACGTTGCCCGCCTCAACTTCAGCCATGGTTCGCACGAGGACCACGCCCAGGTATACCGGCACGTCCGGGATGCGGCCGAGGCGACCGGTCGGGCCGTCGGGATCCTGGCCGACCTGCAGGGGCCGAAGATCCGGCTGGGCCGGTTCGCGGACGGGCCGCACGAGTGGCGTACCGGCGACACGGTCGTCATCACCAGTGACGAGATTCTCGGTACCGCCGACCGGGTGTCCTGCACCTACCGGCGGCTGCCCGCCGAGGTGAAGCCCGGCGACCGGCTGCTCATCGACGACGGTAAGGTCGCCGTCGAGGTCAAGGGGGTCACCGGGGATACCGACATCCAGTGCCTCGTCCTGGAGGGTGGCCCGGTCTCCAACAACAAGGGCGTCTCACTACCCAACGTCGCGGTGAGCGTACCGGCACTGTCCGATAAGGACACCGAGGACCTACGCTTCGCGCTCCGGCTCGGGGTCGATCTGATCGCGCTGTCGTTCGTCCGCTCGCCCGACGACATCAAGCTGGTCCACGAGATCATGGACGAGGTCGGGGTACGCCGGCCGGTGGTCGCCAAGGTGGAGAAGCCCGAGGCGGTCGCGGTCCTGGAGCAGATCGTCGACGCCTTCGACGGCATCATGGTCGCTCGTGGTGACCTCGGCGTCGAGCTGCCGCTCGACCAGGTACCCCTGGTCCAGAAGCGGTGCGTACAGCTGGGCCGGGAGCTGGCCAAGCCGGTCATCGTGGCGACCCAGATGCTCGACTCGATGATCGAGAACTCCCGGCCGACCCGGGCCGAGGCGTCCGATGTGGCCAATGCGGTGCTCGACGGCGCCGACGCGGTGATGCTGTCCGGGGAGACCAGCGTCGGGCGCTATCCGGTGCTCACCGTCTCGACCATGGCGAAGATCATCGAGACCACCGAGGCGGGCTCGTTCGCGGTACCCCGGTTGCAGCACGACCCCCGTACCCGTGGCGGCGCGCTGACCGTCGCGGCGTCCAACATCGCCCAGGCGATCGGGGCCAAGGCGCTGGTCGCCTTCTCCCAGACCGGCGACACGGTCCGCCGGTTGGCCCGGCTGCACTGCCAGCTGCCGCTGGTCGCGCTGACCCCCGAGCCGGTGGTACGCGGCCAGCTCGCGCTGTCCTGGGGGGTGGACACCTACCAGGTGCCGTTCGTGCACCACACCGATGACATGTTCCGCGAGGTCGACCGGCGGCTGCTGGAGCTGGCCCTGGCCCAGCCCGGCGACTGTGTGGTCGTGGTGGCGGGTAGCCCGCCCAACACCCCGGGCTCGACCAACACGCTGCGGGTACACCAGCTGGGTTCCCTGACGGACAGCCGGTGAGTGCCGGGGAGCACGTCGTCGGTCAGGCCGCCGTCGACCAGCTGCTCGACCTTCTCGACCTGGATCCGGTAGCGGCAGACGAGTTCGTCGGGCAGAGCCCGCCGGTCGGCCCGTTGCGGGTCTACGGCGGCCAGGTGGCCGGGCAGGCGCTGGTGGCCGCCGGGCGTACCGTCGACGCGGCCCGCTCGGTGCACTCGCTGCACGGCTACTTCGTCCGGCCGGGCGACCCGTCCGTACCGATCCGCTACCGGGTGGAGAACATCCGGGACGGGCACTCGTTCTCGGTACGCCGCTCCGTCGCGTACCAGCACGACGTACCGATCTTCTTCATGTCCGCCTCGTTCCACCGCGTCGAGCAGGGCCTGGAGCACCAGGCTCCACCGCCGCGGGAGGTACCCCCGCCCGAGGACCTGCAGCGGATGGCCGACCGGCTGGCCCGCTACCCCGAGCGGCTGGGCATCTGGGCCCGGATCCCGCGCCCGATCGACGTGCGCTATGTCGGCGAGCCCGGCTGGGTACGCCCCGGTGACCGGCACGCCGACGCCCACCAACGGGTCTGGATGCGCATCGACGGCAAGCTGCCAGACGACCCGCTGCTGCACGCCTGCACGCTGACCTA
>WNGE01001810.1_pt1 | contig 49425 bp, 38 predicted proteins | sample 5400651 | NCBI WGS metagenome assembly WNGE01 (sample SAMN13153370, study PRJNA577476) | soil metagenome | isolation source: 60 cm soil or saprolite under grassland replicate 2 | place: USA:California | collected 2016-06-15 | reverse complement strand
CCTGCTGCTCTCCACCACGCATTGCTGCGTCGCAGTTGCATTCGGTTACAGGCTGGAGAGCGTTTGCCTGGAGAGGACTTGCACCTCTCTGACTACTCGCGCTTTCAGGCGCACTAGCCCAGCGATTCATCGCTGGGATTGGCAAGAGCCCGAGACGAAGTCCGTGAAGCGGACGGCTGAAAAGAGTAAGGGATCTGGCCGTTATCATGCAGCCGTCCGCTTCACGGACTACAAATCCTTCAGCTCTTTATCCCAGCAGTAAACTGCTGGACTACTATCATTCGTCCGCTTGCGGACTGATAAACCTACTTTTTTGTGCAAAGCCCCGTCCCACCATTTCCAAAACGCTTGTAGCCCCTGCGCGGATTGCCTTACTATGCGCGCTGTTTGAAAGACTGCAACCCACTCCTCGTCCAACGGCACTGCCCCGCGCCTACCTGGCGCGCCGGAACATTTAAAGATGTCAACTGAAACTATCAACTCCCCCGACATCGCCGTGACTCAGCGCGACTTCATAGAGCTGACGAAGGACGTTTCACGCAGCCCACTCTGGAATAAAGATCTCGCTCCGACGACCATCAAACAGCGCACCTGGTCGACCTGGAACATAGCTGCGCTCTGGATTGGCATGAGCGTGGTCATAACCACCTATACGCTTGCCGGCGGTTTTATCGAAGCCGGTATGAACTGGTGGCAGGCTATGATCACCATCCTGTTGGGCAACACGATCGTCCTCATCCCCATGATTCTCAACGCGCACGCGGGCACTAAGTATGGCGTCTCATTTCCTGTTCTCTGCCGCGCTGCCTTCGGAACGAAGGGCGCAAACATTCCCGCGATCCTGCGCGCGATCGTTGCCTGTGGCTGGTTTGGAATTCAAACGTGAATCGGCGGTACAGCAATCGATGCTTTGTTCAGCGTTCAATCTTGAACGTTGCTCTACACACGTGGATCGCCTTCTTTCTGTTCTGGGCAATTCAGGTCTTCATCATCTTGAAGGGCGTCGAGGGAATCAAACATCTTGAGACCTGGTCGGCGCCTTTGTTGCTGGCGGGTGGATTGATTCTTCTCGCCTGGGCGTCATGGCGCGCAGGCGGACTAGGTCACGTGCTGACCGCGTCCGCAGCTTTACAAAAACAGCACAACAACTTCTGGCATATTTTCCCCGGAGCTCTGACCGCTTCGGTCGGCTACTGGGCGACACTCAGCCTAAACATTCCCGACTTCACCCGTTACGCGCGCTCGCAGAAATCACAAATGCTGGGCCAGGCGCTGGGATTGCCGTTGACCATGACTGCGTTTGCATTTATCGGCGTGGCCGTGACGAGCGCAACGCTCTTGATCTACGGACGAGCGATTCCGAATCCAGTTGAGCTGATGACACGCTTCAATAGCGTCACGATCATTCTCTTTGCAACTGCCGTAATCTTTGCGGCCCAGTTGACTACGAACATGGCGGCAAACGTCGTGTCGCCTTCAAACGATTTTTCTAATCTAAATCCAAAACGCATTTCTTACGTTACCGGCGGCCTGATCACAGCGCTGATAGGCGTCATCATGATGCCCTGGAAACTGATGGCCACAATGGGCGCATATATTTTTACCTGGTTGATTGGTTATTCAGGGCTGATGGGCGCAATTGCCGGCATTCTGATTTGCGACTATTGGGTGCTCAGAAAGCAGCGACTGGATCTCGCCGGCCTTTTTGAATCTGACGGTCCTTACAAGTACACCAGCGGTTACAATATTCGCGCCATAATAGCGCTAATACTTGCCGTTGCCCCGGTTGTGCCTGGCTTTCTCCGCGCGGCGACCACACCCGGCGGGCAGGTGGCCACGCCGAATTTCTTCGACACGCTGTATACTTATGCCTGGTTCGTTACTTTCGCGCTCGGTTTTGTCATCTACTACGCTCTCGTGAAGTCAAGAGTCCCGCGTCTTGAGTCTTGAGTCTCGAAGTGACACTGCCGACCGGCGACTCCGGACCGCAGATTTCCGACTCTTGGAGGAAATTCTTATGCCACGCACAGTTAAATGCGGACTCATTCAATGTACGAATGCAGCGCCTACCGACTTGCCCATCGAAGACATCAAACGTCTCAACATCGAAAAGCATTTAGGGTTCATAGAGCAGGCCGCCGAACAGGGCGTGCAGTTACTCTGCATGCAGGAGGTATTTACGACGCCCTACTTCTGCGCCGAGCAGCAGACGCGTTGGTACGAGGCAGTCGAAAAGATTCCCGACGGCCCGACGGTGCGGCTGATGCAGGAAGTCGCGAAGGCGCACGGCATGGTTATCGTTGTGCCTATTTATGAAGAAGAGATCACGGGCGTTTACTACAACACCGCTGCGGTGATCGACGCGGATGGCAAGTATTTGGGCAAATACCGAAAGAACCACATCCCTCACGTAAATCCCGGCTTCTGGGAAAAGTTTTATTTTCGGCCTGGCAATCTTGGTTACCCCACTTTTGAGACGGCCTTCGCGCGCATTGGCGTCTACATCTGTTATGACCGGCATTTTCCTGAGGGCGCACGCGCGCTTGGTCTCAACGGCGCGGAGATAGTTTTCAATCCTTCAGCGACGGTAGCCGGACTTTCAGAATACCTGTGGCGGATTGAACAACCCGCACATGCCGTGGCAAATGGGTATTTTATTGGAGCCATCAATCGCGTCGGTCACGAACAGCCCTGGGACATTGGCGAATTTTACGGACAGAGTTACTTCTGCGATCCGCGCGGGCAGTTTATAGCAGAAGCGCCAAGAGATCAGGATGCGCTGGTTGTTGCCGATCTCGATCTCGACAAGATTCGCGAAGTGCGTAACACCTGGCAATTCTTCCGCGATCGCCGTCCTGATACTTATGACGCGCTGGTTGCGGATTAAGTCTCAAGTCTCAAGTCCCAAGTCAATGCTATGAGTAGAATTGAAAGGTTTGAAGATCTAGATGGTTGGAAGCTCGCACGAGCGCTCACTGGTTTGATCTACAATGCGAGCGGAACCGGCGAGTTCAGCCGCGACTTCGCTTTGCGGGATCAAATTCGTCGAGCGGCAATTTCCATTGTGTCCAACATCGCCGAAGGGTTCGAACGCGATGGTGACAAAGAGTTTCTGCAATTCCTTTCCATGGCTAAGGGCTCATGCGGTGAGGTCCGTGCCCAACTTTACCTTGCCCTCGACCGTGCCTATATTTCTCAGGAACAGTTCACAAACCTTTGCAGCAAAGCAGTTGAACCAGTAGGGTTATCGCGGGACTTATTCACTACCTCAACAACTCTCAATTGACCGGAAGGAAATACAAGGTGACAGCTTGAAACCTGAGACCTGAGACTTGAGACCTGAGACTTGAGACCTGGGACCTGAGACATCATGGAGTAAAACATGGACCTATCGATAGTCGTTAATGGAATAACCTTTCCCAATCCGTTTCTGCTGGGTTCCGGCCCGCCGGGAACTAATGCGCGCGTTATCGCCAAGTCGTATGACGCCGGGTGGGGCGGCGCCGTCGCGAAGACGATTAGCCTGGAATCGGCCAAGGTTGTAAATGTGGTGCCGCGTTACGGCAAATTGCGTTCGAAAACATCGGGCGAGGTCATCGGTTTTGAAAACATTGAGCTAATTTCTGATCGTCCGATTGATGTCTGGCTGGAGGAGTTTCGCCAGGTCAAGAAAGAGTATCCAAAGCATATTCTCGTTGCTTCGATCATGGAAGAGTTTGACAAGAACCGCTGGCAGGAACTGACACGCATGGTCCAGGACACAGGCGTCGACGCTTTCGAGCTAAACTTTTCCTGTCCACACGGAATGACCGAACGCAAGATGGGCTCGGAAATGGGCGAGCATCCGGATCTAACTGAAGAAGTGACCGGCTGGGTCACCGAAGTCTCAAACGTCCCCGTCTGGGCGAAGATGACGCCGAATATCACTAACATAAAAGAACCTTCCCTGGCAGCTATTCGTGGCGGTGCGGTCGGCATCTCGGCAATCAATACAATCCTCTCGGTGATTGGTGTGGACCTCAACACACTCCGGCCGATGCCGACGGTCGAAGGTCACACTGTACCGGGCGGCTATTCTTCACAGGCGGTGCGGCCAATCGCGCTGCGGATGGTGAGCCAGCTCGCGTTGGGCCTTCCGCAGGATGTCTCCATCAGCGGCATCGGCGGCATTGAATGCTCTCACGATGCGATCGAGTTTTTATTGCTGGGGGCTTCTACGGTGCAACTCTGCACCGGCGTAATGCTGCACGGAGTAAAGGTGATCGATGAGCTAAAAGAGGGATTGGAGAAATTCATGGTCGACAAGGGCTTCAACTCGGTCGAGGAGGTGGTGGGAAAGAGTCTGGGCTATTTTTCGACACACATGGATTTGGTGCAGAAGATGAAAGCTGCGAAGCGTACCAAGGCCGGTGAAGCCAGCCGCGATAATGAATGGGCGCAAAAAGATATTACCGAGAAAACCGCCGAACTCACGTCGAACTGAGCGATGGCGCAAGGGGTATTTTGAGAGCTGAGAGGAAAAGGAAGAGCGGGGGCAAGCCCGCCTTCCCAACCCTGAGACTTTCCTTGTTCATGATTCTTTTCTAGATTGAGCGGCCTTCAAGTGAGTGTAAGGCTTGACTGTGCGCAGTCTCGGGGTTGGGAAGGCGGGCTTGCCCCCGCTCTTTTTTAGAGTCAACCAAACTCTGCAACCACTGGAGCATGATCTGAGGGGCGTTCCCAGGTGCGCGGTTCTATATCAATCCAGGTATTCACGCTGCGAGCGATTAACGGCCGGCTTACCCACAGGTGATCGATGCGCAAACCCATGTTGCGGCGAAACGCTCCGGCGCGATAATCCCACCAGGAAAACTGGCCTCCCTCTTCATGATGAAGCCGGAAGGCATCGGTAAAGCCCCATCGCTTAATTTCATCGAGCGCCAAACGTTCAGCCTGGCTGCACATGATTCTTTCCTGCCAAAGGAGAGGGTTATGAACGTCGCGGTCCTCTGGCGCCACATTGAAGTCGCCGCAAAGAATTACCGACGCATCCAGTTGGTAGCTATTGTCAAAAAAGTTGCGCAACCGTCTTATCCAGTCAAGCTTAAACTCAAACTTTTCCGAGCCCACCGCTTGACCGTTCGGAATATACACGTTGACGATGCGAACACCCGCAAAAGTGCCGGCCAGCAGCCGTGCGTGTGCTCCTTCCTGATCTTCATAATTGCCACGCTGCACGTCAACGCATTCCTGCCGCGCGATGATCGCCACGCCGTTATAGCTTTGTTGTCCAAACACGCTTGCGCAGTAACCGATTTTGGAAAATTCCTCGAAGGGAAATTTATCGTCAGTACACTTTGTTTCCTGCATGCAAAGAACGTCGGGCTGGACTGCCTCGAGCCAGCGGATGACGTGCGGCAAACGCGCGACTATTGAGTTAACGTTCCAGGTAGCGATTTTCATTTCAACAGTCTCTGAGTAACGCCAGTACAGGGGTATAAACCTTCACAACGATGCAATCAACCCAGCGAGCAACGCGCCACGACGTGGGATGTCGTCGACAATGATGTGCTCATGTGTGGCGTGCGCGCCGTCTCCGTCTATTCCCAGTCCATCAAGAACGGGAATGCCCATTGCGGCGAGAAAATTTCCGTCCGATGCTCCCCCCACCTGCGCCTCGCCAAGGTCAAACTCGAGCATGGCGGCGATCGAGCGAGCAAGATCATAAAGCTTTACCACCTGTTCAGTTCTTTCCAGCGGCGGGCGATTAATGCCGCCAGTCACTTTCACGCGTACGCGCTTGTCATACGGAGTGGTATTAAGCAACGACTCTTCGACGACTTTCGCCTCCGCGGCTGTTGCGAAGCGGACGTCCAGCTCTGCCGCAGCTTCAGCCGCAACTACATTGGAACGCGTCCCGCCATGAACCACGCCTACGTTTACATGAATGCCAGTTCCAGAATCATTCAATGCCTGCAGACGCACAATTTGTTTCGCTAGTTCCAGAATGGCGCTGGCTCCCTTCTCCGGTTCGAGTCCCGCGTGCGCAGCGCGTCCTTCTACCCTCATCTGGTAAATGCCCGTACCTTTGCGTCCCGTCTTAACGCGTCCACCGACAGCGGGCGGCTCGAGTATTAGTGCGGTTTGAACTTTTTCCTTGAAAGCGATTTCCTTCAACAAAGGCCAACCGGAAAGGCTACCAACTTCTTCGTCACACATCAGCGCCAGAATGACTCCGCATCTCGGCTGTACATCGAAGTCATCCAAAGCATGCAGCAACGCTACTGCGAGGGCACAGTTGCCTTTCATGTCGAATATGCCTGGCCCATAGATGCGATTGTCCTCCAGCCGCCAGGGACGACTGGCGAGTGAGCCTCGCGAATGAACAGTGTCCGTGTGTCCGACCAGCAAAATGTTTCCGGCAGAGGCGTGGTCCTGGAATGCCCGGATTATCAAATGCTGGCCAAAGTTTGGAACATCAAACCGATCAATGGCGTCCACACAACGAGCCGTCTCGGCTGCCTTAACCAGCAAATCCACAACGGCGCGGCTACCAGAAGCGTCTCCGGAAGGCGACTCCGTTTCCACTAATGTTTGCATCAACGAAATAATCCGGGGTTGCCGCTCGCGAAAACGCTCTTGCAACTCGCTTACAACTGCGGGTGAGATTTCGGTTTGCATCGATTTAGTTTCCAAACTTTCAGCTCCGTGTGGAAAGCTCTGTATGGATCGTTTCTTTACGACTAGTCAGCGAATCTATTCGATCTCGATTGATATCGAAGCCCAGGCCAGGTTTCTCCGGCGCGACGATTGTTCCGCGCGTCGTCACGACAACTGGCGGATCGATGATGTCCTGTTCCCAGTATCTGGCGCTCGCTGATAGATCGCCAGGCAACGTGAATCCCTCGAGGGTAGCCATGGCGATGTTATGGGCGCGACCAATGCCAGACTCGAGCATGCCACCACACCACACGGGAATGTTGTTTGCCCGGCATACTTGTTCAACCTTTTGCGCCTGCGCATGTCCGCCAACCCGGCCAAGCTTGAGGTTGATTATCCCGGCCGCTCCAAGCCGGATTGCATGCCGGGCGTCAGCACTTGAATGAATCGATTCATCAAGGCAGATGGGTGTGGCAATCTGCTTTTGTAGTTCAGCATGATCAAAAATGTCGTCATGAGCAAGCGGCTGTTCGATCATTATCAGGTTGTACTGATCGAGCTGCTTGAACAAGGCCAGGTCGGCGAGTGTGTAAGCGGAATTCGCGTCGGCCATCAAATGGATTTCAGGAAACTTCTCACGCACCAGCGCAATGATTTTCAGATCCCACTCTGGTTTGATCTTGATCTTTATGCGCTGATAGCCGGCCGCCAGCTCTTTTTCTATTTTCTCGATTAGCGATTCCGGGGTGGTCTGTATACCAAGAGAGACACCGCTCGAAATCTCGCCGTGCACACCCCCGAGGTGTTTCCAGAGAGGGCGGCCCAACATGCGCGCTTCAAGATCCCAGCAGGCTGTTTCGATTGCGGCTTTTGCCATCCGGTTCCCACGCACTGCCCGCATGTGCTCCACGGTGTCTGCCGCACTTTGAAGCTCTTTGCCCACAACCATCGGCGCGAGAAAGCTTGTGATTGTCGTCCACGCGGTTTCGGTCCACTCCTCGCAGTAGAAAGGTCCTTCGCCGGCAGTACACTCGCCCCACCCTTCAGACCCATCTTTGTTTATAACGCGGACAAGCAAGATGCGCCGTTCGGTAGTGCGTCCAAAACTAGTCTCGAAGAAGTGAACTAAAGGAAGACGAATTTCGCGCAGTTCAACGGAAGTGATGATCACTATGGGAAAGTCCTGTCCGGCGATGGAGTGGGAATATTATGACATGCCGCTGCGGTTTTCAGCAGCCAAAAAGAAAGACGGCCCGAAAGATCGGTAACCGTCTTGCCGGCCCTTGTTGATTTGTCTCGTCATTCAGTCGACGTCTTTTCCTGGTTGTTCAATGCGGCATGCATCGTGTGCCATGGGAGCGAGGCACATTTCACCCGGACGGGAAACTCGCGTACACCTGAAAATATCTTCAGATTCCCGAGGTCATTGGGTGTGCTCTCCTCATCCAGTTCACCTGTCACCATGGCATGAAACTCGCCGAAGAGTTTTTCCGCTTCCTGCTTGCTCCTTCCCTTCACCGCCTGGGTCATCATGCTCGCCGCAGCTTTGGAGATCGCGCACCCCGAACCTTCGAAGCTTATATCCTTCACGGCCTCGTCTTCCAGATTCAGATACACCGTCAAATGATCGCCACAGAGTGGATTGAAACCCTCGGCCGAATGGTTAGCCGTCTCAAGCCTGCGAAAATTCCGTGGCCTTTTATTATGATCGAGAATGACCTGTTGATAGAGTTCGCTTAGTTCTGACATAAGGAAACCGGTGAATAGTGAATAGTAAATCGTAAATAGTCTTCGTGAATGGTAAGAGCCACGCCTTTTCGAAGATCCTACTATTTACGATTTACGATTCACGATTCACGATTTACGATTCACGAGAAAATTTCAACAACCTTTTCAATTGTCCGCGCCAGCACGTCCACTTCTTCCTTCGTATTATAAAAAGCAAACGACGCCCGCGCGGTGGCTGGAATATTAAACCGCTGCATGACCGGCTGCGCGCAGTGATGCCCGGCGCGAACAGCAATACCTTCCTGATCGAGGATGGTGCCAATGTCATGCGGGTGAATATCCTCAATCACGAATGACAACACACTCGTTTTCTCCCGCGCCGTGCCGACAATGCGCACTCCTTCAATTGCTTTGACCCGTTCGGTAGCATAGCGCAACAACTCGTGCTCGTGTGCTGCCGCCTTTTTCCGGTCAATTGAATTCAGATAATCGATGGCGGCGCCGAGGCCAATTTGCGAAGCGATGGCTGGAGTTCCGGCTTCAAACTTATTTGGCAAGTCCGCATAGGTTGTTTTTTCAAATGTTACACTTCTAATCATATCGCCGCCGCCCTGGAACGGGTTCATTTTCTCCAGTAATTCGGCCTTGCCATAAACTATGCCGCTGCCGGTAGGCGCAAACATCTTGTGGCCCGAAAAAGCATAGAAATCGCAATCAAGGTCCTGGACATCTACGGCCATGTGGGGGGCGCTCTGGGCGCCATCGATGAGGACCGGCACGCCATACTTATGCGCCTGGTCGATCATCTCCTTAACCGGATTGATCGTGCCGAGCGCATTTGATACATGGGTAAAGGCCACAAATTTCGTTTTATCACTGAGCAGCGAGTGGTATTCGTCCTGAAGTAACTCGCCCGCGTCATTCATCGGAATCACTCGTAGAATTGCACCCTTCTCTTCGCAAAGCATCTGCCAGGGAACGATGTTCGCGTGATGCTCCATCGCAGAGATAATGATCTCATCACCCGCGCCAATGAATTTTCGCCCATAGCCATGCATCACCAGATTGATTCCTTCGGTGGCACCACGAACAAAAATACATTCCCTCGCCTCGCGCGCGTTGATGAAACGCTTCACCTTTTCGCGCGCGCCTTCGTAGGCCGTGGTCGCTCTCTGACTTAAATAGTGAACGCCGCGATGAATGTTGGAATGTTCGTCCTCGAGATAAATACTGCCGCGGTCAATTACAACCTGAGGGACCTGGGAAGATGCAGCGTTGTCCAAATAGACTAGCGGCTTGCCGTTAACGATTTGGCGCAGGACAGGAAAATCTTCACGGATTCGTTCAACTTCGAAACCATCTGAAGCGCCAGGAACTGCACGCTCGTCAACCAGGAGTTTTTCAGTGCTGCTCATAAGGTTACACTTCCAGTCGGGCATTGAGACGATGCAGCACCGCCTCATCCAGCTGCTGCCTAATCGACTCAATCTTTATCTTGCCAATTACTTCTTCCGCGAAGCCATAGGTCAAAAGATTGCGGGCCAGGTCGTAATGGATTCCGCGGGTTTCCAAATAAAACAGTTCATCCTGGTCAATCTGTCCCACGGCGGCGCCGTGCGCGCACTTCACATCGTCAGCCAGGATTTCGAGTTGTGGTTTTGTATCCACGCGAGCTTCGTTCGACAGCAGCAGATTCTTGTTTGTCTGCATTGCGTCGGTCTTTTGCGCATCGTGACGAACAAAGATCTTGCCGTTGAAGACCGCCCGCGACTTGCCGTCGAGGATACCTTTATAAAGCTGATGACTCGTGCAATGGGGCTTCCGATGATCTATCACGGAGTGGGTGTCGGTATGCTGCGCTGTAGTGACAAGATAGAGACCATCCACCCAACACTCCGCACCATCATGATCCATCGTCACGTTAATATCGTGCCTTGAAATCTCGCCGCCAAACGTGACTACCGTAGAGTCGTAACGGGAATTCGGGCCCAGGTCAGCCACTGTCGCGGCTACGTGAAAGGCCCCGACACTCTCACGCTGCACTTTGTAGTGCTCAAGTCCCGCACCTTCCCGCAGCACAATCTCAACGACGGCGTCAGTGAAATACTCGCCCTCGTCGATACCGAGATAACTCTCAATCAAAGTAGCGCTGCTATTTGCTTCGGCAACTACCAACACGCGCGGAAAGCTTGCGGTCCGGTTACCTTCTGACAGGAAGAGGAGATGAATTGGCGCTTGAACAACAACGCCTTTTGGAATAAACACAAACGCGCCGCCGGAAATAAACGCCGTGTTCAAAGCGATGAAACCGTGGGCGACGTAATCAGCCTCGCGCGCGAGATATCTGCGGATGATTTCACTGTAGCGCTCGTCTGCAATCGCTCGTGAAAGATCGATCGCGACTACTTCCTGCGGAAGCGCTGTTAACGAGGAAAGGTCGTCGCGGAGAACGCCGTTAACGAAAACCAGCTGACTTTTTTCGGCTTCCGCAACACTAAGGCCTGCCAGTTCGTTCGCTCTAAACTCAGAGGCTGCTGCAACGCCTGGTTTCTGAGGCTGGAACGCAGCCTTCGCGATCGGCGCAATGTTGGTATACTTCCACTCTTCATTTCTGGTCGAAGGAAAGCCCAACTCCTGAAAAGAATCCATCGCGCTCTCACGCAAGCGCGCGAGCCACGATACCGAGGATTCCGGCTGACTCTCCTGAAGAGTTTGAAAAGCTGCGCGGTACGAATTCTCTTGTCTTAGTTCAGTCACCATTATCTTTAGTTTGTCTGCGCGCCAATAACACTCGGCTCCGAATTGGTAGTTTTCAGCCAGTCGTAACCCTTCTCTTCAAGCTCCAGCGCAAGCTCCTTGCCACCTTCTTTAGCAATGCGCCCGTTTGCAAGCACATGCACAAATTGCGGCACTATGTAATCAAGCAGGCGCTGATAATGTGTCACGAGGATGACGGCATTTTCTGAGTTGTGAAGTTGATTGACGCCGCCGGCGACGATTCTGAGAGCGTCGATATCCAAACCAGAATCGGTTTCGTCAAGAATCGCGAGCCTGGGTTCGAGCACGGCCATCTGCAAAATCTCGTTGCGTTTTTTTTCGCCGCCGGAAAATCCTTCGTTGACTGAACGCGTCATGAAACTGGCATCCATCTCAACGATCTTCGCGCGCTCGCGCAACAAGTCCTTGAATTCCAGCGGATCCAATTCCTCCTCACCCAGGTGCTTGCGCTTCTCGTTGTAAGCAAGGCGCAGAAACTGTGCATTGGAAACGCCCGGTACTTCAATCGGATATTGAAATGCCATGAAGACACCTTCACGCGCGCGCTCATCGGGAGGCATTTCCAACAGATTCTTACCTTCGTAGAGAACCTCCCCCTTCGTTACCTCATACGCCGGATGCCCGCTGAGAACTTTTGCCAGGGTCGACTTGCCCGAACCATTTGGCCCCATAATGGCATGAATTTCACCCTTCTTAACGGTCAGGCTGATCCCTTTGAGGATCTCATTGCCGTCGATGCCTGCATGCAAGTTTTTGATCTCTAACATGAAAATAATCTACTCCGTAAATTCTTTGGGTCATAGGTATCGGGTGCCAGGGGCCAGTGAAAGCGAATCTTCCGGCACCTGACACCCGACACCCAGGAACTGCTTTTCAGCCGACGCTGCCCTCGAGCTTCATTCCGAGAAGTCGTTGCGCTTCGACCGCAAACTCCATTGGCAACTGCAGAAACACATCCTTGCAAAAACCGTTAATGATCAGGGAAACTGCGTCTTCCTGCGAAATTCCCCGTTGCTGCAAATAGAACATCTGCTCCTCGCTAATCTTTGAAGTTGAAGCTTCATGTTCCACACTCGAGGTATTGTTCATCACTTCAATGTAGGGAAACGTATTCGCACCACAGTTTGAACCGATCAGCATCGAATCACATTGCGTATAGTTTCGGGAGTCTTCGGCCTTCGGCATCACCTTCACGAGTCCGCGATAGCTGTTATTCGATTTGCCTGCTGCGATTCCCTTCGAGATGATCGTCGAGCGCGTGTTCTTGCCAAGGTGGATCATCTTCGTTCCGGTATCGGCCTGCTGCGCGTGATTGGTCAAGGCGACGGAATAGAACTCACCTATCGAATTGTCGCCCTGCAGAATACAAGACGGGTACTTCCAGGTGATCGCCGAACCAGTCTCAACCTGCGTCCACGAAATCTTCGAATTTCGACCCGCGCATTTGCCGCGCTTTGTGACGAAATTGTAAATGCCGCCAACACCTTCTTCATCGCCCGCATACCAGTTCTGGACTGTCGAGTACTTAATCTGCGCATCGTCAAGCGCAACCAGCTCGACAACGGCAGCGTGCAACTGGTTCTTATCAAACTTAGGAGCCGTACAACCTTCAAGATAAGAAACATGCGAGCCTTCCTCGGCAACGATCAATGTGCGCTCAAACTGTCCCGACTCCGAATTATTGATTCGGAAATAAGTTGAGAGCTCCATCGGACAGCGCACACCCTTCGGAATAAAGCAGAACGAACCATCGGAAAACACCGCACTGTTCAGCGCTGCGAAGAAGTTGTCATTGGTGGGAACGACGGAGCCCAAATACTTGCGCACCAGATCCGGATATTCCCGAATTGCTTCGGTAAAAGAACAGAAGATAACGCCGTGTTTCTTGAGTTTTTCTTTATAGGTTGTCGCAACTGAAACCGAATCGAAGACGGCGTCCACCGCAACACCCGCAAGTTGCTTCTGTTCAGTTAAAGGAATTCCGAGCTTCTCAAATGTGAGTAGGAGCTCTGGATCTACTTCGTCAAGGCTGGCTTTGGTCGCCTTCTGTTTTGGCGCACTATAGTAGATGACGTCCTGATAGTTGATTTCAGGATAGGTGATGTTTGGCCAATGCTTCGGTTCAATCATTGTCAGCCAGTGGCGATATGCCTTTAACCGAAACTCCAACATCCATTCAGGCTCGTTCTTTTTTTCAACAATCAGACGAATCGTGTCTTCCGTGAGTCCACGCGGGATAACGTCAGACTCGATGTCTGTGACGAAACCGTATTTATATTCTTGTTTACCTAATAGTTCTGCTGTGCTCATCTGTTATCAATCCGTAATCTTTGAGATTCTCGGCTTCCTACTTACCCTTTCCCCGTTACCCATTCCCCTCTTCATTTACCTGTTCCCATCACACCTATACGCGACTCGATTCCGATCTTTGCATCTGCTTCGTGCCCTGGATCTTGTGAAGGAAGGCATCGACGTTCGCTTCCGAGCCGAGAAGTTGCGACAACGTAATCTCCGCTAGTGCCTTGTCAACAATCTGATGGAGTTCCACAATGACTGGCCTAATGCCACAGTCGCCAGTATGAACGCAGGAATCGAGTACTCCAGCGTAAGTTTTGCAGTGAGTCTCCATGCTCTCGTCGTCCAGCACGCTGATAACTTCGTTAAGATGGATAACTGACGCTGGTCTCGAAAGTCGATAGCCACCTTTGATGCCACGCTGCGATTGCACAAACCCAGCCTTATTAAGAATCCACATCAGCTTCCCGGCGTTGGCGACAGAAATACCTTCTCGGCGCGCAATCTGCGAGAGCGTCAACGACTCTCCTTGCGCATCCGCCCGCGCGAGTTGCAGTAAACAGCGCAACCCATATTCTTCCTGTGCCGATATCTTCATGAAAGGACTACCGAGCCTCCTTGCTGCCCGCTCGCCCACGAACGCCTCAACCCTTGTTATGAAGGCAGTTTAACTAATCCTTACTTTTAAGTCAACATTACTTCGCTGCTGGGATTCGGGAGGATGGCAACCTTCTTAGTGATTGTGAAGGGCCTTAAAGAATGAAGGTAAAGTCGATATACCCGATTAGACGCGCCGGTCGGTTTCCATTGGAAATCCCCTCAAAAGACCACTGCCTGGCGGCTTCTTCGGCCGCCGATATCAGAAGCATCGGACCCTCTGAACGTGAAATCGCAATAACCTTGCCGGTCTCATCAACTATCACATGCACTCTCACCAATCCGGCGGTGCCGTTCTGTTTTGCGATGGCTGGATAATTTGGCACGACTTTCTTTGTGGCCCTGGCATTTAAGGAGCCGGCATCGCTAATCGGCAGTTCGTCAGATTTGGAAACTCCGGATGCTTGCGTCCCAGACTCGATCCTGGCAGTTTGCTCCGCAGCATTAGGTAATGAATTAGCCGTGGCTTCCTGGTCGACGGAGTCCTTCTTCTCAGGCGCCTTAATCTCAAGAGGCGTTTCGGAAGTCTTCTTCGTCGAGTATGGCGAAGGCGCAGTGACTTTATTCACCGGTGACTGACCAGGCCGTAAGGGAGGAATGCCTCCGAGCGACGCAATCTGCGTTTGCGAAGATGCGAGCGCCTCGCGTGCACTCGCGTACTCGGTCAACCACTTAGTTTGATCTTCGCTGTCCTTTGCGAGAGACAGACGTATCCCGAGCACATCTTCAAGCAACGATAGAGAATCGTAATCTTTCCGCCCGCGTGAAATTTCTTTAGCCTGAGCGATCATTCTTTCCAGAAGAGATCGCAAGCGATTCAAGTCGCTTACCGCTTCCGCCGGCAGATTTGAGTCGATAGTGCTAATTCCAAAACTTCGGTAGCGCGCCAGATGCGTGCGGGCGCCGTTTACCGCTTGTCCAGCCAGCGCGAAATAGGTTCCGAGCGATCCGTCTTTTTGGGCGGAACGGCTCTGATAATTCTCTTCGAGCAGCGCTTCAGCTCGCCCGTAATTTCCGTCTTCCAGGTAAACGCTCATCAGGAGTATCGAAGTAATGTTACGAACGGCATAGTCCTGCGTTGCTGCCCTGACTGACTCAAGCTCGCTGGCAGCAGTATCCAGCCGATGAGCAGCGATTAAAGCGCGCGCGCGCGCGATGCGTGTTTGCAATGCTTCCGCGGATTTTGAGGCATCTGCAGCAGGCTGTGCGGACTCAGTCGGAGACTGTCCCTGGATTGAAACGGAAAGAAACACGACGAAGGCTAAAACTAAAAGAACTGCACTAAACGGCTGAAAGCGCCTTGATGATCTCATTCGTTTCACTACACTGTGCTCCTAAAATTGCAAAAGCGAGCTTAATGCTCGCTTACGGGTTAACTAATTTGGACGCCCTATTATGGTTCGTTCTTACGTTCCAGGCAAGTGCTCGGGCTCAATTAATTTTCGGTTTTGCGCCTAAACTACTCAAGCTCTTAATTACTTGATCACGGAAAATACGAGCGCCTTCTTTAATCGCAGGCTCATCCAGAGTTAATAAACGCCGGTCGCGCATTACAATCTTTCCGTTGATGATTACTGTCGCGACATCGGAAGCTTTTGTCGCATACACCAGGTCGGAATACACATTGTAGAGCGGTATCTGATTGAGTGAGTCCCGGTTGACCAGGACCAGGTCAGCGCGCTTTCCTTTCTCAATCGAGCCGATCTCTTTTTCGAGATGCAATGCCTGCGCGCCCCGAATTGTCGCCAGCTCAAACGCCTCTTCAGCAGACATTACTTTCGGATCGCCACTAAAAACCTTATGAAGCTTGGCTGCTGTATCCATCTCTTCCCACATGCTCAAATCATTATTCGAGGCCGCTCCGTCCGTTCCCAGGCCCACTCTCACTCCGTCAGCCATCATCTTTGGAACCGGAGCCACCCCCGATGCGAGCTTCATGTTTGATTGCGGATTGTGAACTACGCCCACACCAACTCGTTTCAAAATATCGATCTCGCTGGCGCTGGGCCAAACCATGTGCGCGGCAATTACGCGATCGCTCAGAAATCCGATTCGCATGAGATATTCGACGGGGCTCGCTCCCTTTGTTTTGAGGCTATCGTCCACTTCTCTTTTCGTTTCCGAGATGTGCGTCACGATGGGAGCGCCGGTTCGATCGGAAAAAGCGCGAATGGCCTTCAGATGTTCCTCAGAAACGGTATAAGGAGCGTGAGGCGCGATCGCTGGGATAATTAAGTCATTTCCTTTCCACTTCTGGACAAACCTCTCGACATAGGCCATCGCCTCGGCGTTGGTCTTGTTATCGGCGACGGGAAAGTCGATGATAGTTTCTCCCAAAACGCCACGTACCCCCGCTTTCGCCGTTTCATCGGCAATCGCATCTTCGAAGTAATACATATCGCAGTACGTAGTCGTTCCACCACGAATCATTTCAGCCAACCCCAGTCGCGTTCCCGCACGAACGAATTCCTCGGAAACATTCCTGGCCTCGGCTGGAAAAATGTACTTTGTGAGCCAGTCCTGCAGGTCGAGATCATCAGCGAGGCCCCTAAAAAGGGTCATGGGAATGTGGGTGTGCCCATTGATCAGACCGGGGATGATGAGCTTTCCGCCTGCGTCGACTCTATCCGCAGCCGTGTACATTCTGATGATGTCCCGACTCGATCCGACCGCCACGATGCGCCCTCCGGCAACTGCCAATCCGCCGTCCTGGAGGATGCGGTGGTCCTTGTCCATGGTCACGACCGTGCCGTTGAGCACGAGTAGATCGACTTGCATCATGTGCCTGCCCCTGTTCCGTTGTGCGGCTGCGGGCAACAGAACGAAGAGAATCGTGCCGATAAGCATGAAGAAGATGAATATTTTTTTGGACATACTCTCAGTGGCAAGGTAACGTTCTGTCTATCAAAATGATTGCCGCCTGGAATCCGGACTTGTCCGGCTCGTGACGGACATACACGAGTTGTAAACGACAAGTGCACTTTAGAAAGTTAGAAACTCTATTCATCGGACTCGTTTGGCAGCTGTTTCGCAGAGCTGCTGAGAAAGCGGGCATCGAAAGCGCGCGGCAACAGCTCTCGGATAGAAACCACCTGAGTTGCACCGCGAAGATTTCCCAATATGATAGTTGCGTTTTTAGCAAACTCCCAGATGATCTGCCGGCACGTGCCGCACGGGGGCGTTAACGATTCCGTGTCGGCGATAACGGCCAGCTCGGTAAATTGTCTTTCGCCTTCCGATAAAGCTTTCCAGATGGCGACACGCTCGGCGCAAACTGTTAATCCGTAGCTCGCGCTCTCAATATTACAGCCGGTATAAACCTTCCCCTCCGCGGTTCTCACCGCCGCGCCTACCAGGAAGTTTGAAAAAGGCGCAATAGAGTGGAGTCGCGCGGAGGTTGCTGTCTCTCTCAGTTCCTGCAAACTTTCTTCGCTCAAGATTGGCCTCCAACCGAGGTCAGAGCTCCAGCCAACCTCTCACGAATCTTTCCACTAATCAGGTCTATGCTCACAACATTATGACCACCTTCCGGAATGATGACGTCAGCATAACGCTTTGACGGCTCGACGAACTGCATATGCATCGGTCGCACAGTGGCGATGTACTGTTCAATGACCGATTCTACCGTCCGGCCTCTCTCCGCAATGTCGCGGCGCAAACGGCGAATGAAACGAATGTCGTCAGGCGTATCGACAAAGACTTTAATATCCAGCTGCTCAAGCAGACGAGGATCGGCAAAGATCAGTATGCCTTCCACGATCACAATCGGCTTGGATTCAACCGTGCGAGTTTCGTTCAGGCGCGTGTGTGTCTTGAAATCGTAGATTGGCAGTTCAATAGGCTCGCCTGCTTTCAGCCTGCGAATGTGGTTAACGAGCAAGTCGTTGTCGAGCGCGTCGGGATGATCGAAGTTGGCAACCTGGCGATAGTCGAGCGGCAGATCCTTGAGGTTACGGTAATAAGAGTCTTGCTGAATAAAGACTACTTCGCTCGCCTTGACCGTTTCCAGAATACGGTTTGCAACCGTTGTCTTGCCCGACCCCGTCCCGCCTGAAATGCCGATGATTAGCCTCACAAAAAGCTCTTCTTCCCTGTCTTTCGAGAATTTCAAGCGCGCCCCAACACTTGCATCCTAATTCGGCGGACACTCGAGTCCGCGCTCTCCTGCGTCCTTTTTTAGAAGGCAAGCGAGTCCAGAGAAGGACGAAGTTCAAAAGAACAGTCTCGAAATCCTTCTCTGATTCACATGATGCAAACCGGGCACCGTCTGCTTTTTAACAGCTATCGGTCGCCCGCCGGAGGCACACTCGTCGGCGACTTCGCGATCACTCGGCGCAGTAACTGCGTAAATGTTTCGCGGACGCGCCGGCCCGTCTCCATCACTTCTTCATGGTTAATCGGACTTTCATTAATGCCGGCAGCCATATTTGTAATACACGAGATTCCTAAAACCTTCATGCCCATTTGGCGAGCAACAATAGCCTCCGGAACAGTACTCATTCCGACAGCGTCGGCGGCAAAAGCTCGCAGCATGTGAATCTCCGCAGGTGTTTCGTAACTCGGTCCTGGCAGACCTGCGTAAATGCCACGCCGCAGGGTCAAACCCAGCTCGTGAGCCTCTTCAATTGCTAACTCCTGCAACTCGCGAGAGTAAACTTCCGACATATCAGGAAAGCGCGGGCCAAAACGTTCGTCGTTGGGACCACGCAGTGGATTAACCCCCATCAGATTCAGGTGATCGCTTATGACCATCAAGGCGCCCTGGGTTAGCTCCACATCAACGCCGCCGGCGGCATTGGTCAGGATCAGCGTGTCGATGTCAAGCAACTTAAAAGTTCTGATTGGAAAAGTAACTTCCTCCAGCGAATAGCCCTCGTAGTAATGTACTCGCCCCTGCATGGCCAAAACCGGCACGCCCTCGACCTTTCCAATCACCAGGTTGCCGGCGTGTCCCTCGGCAGTGGAAGACACGAAGCCCGGAATTTCTCGATAGGGTAAGGTAACGGAGTCCTTAAATTCCTCCGCAAAGTCGCCAAGTCCACTGCCTAAAACAATCGCGATGCGCGCTGCAAGAGCCGTGCGCGACCGAATAGTGCGCGCTGCGTTTTCAGCGCGCGAATAGAGACTCGATGAAGCAGCTTCAACCATGACTGCGATGATAACAGGGCGCGGCTACACAGAGACAGCGAGGAACAATTCAAGTTAAGCGAGTCTCAAAGGTTGAGATTTTTGTTCTTGAATCAACACGTCCAAGCGTTGCCTCGTTACATTCCAAACCGGAGGGGTTTGCTTTGCTTTCTCATCTTTCCTTTTCGTAGGGAATCCCCAGGGCCTTTGGAGGCCGCGATGAGCCTATGAATCCCGCCAACACAATAATCGTTAAGACGTAAGGCACCATTTGGATAAACTGTACCGGAATGTCTTCTCCGGAGGGAAGCTTTACTACACCCTGCATCTGGATGGAGATGGCCTCCGTAAAACCAAACAACAAACACGCGAGCAGCGTCTGAAACGGGCGCCACTTACCGAAGATCAAGGCGGCCAGTGCAATGAAGCCGCGGCCAGACGTCATATTCCTGGTAAACAACGACGACTGCCCAATTGACAAGTACGCTCCCCCGATTCCGGCCAACGCCCCAGACAATAACACGCCGGCATATCTCATTCGCGCAATCGGCACGCCAGCGGCATCGGCAGCTTCCGGGTTCTCGCCAACCGACCGCAGCCGTAACCCGAAGGGAGTTTTGTACAAAACGTACCAGGTCAGCGGAACCAGTGCGACAATTAACCACGGCAGCCGAGGTATCAAGTGTTCTTTCGGGATTTGTGGCGTGGAGCCGGACGATAAGAAAAAGGCGCCACTAAGAAACGCGGGCATGCCGATCATAAGAATATTGATCGCAGTGCCGGTGACAACTTGATTGGCTTTGTAACGAATGCAAGCGACAGCATGTATCGCGGCAATCAGAGTTCCCGCAAGCATACCAGCCAGCAATCCCACGTATGGGTTACCTACCGCATACGTCACGGCCGCAGCCGTGAAGGCTCCGGCAAGCATCATTCCCTCAAGCGCAATATTAATCACGCCCGAGCGTTCGGAGAACAAACCTCCAAGCGCCGCGAAGATCAATGGCGTGGAAAGCCGTATGGTTGACCAGATAAGCGCGATCGTAAAGATTTCGGCCATCGATTTACACCTTAGGGATTTACACCTTCGAGCGTTTCATTAAACCAAACTTTGCAAATGGACCACGGAAAAAAGCTTCCGCTGCCACAAATAGAATTATGGTGCCCTGTAACACCTGAACGATGTCTTTGGTGACGTGTTCGGTGAAGGCGTCAACAGGAATGCCGCCGCGCTGGAGAATTGCAAAGAGCAACGCGGAAATAATCACACCAACCGGATGGTTACGGCCTAAGAGGGCGACGGCGATCCCCGTGAAGCCGTAGTTATCTGAAAACCCATCGTAGTAACGATAGCGATAACCGAGCACCTCGTTGATGGCAACCATTCCCGCAAGGGATCCGGAGATCGTCATAGCGATAACGATCTGCTTGCGAACCGAGATACCCCCATATTCGGCTGCACCCGGATTTGTTCCGGTAGCCCGCAGCTCGTAGCCCCATTTTGTGCGCCACAGAAAAAGATAAACCAGCCCGCAACAGATTAGCGCGAGCACAAACGAGAGATTGAGGGGAATCCATTGAGGCAAGCTCGGAATGAACTTTCCTAACCGGGCGATGTGCGCGCCTTCTCCGATCGCAACGCTTTCCATGATCGGATCGCCCGGCATTTTGTAATGATACTGAGTGAAGTAACTCAACAGTGCAACCGCCAGGAAGTTCAACATGATCGTGTTGATAACTTCGTGCGATCCGAAACGTGCTTTCAATACCCCGGGAATCGCTCCCCACAGGCCGCCGGCCAGAACTGCTGCCAAAAAGCAGAATAGGATGAGCAGGAGCGAAGGTAAATTCGCAATCGGCGAACTAATGACTTCGCCGCCCGGCGCTTTGATGAATACGCCACCAAACTTTATTCCTACCCACGCGGTGGCAAATGCCGCCACATACAATTGGCCTTCGGCGCCGATGTTGAGCAGGCCGCAACGAAAAGCAACCATCACGGCAAGACCCGTAAAAATCAATGGCGTTGCGTAAAAGAGCGTGTAGCCAATGCCAACCGGCCACGAGAAGGCGCTGCCGAACAGCAAACGGTAGGCCTCCAGCGGATTATCGCCAATAATGAGAATCAAGATTCCAGCAACAATAAAAGCGGCCACCACGGCAATGAGCGGAAACAAAAGTTCGCGTAAAAGTTTCATTGGATTTCAGATTTTGAATGATTTTGAATCTCAAATCTCAGATTGGTTTGCGGTCTTTGGCCTTAGGTCTTTGGTCTTTGGCATCCCTCTAAACTTTAAGAACCGCTAGAGTCTCGAACAGAGACCAAAGGCCCAAGCCCGAAGACCAAAGACCGCTTCAGTGTCCCCGCGTCATCAGCAACCCGATCTCTTCGATAGTCGCGATCTTTGGATCGACTTCGCCCACAATGCGGCCTTCATGGATGATTAGTAAGCGGTCTGAAAGCGACGTAACTTCTTCAAGCTCGGCCGATACCAACAACACCGCGCAACCAGCGTCGCGCAAGTTGACCAACTTTCGATGGATAAACTCGATGGCGCCGATGTCCACGCCACGCGTCGGCTGCGAGACCAGCAACAGCTTTGGATCCACTTTGAATTCTCTGCCAATTATTAACTTTTGCTGGTTGCCCCCGGAGAGTGAACGCGCGGGAAGATCGGGGTTTGCCGGCCGCACATCAAACCCTTCAATAATCTCGTTTGTGCGGCTGCGAATCGCTGCGTTGTCCAAGAAGACGCCTGCGTAACTAACGATCGGTTTGCGATAATGCACACCGAGGATCGAGTTCTCTGCGAGATTGAATTCCAGAAGCAGTCCGCGGCGATGACGGTCTTCAGGTATGTGGGCGATTCCCAACTCTCGCCGCAACCGCGCACCTTCATGCGTAATGTCGCGATTTCCAAAAAGGATCTTGCCCGACAGTTGTGACGGACTTATCAATCCGGCCAGAGCTTCGATCAATTCTGTCTGACCGTTTCCTTCAACTCCGGCGATGCCCAGGATTTCTCCCTTATGAACTTCAAAGGAAACGTTATCTACTCGCTTGGTTCCACCCCTCGCCATAACCGAGAGATCCCTAACGTTCAACTCAGCACTTCCCGGCCTGGCGTCCGGTTTTTCAACGCGCAGCAGCACTTCACGACCTACCATTAGTCGAGCCAGTTCAGCGGCGCTCGTTTCTTTCGTCTGTAAACGGCCGACGACACGACCGTCGCGCATTACGGTGACCTCATCAGAGATCGCAAGGACCTCAGCCAACTTGTGAGTGATTATTACAACGGTCTTCCCCTGCTCACGCATTCTGCGTAGGATCGAAAAAAACTCGTCAACTTCCTGAGGGGTTAAAACTGCGGTTGGTTCGTCGAGGATCAGCAGACGTGCGTGGCGGTAGAGCGCCTTTAGCAGTTCAACGCGCTGCTGCTGTCCGACAGACAAATGCTCGATGATTACATTAGGGTTGACCGCCAACTTGAACTCTTCAGAGAGCCTGCGAATTTCTACACTGGCTTTGGCGAGATCGAGAGCAACTCCATTACCTGGCTCCGCGCCGAGCACGATGTTTTCAGCGACAGTCATCGTATCCACCAGCATGAAATGTTGGTGGACCATGCCTATGCCTAAGGCAATGGCATCGTGAGGCGTCTCTACATTGTGGACATGGCCGTCAACCAGTATTTCGCCTTCATCGGCTTTATAAAACCCATACGCGATGCGCATCGCCGTCGATTTACCGGCGCCGTTCTCGCCAACGATGGCATGAATGGTACCGGGCTTGACGACGATATTGATATGGTCGTTCGCAAGGACAGCACCAAAACGCTTGGTTATGTTTCGTAACTCGAGCACTGATTTGATCTTCGGTCTTCGGTCTTTGGTCTTTGATTTTCAGGCGAGCGCCCTTAGTTGATTTTGGCGAGAGATCGTCTCCTCGTCTCCAATGATCCGATTGAGCGAAGATAAGCGTTCAACTTCGGCGTCAATTCTTTCACCAAAGGGAGCAAGTCGTTAACCTGCTTCTCACTCAGCAGCCTCCGGCGGTAGGCTCGACGCAGCCAATGTTGCGTCTCGTATAAGGAACCTCTGGCTACCCTCAGGAATCGACGAATCTCTGGATCAGTCCCTCTTCCACTTCCTTCTGCAATGTTAGCGCCGATACTGTCGGCTGCCCGTACGAGTTGCTTGCCTACCGTGTCTCTCGCAAGAATGTCCCAAAGAACAACAATTTTCCATAGATGGTCCGACAGCTTCTCAGACAGTTTGTAAATCTGTAGATTCTCAAAATTCGTCTTCTCCATTTGAAAGGTCCTCAAGCGGAGGGTGGTTTGTCGAAGTACTAAAGTAGTACTAAGCTCAAGCGATTTGCCAAAGACCAAAGACCGAAGACCAAAGACCGAACCAATCTATTTAGCCATCAAATCAGGAACCTTGATTTCGCCATTGATAATTTTCTTCTTTGCTTCTTCAACTTGTTGGATCATTTCGGGAGTGACAAGCTCCTTGTTGTTTTCATCCATTGCATACCCAACGCCGTCCTCGTTTAACCCGTACACGTGAAAACCGGTTTTGAACTGTCCGTTAACAACATCCTGGATAATTGCATAGACGGCGTTGTCTACACGCTTGACCATACTCGTCAGGACGAAACCGGGCTTGACCATGTTTTGATTCGCATCGACGCCGATAACCAAATGTGTTGCGCGTCCGTCTTGTTTACCAGCCTGCTCAACGGCATCAAAAGCGCCCAGACCGGAGTTGCCCGCCGCGGTGAAAATTACGTCCGCACCTTTGCTGATTTGTGCCAGCGCAATTTCCTTGCCCTTGCCGGGGTTATTCCAGGCGGCATCGGTTACGCCGACGTAGTTTGGTATTACACGAATATTGGGATTTACAGCGCGCGCACCTTCCTCATAACCGCCTTTGAAACGGTGAATCAAACCAATGTCCATACCTCCAAGAAACCCGATGGTGCCGGTTTTGCTGGTCTTGGCCGCAAGCATGCCCACCAGATATGAACCTTCATGTTCCTTGAACACCAATGACGCCACGTTCGGAAGATTACTAACGCCATCGACTATCGCGAAGCGAATGTTGGGATAGTCCTTCGCGACGAGTTCAATGATTGGAGTCTGCGCGAAACCGATGCCGATAATAAGATCGTAATTGCGTTCGGCGAAGGCTCGCATTGCCGGCTCGATCGAGGTGGGATTGCCGGGTTCAATATCGCGCAGGACGATGGGCAGCGGGGACTTGCCGCAACTCGTCCCGTCGGGCCATTTGCCGGTTTGCGCACACTTCGCGCCGGCCCACGCCGCAGCGTTAAATGACCGGTCGTCCTTACCGCCGATATCGAAAACAATACCCACCCGAATCTTCGACTTGTCGTCAGCGCCATAGCCTGATCGATTGCAGGCTGAGCCAAAAATTGCGAGCAGGCATAGAACAACAAGCGTGCAGCAGAATACGAGCTTCATTCGTTAATCACTTCCCTCATGAGTGGCGGTATTTCCTTTGGGGATTGGTCGTCGATTTCGTAGGCAGTCTGAATCCGTTGGGCTGCCTCTCGAGCATTTGATTCGTCACGGCAATAAACAGTGCCGAGGACCGCGCCGGCAGCAACGCGATCTCCAATCTTGATTTCTGAAATGAAACCAACCGTAGGGTCAATTGCGTCGTCGATGCGCACACGCCCCCCGCCGATTGCCGCAATTGCATGTCCAATTTCAGCAGTATTAACTTTGGTAACAAAACCGGAACGCGGGGATTCTACCTTAAACGATTCCGTGACCAAAGGAAGAAACCTGGTCGGGTCGTCGCATACTCGCGGCTCGCCACCCTGCTCTGCGACATTCTGACGAAAAGACTCCAGCGCCTGGCCCGAACTCAGAATCTTTTGCAAACGATCGCGCGCCGCCTCCAGAGAATTATCGACGCGGGCGAGAACCAGCATCTGTGCCGAGAGCTCCAGCGACAGATCAAGAACGGGCCGCGCGCCATTTACCGAATCCCCACGTAACAGCTCAATACATTCTTTTACTTCCAGCGAATTCCCTACCGCCTGTCCCAGTGGCTGATTCATATCAGTCAGCAGCGCGCGCGTCCGAATGCCGCAAGCATTTCCAGTTCTGACCAGCGCATGGGCCAGAACCCTTGCCCGATCTTCATCACGCATGAAGGCGCCCGAGCCAACCTTCACATCGATCACCATGGCATCGAGGCCTGCAGCGCCTTTTTTTGAAATTATCGACGCCACGATTAAAGGTATCGCTTCCACGGTAGCTGTCGCATCACGCAGCGCGTACATCTTTTTGTCAGCCGGCGCCAGCTCCTCTGTCTGTCCCGACATCGCATAGCCGACGGTCCTAAGCACGCGCTCGAATTCCGCAGCGCTCAAATCCACTCGATAACCGGGAATTGACTCGAGCTTATCCAGCGTACCTCCCGTGTGACCCAAGCCACGCCCGGAAATCATAGGCACGCAGATTCCACAGGCGGCAACCATTGGTGCGATTAAGAGCGATGTCTTGTCGCCAACTCCGCCGGTGGAATGTTTGTCGGCTTTTGGTTTTGCGATCTCTGAAAAGTCCATCGTATTTCCCGAATGCAACATCGCGTCGGTTAAGCTCTCCTGCTCGGCATCGTTCATACCGTTGAGGTAGATAGCCATCAGCAGCGCGCTAATCTGATAGTCAGCGATTGTTCCTCGCGTCAGGCCTTCGATGAAGAAGTTGATCTCTTCACGCGAGAGGTGCTCGCCGTCGCGTTTTTTTCGAATTACATCCTGTGGTCTCAAACTTTTTCCCTTCAGCCTAGGTAACGCAAACTGTTAGTTTGCGACTGCCGCGTTGCCGTTCGGTTGAGAGCTGGCTCTCCTTCGCAAACTACCAGTGTGCGTTACGATTCGAGAAGGATCACGGCCTGGGCGGACACTGCAAGCCCTTGCCCTACTGCGTCCAGTCCTTCGCCGGTCTTAGCCTTCACGCTCACGCACGGAAGCTCCACGCCCAGGACCTCCGCGATGTTCTCGCGCATGGACAACATATAGGGCCTGAGATATGGCCTTTCAAGCATAATCGTGGCGTCAACATTCACGACATGAAGGCCGCGCTCATGCGCCAACCAAACAACTCGCGAAAGTAACTGTCCGCTATTGACGTCTTTCCATTGCGGATCGCTATCCGGAAAATGCACTCCAATATCGCCCTCGCAAAGAGCGCCAAGCAGCGCATCAGTGATTGCGTGCAATAAGGCGTCGGCATCAGAGTGCCCTTCGCCGCCCCTGTTACTCGATACCGACACACCACCGAGCACAAGGGGCCGGCCTTCAACCAGCCGGTGTGTGTCGTTGCCGATGCCGATTCTAAACATTGGTCTTTGGACTTGGGTCTTTGGTCTTTGATTCTCTGACGTCAGCCAGACGTTCTGTTTGCTCAGTCACTTTCTTCCACGCTCTCAAACATATTACTAAGAAAGACCAAAGCCCAAAGACCTAAGACCAATTTTTCAAGAGTGCTTCCGCAACCGCAATATCCTCCGGCCGCGTGATCTTGATGTTGCGCGAACTTCCTTCCACGGTAACGATCTTCACGCCTAAACGTTCAACCAGTGAGCTCTCATCCGTCAGTTTCGGATCCAAAACGTCAGCCTTTTCGTAGGCGTCGTGGAGTAGTCTATAAGTAAAGCACTGCGGCGTTAGCGCGTTGCGCAGCTCAGCGCGCTGCAACGTCTTTACCACCACTCCGTCCTTTACTTCTTTTATCGTATCAACCGGAGCAGAAACCAGGATTGCCGCTCCTTCCAGTTTCGCTGCCTGGACGGTCCGCCCAATCTCATCAGGCGTTACGAAAGGACGGACGCCGTCGTGCACCGCAACGATTTCCACGTTTGCCTCATCAACAGCCCGTAGACCATTGCGCACGGACTCGGCCCGAGTTGTGCCACCCGGCACTACTGCTCTGATCTTCCTCAGCTCGTCTTTGTCAGCAAGGGAAAGAAAACCATCGGCCTGGTCCGCGGCGACGACTACTATGATTTCCTCGATCAGATCACACTGCTCGAAGGCTTTGAGCGTGTGGAAAACAATGGGGATGCCCGCCAGCTCCAGAAACTGTTTTGGCCGCTTGCCCGCCATCCGCGTTCCCTGCCCGGCGGCGGCAATGATTGCGACATTCATAAGAAGATGACAGGTGAACTATGAGCTACCGAGAGATCTACTTCATAATTTTAGGAGGGTAAGATCGCGACTCGTTTAAAAGTAACTGAGAAATAACAACCAATGGAAAGCCATCCTCTTTACCGGCACTGATGACCCAATCGCACTCTTTACAGTTCCGTAATTGGTTCAGTGTCGGTGATACGAACCCGAACCGTTGATACGATGTTCACCGCTAGGCGAACCATTCTCCGGTTCTTCCCAGAGTCGTCCGAAGATCATCTTGCCTGCGGTCGTCTGGAGCACACTGGTTACGGCGATGTCGGCGTTCTTGCCAATCAGCCGCCGTGCATTGTCGACGACGACCATCGTACCGTCATCAAGATAGGCGACGCCCTGATTGTATTCCTTGCCTTCCTTCAAAATGAACACGCGCATCGCCTCGCCCGGAAGCACCACCGGCTTCAGCGCGTTTGCCAGCTCATTGATGTTCAGCACGCTGACGCCGCGCAATTGCGAGACTTTGTTGAGATTGAAATCGTTGGTGACAATCACAGCATCGAGTTGTTTGCCAAGCTCGATCAGTTTCAGATCAACTTCGCGCACCGCGGGAAAATCAGTTTCGACAATTTGAATGTCGAGCGAACTGTTGTTCTGTAACCGGTGGAGCATGTCGAGGCCGCGCCGCCCACGCTGACGCTTCGAAGAATCCGGCGAGTCGGCCACCTGCTGCAGCTCGCGCAGAATGAATTGCGGGATGATCAGCGAACCTGTGAGGAACCCTGTCTCGGCAACATCCGCTATGCGGCCATCGATGATGACAGAGGTATCGAGAATCTTCAGATCGCGGCGAGACGTTTTGTCGCTAAGTATGCCGCCCAAAGCGGACAATTCGAGGTAGTCGCCTTTAGCAGCCCCAACCATCAATCCCACGTAGGCCATGAAGAACGTCAAGGCAAGGGTCAAAAAAGTCTTAACTTCTGCAGCCACTGCAGGCGATTCTTGGCGGCTAATCAAAGAGCCAATCAGGAAAGCCCCCACGATTCCCATAATAGAACCAATCGCGGCTCCGATCAGAGTCTTCAAGGAGGCTCGTCTGATTCTTCGTTCAAACAGAATTATGCACACCGCAATGACGGCGCCCACAGCGGCAGACAGCCACGGATTGCCACTGATAGGTTTTAGAACGTATCCAGAGGCAACGAGAATTCCAGTAAAGATTAATCGGATAATGACTACATCCGCATGCATGATGGACGGAATCTTAACACGGTCTAACCTGCCCGTCACCAAAAACCGCCTTTATGCGGGCATCCTGGGCACAGGCCAGACATTCCTGCCTGTCCTCGTAAGCCCAGCCAAAGCAGGAAACCAATAGACAGACAGGGATGTCCGTGTGCTTTTCACCGGTAGTCGGGATATATGATGCGGGCGCTGAAGCTGCCGCTGTTATCGTTGTAGTTGTCGTCGTTTGCGAGCAGATACAGTCTGCCATCGACGGGGACAGTAAACGTTGACTGGCTGCCGATGAAGAACGGTTGAGAGTTTTGGCCATTGGGCTGAAGTATGTAACCAATCAACGCACCGACGCCCGCGGTTGGAACTGGTCGAGCGCTCGTGCCCAGGATGGATCCGGCGCCGAGACGTCCGCCTTCGGGAGCAACAACTCCAGCTCTCGGTCCGGCGGTGATATTTCCGGTTGCCGTTATTACCACCTGATCACCCATCCGCAGGTCGATGCCGGTATCTACACCGCGTGGCTGGTTGCCCGGCACCGAAATAATCCGTTCCAACGTGCGATTGCTACGACGATCTCGGTTGCGGTTGTCTTCGCCCGGTTGCCGCGAACGTATCGGTGCCGGCCCAGCACCTGATTCACCCGGCAGGCCAAATGGATCGTAGGTATCACTCTGGTTTCGAGTATCATCGACTCTGGTCATTGCCGTCAGATCAACTTCTTTTCGGACTCGCACGTTGAATGCTCCGCGCGCATCCGTGTAACTCCCGCGATTGATCGTTAAATAGAGACGGCCATCGCGGTCGGCAACGAACTCGCGGCCCGATCCAATCTCAAGAATTGGAGAGTCGTATTCGTTACCCAGGGCGCCGATGAGTTCTCCCTCCGCGGCTCGCGGCAGCGGCGAATTCGGGTCCGTCGTGCTTAAACCCGCAGGGGTAATCCTTGTGCGGCTGGCATAGATCGTTCCTGACGCGTCAACTCTCACTCGCTCACCGCGTCTCAGATCAACTCCGGTGTCGATCCAATTTGGTCCCAGCGACACGTCTACCGTACGGGTTTGATAACGAGCATCATCAAGCGAACGGCCGTCGATCTCGATGCGGTCAATGTCGCGTGGTCGCAGGAAAATCACTTCCCCGGCGCTGACGGTACGCGTTGTGCCGCTACTGGTCTGATTACGATTGCTTGTTGGGTTTACGGGCAGCGTCGCGTTGCTGGTCAACTGTATGGCAAACCGGCCATTGATGAAGCCAAGCACCGTGCCACGCAGCGTTGTTCCCCCGCGGAGATAGATCGTATCGGCTGAAGCGATAGAGACGGAAGCTAAGGTGATAAGTAAAAGAAGTATTACTTTTTTCATTGTCGTTTCCTCACATGTTATCGGATGAAGGTGACCAAACTCTTCATCCACTTTTGCCTCGACTACCGGGTCGGCCCAATCCAACGAGACTTCGGTGAAGTTTGCTCCTGGGAGCATTATTTTTTCTGGGGGAAGGTTACCGGGAGAGCAATAGTTGCAGAAAAGCTGCTATTTATTAGGAACTGTTGGAAGGGTACACCCAAGAGGGATCGGGGGGCAAGTAGGCCACAATATGTCTTCATACCCGAAAGAGCGGGGGCAAGCCTGCCTTCCCAACCCGAGAGACTTTCCAGTTGGGCTATTTCCCCTTCCTCGAAAGCCTTTCGGAAAGCCTTTCGAGTTTCAGCCTGTCACTCAACAGAGTGAACCTCGCGGTCAGGAAGGTGGGCTCGCCCCGCTCCTGTTTACCATTGAACCGTTGCTGACAAATCTTCTTAAGGCGACGCTACTCCGCCGGCACTTGTCGGCGGCTTCACCGTTACCGCCGGGATATTCTGATCACGCACGAGCTGATTGAATGCAGGCACCTCTGTCTTCATGATCTGCCCCAGCTTAGCTAACTGTCCATCGATTTGTACGATCAGCTCGTCGTAAACAGCATACGACTGGTCAGTCGGCGCCGCGTCGGCGCTACTGACTACACCAGCCAGCGCCGCCAGTTTGTTATTGAGTCGAATGGGATAGTTCAAAGGATCCTGACTGCTCTCGTTTTTGGTCTGATACAGACTCTCCTCCACGCCAGCCAGATTTTTCTTCAGTGTTGTCGCCGCGTCATTAATAGCTTTGTAGCTTGGCTGGCCGACGACTCGTTTCAGCAGATCATCCACCTGTTTACGCACATCGCGAATTTGAATGATTGCATTGTGCGTCTCCGAAACCTTGTCGCGAATCTTGAGACCAAGCTCCAGCTGTTTCGCGTAGTCAGCCGTTGAGAGCCTCATCCGAGGATCCGGTTTGACTTCGAAGTTTTCGCTCGTCGTCTGGCCCTCGACCGTTAGTCTCACTTGATATGTGCCGGGAACCACGCGAGGTCCCCGCATTTCTCCCGCCCACAAAATCATCCCCGGGAAACGAACCGATTCGGGGTAATGATGGTCAGTTCAGCGGCGCCCGGCGTTGGTGTCGGCGATGCTGTTGCGCCGGTTGCGGGTGAAGCACTCGGTGATGCTTGCGCCGGAGTCCCCGGCTTCGCTGCCTGGGAGCTTTGGCAGTGAACTTTTGAATCGACTTACCGGTGGAGTCGAGAAACTCCAATACCACATCCGTAGTCGGCTTAGACTTCAGGGAGTAGTAAACGACTGCGCCGTTAGGTGGATTCCGTCCGATCGTCGCAGTCGCGGGAAGCTGAGGACTCCCGCCATCCATGCGATAAGGATTCTCCGGGCGAAACAGCTTCGTCTGCTTCACGACATTCATTCCACCTTTATCCATCATCTGATGGATGAGCGGCAGATCATCAAACGCCCAGAATGAACGTCCCTGTGTCGCTGCTACCAAATCCTGTTCACGTTTGTGGATTGCCAGGTCGGTGATGGGAACCACCGGAAGATTAAATTGCGTCGACTGCCAGTTGGCGCCATCGTCAAAAGAAACATAGAGACCGGTTTCGGTTCCGGCGTACAGCAATCCACGCTTGTTGGGATCTTCGCGGATGACCCGTGTAAACGCCGTGTCTGGAATCCCCCTCGTGATCTTCTTCCAGCTCTTACCATAGTCATTCGTTTTATAGAGATATGGCTTGTTATCGTCCCACTTATACATCGTTGCGGCGACGTAGGCAGTTGCCGGATCGTTTGGCGAAGCTTCGATAGAATTGATCTGTATCCATTCCGGCATCAGATCCTTCGGGGGCGACACGTTGCTCCAGTTTTTGCCGCCGTCGCGCGTAATCTGTACCAGTCCATCATCCGAGCCTGTCCAAATAACACCTTTCTGAATCGGTGACTCAATTACTGTAAAGACTGTGCTGTAATACTCAACACTCGTATTGTCCTTAGTTATCGGACCGCCGGACGGTCCCTGCTTCGATTTATCATTTCGTGTCAGGTCGGGACTGATCACTTCCCAGGTCTGCCCTTGGTTTAACGAGCGAAAGAGCACGTTACCGGCCGTGTACAAGGTGTCCTGATCGTGAGGCGAGAAGAGAATGGGAAAGTTCCACTGAAACCGATATTTCAAAACATCTGCGCCGGCGCCCATCGGATTATTCGGATATGGTGAAACGTCGCGCAGTTGTCCGGTGTGATGATCATAGCGAGTGATCAGCCCACCGTAAGAACCTGCAAAAACAATCTCCGAATCTTTTGGCGAAGGGGCAATCCAGCCAGACTCGCCGCCGCCCACGTCGTACCAGTCCCTTTCTCTTATACCAAAGTCCGTTGTGCGACTGGCTATGCGCACGGTCGAATTGTCCTGCTGGGCACCGTAGATGTTGTAGGGGAAATCGTTGTCGAGCATGACCCGATAAAACTGTGCCGTGGCCTGATCTTGTTCGGTCCAACTTTTCCCGCCATTGAACGAAACGTTTGCGCCACCGTCATTGCTATTGATCATTCGATTCGGATCGTCAGGGGCGATCCAAAGGTCATGGTTGTCTCCATGCGGCACTGAGATTCCGGTGAATGTTTTGCCCGCATCGTTTGATTTGTAGAAGCCTGTGTTCAAGACGTAAACGGTGTCGGCATTTTTCGGATCTGCGTAGATGCGCGAGTAATACCATGCTCGTTGCCGCAGATTGCGCTGTTCGTTAGTCTTCGTCCAGGTCTTCCCGGCATTATCCGAACGAAAGACGCCGCCGTCCTCCGCTTCGACAATCGCCCAGAGACGATCGGGATTCGCAGGCGACACCGTGACGCCGACAATGCCAATCATGCTTTTCGGCAAACCAGGATTACGCGTGATCTCGCTCCACGTGTCGCCCCCGTCAGTAGATTTGAAAATTCCACTACCTGGGCCACCACTCTCGAGCGTCCAGGGCTTGCGGTAAACTTCCCAAAACGCTGCATAGAGAATGTTGGCATTAGTTGGATCCAGAATGAGGTCACTGGCGCCGGCCTTGTCGCTGCGATAAAAAATCTTCTGCCACGTCTTGCCGCCGTCCTTTGAACGGAATACGCCCCGCTGTTCGTTTGGCGCCCAAACGTGGCCTTGCGCCGCAACATAGACGATATCCGGATTTTTTGGGTGCACCCGAATCCGCGAAATTTGGCGTGTGTCCTCGAGCCCGACACGTTTCCAACTCTTTCCGGCGTCCGTAGATTTGTAGACACCATCGCCGTGAGAAACATTGCCGCGAATCGGCGACTCGCCCATGCCGACATAAATCGTGTTGGGATCGGAGTCCGACAAACCAATCGCACCGACTGAGCCAGTACCAAAAACAGAGTTATCCGTGATCGGCTCCCAATTGATACCGCCATCCGTAGTCTTCCACACGCCGCCACCTGTGCCGCCAAAGTAATAGACCAAAGGCTGAGAAGCGACCCCCGTCACGGCCGTCGATCGCCCGCCACGAAATGGACCAATCAAACGCCATTGCAGGGCTTTAAGGGGATCAGAGTCGCTTGTGGCCGGAGTTGTTGGGGTTGGTTTTTCTTGCGCTTGAGTTAAATTGAAGAGCGAAAAAGAAGCGAGCGTGAACAGAATGAGTAGACAGGCGGACGGGCGACCTTTGCCGCGCGAGGTCTTGAACATTATCGTAGACTCCTTTAACTTTGGCGCATTGCAAACGTTCGGAAGTTTTGGAAACGGCTGCGAATAATAGCAATTCGAGTAACCCCGTGTCGCGTTTAGTCCGTTCTCGGTATTGGTTCAATTTGAACTCATAGGTCCGAAGGGACCGACAGTTAGTAGCCTCGTCCGTGAGGGCGGGGATCGAGGCGGCGGTTACTTGCTTGAGCGCCGAAGGTGCGCCACGATTTGTGCCGGCCCTTCGGGCCTTTGCGCTAAGAAGAGAATGGACTCCCCGCCCTGATGGACGGGGCTACTAACTAGCGGTCCTTCGGACCTAAAGCACTGATCCGACACCTCTAGCTGAGAGGAATTCTATGTCTCGCATCGCGCGAAATTTTTGTTTGACACTGACTCGCGGCTTTGCCGCTTGATGTGCGGTGGCGGCTATGCCCCACCGTTGGACTTTTTGAATTTCTTTGTGGGGCTTCGCCCCAAAAGGTGAGGCGCAGCCCCCAATCACAAAACGGAGCTTCTAGAAGGTCAAAGACCTTCCACACATCAGACGGCAAAGCCGTAAGGATACAAACACAACCCTAAGGAGAGGTTCATTTTTGCCGGTAATGATTTTCGTCGATGATCAAAGAGTCTAGCTAAGAAGGAACAATACATGTCTCGCATCGCACGCATTTTCTGTTTGATATTAACGTCAATCCTGAGCTCGTCTTCTATCTACGCGCAATTGTCAGCTCCGGTCGTTCCGGACAACTTCTTTTCATCAATGCAGTGGCGCTGTATTGGTCCGCATCGTGGCGGCCGTGTGCTGGCCGTTTCAGGAGTTCGCGGAGAGCCTTATACGTTCTACTTCGGCGCGGTTGCGGGTGGCGTTTGGAAAACCATAGACGCCGGACGCACCTGGACCCCAATCTTTGATAATCAGCCAATCGCTTCCATCGGCGCACTAGCTGTTTCTACTTCCAATCCGAACATAATCTACGTTGGTACCGGCGAAGCTGACATGCGCTCGGACATTTCTTTCGGCGCCGGCATGTACAAGTCTACCGATGCCGGGCAGACGTGGATCAACCTGGGATTGGGCGATACGCGCCAGATTGGCCGCGTTCTAATCGATCCGAAGGATCCGGATATTGTACTGGTCGCCGCGCTCGGTCATGGCTTTGGTCCAAACACGGAGCGCGGTGTATATCGCACGACTGATGGTGGCAAAACGTGGACGCGTGTACTCTACAAAGACGAAAACACCGGCGCGATTGATCTGGCTTACGATCCTGACAACTCGCGAACGGTCTATGCCTCGCTCTGGAACGCGCGCCGGCCGGCTTACAGCACTTATGCGCCGATCATCGGGCCCGGTGGGGGCCTCTACAAATCGACTGACGGCGGCACAACCTGGAAAGAGATCGCCGGTCATGGTTTGCCAGCGGGCACGCTTAGCCGGATCGGCGTGGACGTTGTCGCGGGCCAGCATGGCAAACGCGTCTATGCGTTGATCGACGCAGGAGTCCGTCCGGATCGCCCGAGAGTCCCAGCGGAGGGCAGCGGACTCTATCGTTCTGACAACGCCGGGGAAGATTGGATTTTAGTCAGCACTGAACCGCGCATACTGGGCCGCGGTTGGTACTTCGGTGAGGTTCGAAGCGATCCAAAGAACCCGAACGTCGTTTATGTTTCCAATGTCTCGCTCTATCGTTCCACCGATGCCGGTAAAACCTTCAAAGCTATTAGGGGCGCGCCCGGCGGCGACGATTACCACTCGCTTTGGATCGATCCCGAGGATCCGCGCCGAATGATCGCCGGCGTCGACCAGGGAACGATTGTCACCGTGAACGGCGGCAAGACGTGGAGCAGTTGGTACAACCAGCCAACGGCGCAGTTTTATCACGTTGCGGTCGATAATCAGTTTCCTTATTGGGTCTACGGCGCACAACAAGACAGCGGCACCGCCGCGGTGGTGAGCCGCAGCGATTACGGACAAATAACGTATCGCGATTGGCATCCGATTGGCGCCGGCGAGAGCGGCTACATTCTTCCCGATCCTGTCAACCCGCAGATTGTTTATGGCGGCAGCACGGGCGGTGAACTCTATCGTTTCGATACGAAAACCGGACAAGTCCAGGATGTCTCTCCTACTCCTGCCGAAATCGGAACGAAGATACGCCATCGTTATCCCTGGACCACGCCGATTGCCTTTTCGTCCCAACCTCCGCACTCGCTTTACCAGGCGTCGCAGTTTCTTATGAAGACGAGTGACGGCGGCAAGAGTTGGAAAACTGTCAGCCCTGATCTCACCTTGCGCCCCGGCGAAAAAGAAGAAGACGCCAAGGGCGTTATTTACACGATCGCTCCGTCGCCTCTCGCGGCCGGCACAATCTGGATCGGAACCGACAATGGCCTGGTTCAATTAACTCGAAACGATGGACTAACCTGGACTGAGGTTTCGCCGGCAGGTTTACCACCCTGGAGCATGATTAGTCTCATCGATGCTTCGCCACATGATGCGGCGACCGCCTATGCCGCGATCGATCGTCACCAGATCGACGACATCACGCCGCACATTTACCGCACCCACGATTTCGGTAAGACATGGACAAAGATCACGAATGGAATTCCCCCGACTGCCTACGTGCATGCGGTGCGCGAAGACCCTATCCGCAAAGGCTTGCTGTTTGCCGGTACTGAAACGGGAGTCTACGTTTCTTTCAACGATGGCGAGCGCTGGCAATCGTTACAAAACAATCTTCCCGTCACTGCAATTCGCGATCTAGTGATCAAGGACAATGACCTTGTTGTTGCTACGCATGGACGTTCCTTCTGGATTCTGGATAACATTTCGCCTCTCCGCGAGTTGACTCCCACTGCTATGGCGGCAGCGGTTTATCTATTTCGCCCGGCGACAGCAATTCGAATTCGCAAGAACGCTGCTCACGATACACCGCTGCCGCCCGAGACACCGGCCGGGAAAAATCCGCCGGCGGGAGCAATCATTGATTACAGTTTGCAATCGTCGTCGGGAGAAGTGACTCTTGAAATAATCGACAGCGGCGGCAAGCTCATCAGAAAATATTCCACCAATGATCAGCCAGGGAAGATCGATGAAACACAGGCTTTTCCAACTTATTGGTTTAATCCACCAGCACCGTTAGCGAAAAAGGCGGGATTGAATCGCTTCGTCTGGGATTTACGTTATGAGCGGCCGCAAGCGTCGCGCTACGGATACAGTATTGCGGCGGTATTTGGTGAAGATGCCATCATGGTTCCCGAAGGTCCGTTGGTTTTACCTGGCATTTATCAAGTTAAACTGACGGTAGCCGGCCGAAGCTATACTGCGCCTTTAGAACTAAAGATGGATCCGCGCGTCAGAGTTGCTCCGCTCTCGCTAAGCCAACAGTTCGCGCTCGAAATGAAGATCATCGAGGCTATGAAACAGAGTTACGATGCCGTGCAGGCGCTTCGGGCTCTGCGTGTTCAGCTGAAGGATCTCCAAACCAGGCTGGGCTCGGACGCGGGTGCGAAGTCACTTGTCGACGCGGTCAATTCCCTCGACAAGAACGCGGCTGAATTGCTTGCTGTCGAACAAACATATCCACCAGTGGGCGTCGTCTCGGTCGCGTCGCTAAACGGCGTGCTTGGCTCCTTGTTGTCCTTAGTTGAAGGAGCGGATGCTGCACCCACGACACAAGCGTCCAGTGCGTTTGTTACCTACAGACGTTTGCTCGATCAGCAAATGGCAAAGTGGAGTGCATTGAAGGCAAAGGATCTGCCGGCGTTGAATACGCTCTTGCAGCAACGGCAATTGCCGCCGATTGCGGTAAGGAATTAGGATTTCTGGGAGAGAAAATCGGGAGAATGAATTTAACCGCAAAGGACGCAAATGAATTCGCAAAGGTCCGCAAAGACAACCTTTTCTCATGACGCATTCGTAGCCTGATTCGGAAGTGAGTTGCGCTGGCCAACCAGCGGGGGCAAGCCCGCCTTCCTGACCACGAGTTAATTAGACTTGAGTACTGATTTCTAATTGAAAGGCTTTCGACCAGGATTATTTAGTCAATTAGAGAACCTCTCAGGTCAGGAAGGTGGGCTTGCCCCCGCTCTTTGGTTCGGTTGCAAGTCTGAACCTAGAATAATTCCGCCAGCGCTTCTTCCACTGACTTCACTCCCACGATATCTACCCCAGGTAAGCGCTCGAGGCCTGACTTGTTCGAGCCCGGCATTATGATCTTCTTGAAACCCAACGCCTGTGCTTCGCGCGCGCGGACCCCTGCCTGAGTCGTACCGCGCACCTCGCCAGTCAAACCTACTTCACCGAAAACTGTCGTGCGGGGATCAATCGGAACGTTTTTGAAACTCGAAGTAATCGCTGCCACCACGCCCAGATCCACCGCCGGTTCGTCTACTTCCAGACCGCCCGCGATGTTCACGAACACGTCGTCTCCCAACATCTGCATGCCAACTCGTTTTTCGAGCATGGCCATCAAAAGCGATACGCGATTCTGATCGACACCCTGCGTCATGCGCCGGCCTGTTCCATATTTTGTTTCCGAAACAAGCGCCTGAATCTCGACCAGCAGCGGCCGCGTACCTTCCATGCAGGCGGTCACAACTGAACCGGCAACATTTTGCGGTCGCTCGTGCAAAAACATTTGCGAAGGATTCGCTACCGCGACCAGTCCCGCGCCGGTCATTTCAAAAACACCAATTTCGTTGGCCGCCCCGAAGCGGTTTTTTACGGCCCGGACAATACGATGATTGTGGTGACGCTCGCCTTCGAAATACAGAACCGTATCGACGATGTGTTCGAGGGCCTTGGGACCGGCAATCGATCCGTCCTTGGTGATGTGGCCAATAAGGAAAACCGGAATCGTCCGATTCTTTGCCAGCAGCAGAAACTGGTGTGCCGCTTCCCTCACCTGCGACACGGAGCCCGGCGCCGACTCGATCATCGCCGAAAAAATGGTCTGGATAGAATCGACAACAATTGCTGTGGGGCTGAGGCGCTCGACCTCATGAAAGATGTTTTCAAGATTAGTCTCGGGCAGAAGAAAAAGATTCCTGGCTTCAATCCGCAGTCTCTCGCCGCGAAGTTTTATTTGGCGTTCGGATTCCTCACCGGATATGTAGAGTACTGCGCCGCTGTCACCGCCCCGTGAGCTAAGCCGATCTGCGACTTGCAGGAGCAAGGTACTCTTCCCGATTCCTGGGTCGCCACCAATCAGCACCAGCGTTCCCGGAACTATGCCGCCCCCAAGCACGCGATCGAATTCAGTCACACCGGACGGAATCCGCGTTTCATCCTGCGATTCGATTTCAGAATAGGCTACGGCAACGACATCGCGGAGTTTGAAACTATTGCGACCCGCTCCTTTCCTTGTAGCCCGCTCGCGTTCCTCGACAAGTGAATTCCACTCGCCGCATTCGGAACATTTTCCCTGCCACTTGCGTGATTGATGACCGCAGTTCTGGCAAGCGAAGATTGTTTCAGGTTTCTTCAAGGCAACCTCGTCATAAGTTCCGTACACGGCTTTGCCGTCTGATGTGCGGAAGGTCTGTGACCTTCCGGGAAGACTTGACTTAAGGCCACGGGGCTACGCCCTGAATGAATGGGGCATAGCCCCAACGAGAAATAGAGCATCTACGGAAGGTCAGAGACCTTCCGCACATCAGACGGCATAGCCGCAGAGGAAAATCAAGCAACTCCTTTATGTTTTCCGTTGGCCGTCCAAGCACCGCACGATTGGCGCGCTCGACAATCGGTCGTTGAATCAGATCGGTCTTTGGTTTTCAGGCCCTTTCGACTTCTCACTGAGGCGTAAGATCCAAAGACCAAAGACTCAAGCCCTAAGACCATTTTTATGGAAATATCCCTCGCACTCGCGTCGCTTCCGCAACGCGATCTACCGCGAGGATGTAGGCGCCGGTCCGCATGTCGGTGTCATAGCGTTTCGCTGTTTCATAAACCGAATTGAACGCCGTCCTCATTGTCTGCTCCAACGTCTTATTAATCTGCTTTTCCGACCAGAAGAACGAATACTGATCCTGCACCCATTCATAGTAACTCACCGTAACGCCTCCGGCGTTTGCAAGGATGTCGGGAACAAGAAAAATGCCTTGATCAGCCAACACTCGATCGGCGCCGGGCGTAGTCGGCCCATTCGCCAGTTCAGCAATAATCTTTGCCTTGACCTGGCCGACATTCTGAAGCGTAATTGCATTTTCCAGTGCCGCGGGCAAGAGGATATCGCAGTCAACGCTAACGATGTCTTCCGGCGAGATCTCTTTAGTTCCGGGCAAGCCTGCCAGTGATTTAGTCTCAGCTTTGTGACGCAATGCGGCGGTGATGTCGATGCCATTCTCGGCGTACAGCCCTGCTTTTGAATCACAGGCGGCTACTACTTTGGCGCCATCGGCAGCAACGAGGCGCGCGATGTTTGCTCCCGCATTCCCAAACCCATGCACAGAGACGCGCGCTCCTTTGAGATTGATGCCCTTGACCTTGCAGGCCTCACGCAAGGCATAGAGGCAGCCGCGCGCTGTCGCTTGACTACGGCCCTGCGATCCTCCCAGCGAGATTGGTTTGCCGGTGACGACGCCAAGTTCGGTATGGCCGCGCACCATCGAAATGGTGTCCATGATCCAAGCCATCGTTTGTTCATCGGTATAAACATCCGGTGCCGGGATATCGCGATCGGGGCCAATGATGGGTGCGATCTCAAACGCATAACGGCGCGTCAGGCGTTCTAATTCATTCATCGAAAGGCTTTTCGGATCGCAGATGACGCCGCCTTTACCACCACCGTATGGAATGCCAACTGTAGCGCACTTCCAGGTCATCCAAGTCGCCAGCGCTTTCACTTCATCCAACGTTACATTCGGGTGATAACGTATGCCGCCTTTACAAGGTCCGCGAGCGATGTTGTGTTGCACCCGATAGCCCTCGAAGACCTGCACATCGCCGCCGTCCATTTTCACAGGAATAGAAACTATCAACTGGCGTTTTGGGCTACTCAGCACGTGCCGTGTCGAATCGTCAAGATTGAGATAGTCAGCGGCGCGGTTGAATTGTTGCCTGGCAATTTGAAATGGATTTAATTCTTCCGCAAGGGCCTCCCTGGTCGCCATTTGTTTTTCTCCTGAAAATGCGTTGTGAGAGCGGAGCAATCCTATCAGTCACTAGTCTCAAGTCCCAAGTCTCAACTCCCAGCTCAAAACCGCGAGCTTCAAGGTATAGGTAACTTGAGACCTGAGACTTCGGACTTGGAACTTGTTGCCTCATTCCGGAGTCTAATGTGACCGAGTAAGCTCCTGCGACCCGAACGGCACCGGCAAGGGAGAAGAGATGTTTAATAACTTGATTGAATCGAGTTCGCATGCACGCGAATTCAAACGCCGCGGTTCGTTCGTTCTCTTTACCACCGCAACCTATATGTTGCTCTTCGTTGTCGCCGGTGTGATGAGCATCTATGCTTACGATGCTCAGCTGGATTATCAGAACACTGAAATCGTTACGATGCTGAACCCGGTAGAGCTGCCTGCAGCACCGTTATCTATCAGTCGCAACGCGCCGCCTCCAAGAAGCACTACTAACAGGGCCACTGATGTTGTCCGCCAGGTTGAGATGGCTAGCGTCAACCATCCTGAGATTGTGCCCGAAACAACTTCTGCCACGCCAAACAAGAACCTACCGGTTCCCGACCATGGCACTTACAAGATTGGTGATCATGATTCAGGTCCCGTTGAGCCGGGAGGAACCGGGCGCTCGGGAAGCACCGGTAGCGGTCTCGATAATGGCCGCGGCTCACCTGTCATTGAGGTCGGCACACCACCGCCCGGACCTCCAGTTCATCCGCCTGTTCCGAAGGTAATCAGCAAAGGAGTCATTACGAGCTTGGCACTCATCCTGCCCAAACCGCCTTATCCCCAGATCGCAAAGCAGGCCGGAGCGCATGGACCTGTAAACGTTCAGGTATTGATCGATGAGACAGGAAAAGTAATTTCAGCAAAAGCTGTTTCCGGCAACCCCTTGCTGATGCATGCGGCCCAGCAGGCGGCTTTGGCGGCACGCTTTACTCCAACCAGATTGGGCGACCAGGCTGTGAAGGTTTCCGGCGTGATTACTTATAACTTCGTGTTGCAGTAGAAAGCTCCAGAGGTTGGTGCGAGCAACGTTTGTATTGTCATGCCGAGGCCTTCCAGCTCGGTCGAATCTTCTTCCGAAACAAAGGAGGTACGCCGGTCATCGTGGTCCGCGTACCTCCCTTGCCCCTCTACCCAGGTTTGAAAACACTCGACCCTAAGTCGGGCGCGGCTGGTTTCTGCTCCTCCAGACCGTTACATTGTTTTCATCTTTTTGTTGACGACTCCTCACGATCACTTGTCCGCGACGGGCTCGCGCGACCAGAAGACAAAATCCGTAATCGCAGGCTCCGCACCTAACGACCGCACAAGCTGTGCAATCTGTCCGCGGTGATACCAGGAGTGGCCAAACAACTGCGTGAGAATCTCTTCAATCGTATTGCGAAACCGCGGACCTTCGTAGCTTTGATACTCGAAAACCCGCGCGAGTTCTGTGTCGTTAAGTTGACTCAGATATTCGGACCAAAGCGCTTCCGTCTCCGCTATCTGGGCGCGCAGGTCAGCAAGCTCAACATCTCGCGGGAAGAGCTCCGCATTTTCTTTTGCAACTCCAAAGCGGAAGAGCCACATCCGGCGCGCCGCAATGATGTGTCCTAGCAGGTAGATAGCTTTGCGAAACGCTTCCGCATCGTGCAACTTTTCCGGTACCGCATTTAACGAGTCAAGCGTCCTCGCATGGCTGTCCTTCTCATACTCAAACCAGCGGCGGTAGCGATCAACCATGCTGTCGTTCATCGTTAGTTACTCGCTGTAAAATTGTATCGTTGATTCTCAAGGAGGTCGCTGATTCCTGGCGCTAACAAACCCGCCCACTACCGAGACTGTGTGGAAAGTCCAAAGTAACCACTGCTCACTTCTTCGACGCTACGCGTCGAAAACCCATCGCCAAAACTGTCGCAGAGTTTTCACACAGTCTCTACCGCAGCCTATACTGACCTGTTTTCCTCGCCGGCGCATATTCCTCCCTCCTGCTCCTGCCTCCTGCGCCTGACTCCTGCCCCTGCCTCCTGCTCCTGCCCCCTGCTCCTATCCTTTACGGCCCCTTCAGCCCCAGTTTCAGCACCTGTCTTCGCGCAGCGACAAAGAGTTCATTCTTATCATTGAAAACCATGCCTGACGCCGTGCCGCCAGGATCGAACACTGTCAGGTACCGACCATTTCCATCAAACACCTGGATGCCTTTAAAGTCTGTAACATATACGCGGCCTTTGCCGTCAACAGCGATGGCGGAGGGCGCCCGGAATTGACCGGGTTGGTCCCCATCGCTGCCAAATCGCGTCATAAACTTCCCATCGGGACCAAACTTAAAGACGGCATTATTAAACGAACCCAGGGCATAGATGTTTCCCAAACCGTCAATAGCGATGTGCGTATCCAGTTCGGAATTGTCGGTAACCGAGCTGATTGCCGCGCGAATTGTGCGCACTACCTGGCCGGCAGAATTGAAACGCACGATGTCATCGCGGTTTTTGTACCACGACGCTATCAGGCCTCCATCGGCCGCGACTTTTATGTCGTCAAAGCCCCAACCGCCTGCGTATTCCAGTTGGCCCAGGAGCTGGCCCGTCGTTCCTTCATGCCGGGAGATCGTTCCGCTCTGCACGATGTAAACGACGCCGTTGCGGCCAGCCGCCATTCCGGATAACGGCATTTTCGGGTCGACCATCCATTGCGTTATGAACTTGCCATCAGGATCGAACACTTGAATCCGTCCGCCGCTGTATTCGCCAACATAGATCTTTCCCGATGCGTCCACCGCAATAGCGCGCGCGTCTTTAAACATTCCCGGCCCAATTCCCTCCGAACCAAAGTTAAGCGTTTGCGTAGCGAATGCATTACGCTTTTCTTTCCCGCCGGAAGCTGTTGGTGCCGTTGTCGTTGGCGTCGCCCTCTTAACCGATGAATTGACCCCGCTGAGCAATGGCGCCAGGAATCCACCTATGGCGATTGCGCCAATGACAACACCGAACAATGGAATCATCACAATCAAGAGAATCCATCTCGTAGCCTTTGCGCCCGAGCCTACATTTCGCAGATCGATATTAACGCCCGAAATGATCTGCGCCGGCCGCCCCTGCATTTCGTCAGGGACCGAAAGCGAACTATTACAATAGGAGCAGCGTGCAGTAAGATTTGCGCCCACTACGTCTTTCTCATAACTTACCGGCGCGCCACATTTAGGGCAATCAAAGGTTTGCAGCATCTATGAGTTCCTTTTTTTTTTGAATGGCGTGCTCGTCTGCCGTTGTAAAGAATGCTTTCCGATAAACTTCCTTTGCGGTAGTCCAAAAAACAACTAATCGAATTGTCGAGAAACTAACTGCCTCCTGCTCCAATGTGTGCCACGTGATGGCGACCGTGCCAGGCATAGAGTGCAATGTTTTTATGAACACTCACCGCACCCAATTCCGGATGCCGAAAGGAGCGCTGGAAATCTTCTTCTTTTAGTGAGCGCAGGAACCACACCCAACGCTCATGAAGGGTATCCAGCAAGTTTAGCGATAGGTCGACAGGGGCTTGTCGTGCGTCGTCCAGTTGGGCCCAGCGATCTTCGAAGTAAGTTTTGATAGTCGGCTCTTCTTCGGTCATCGCCAGTTTGAATCGTATGTAGCTATTCATGTGACTCTCCGGCACATGATGGACTACCTGACGAACCGTCCATCCTTCAGGGCGATAGCGTGTATTGAGTTGCTCGTCAGAAAGCCCGGCTACGGCCGCGCGCATTTGGGCGGGAGCCACCGCTATTTGATCGATCAGGCCGCGGCGTTCTTCAGGCGAAAGCGTTCCCTGAAAGGCAAAGGTTCCGACCGGGTAACGTAGGTCCATTGCGTATCTCCTCAGCAGTATATTTCCAGTTTATTTTTTTCCCGTACTGGTTCATTTTTGAACTTTTTAGGTCCGAAGGACCGGCAGTTAGTAGCCCCGCCCGTGAGGACGGGGTGGATGTGACATTTGGTTTCTTGAGCGCCGAAGGTGCGCCACAATTTGTTCCGGCCCTTCGGGCCTCTGGCTATCGAGAGGATGAAGTCCCCCGCCCTAACGGACGGGGCTACTAACTACCGGTCCTTCGGACCTAAAACATGCTGGCGATGGAACTGAACCAGTATCTTTTTTTCGTATACCACGATCGCGTGTGATTTTAGCGCGCGCCCTCATAAATGGAGATATGCAATGGGTCGCCGCGTTGCAGGCCTCCCCTCGCTAGTTGTGGGCGCGTTCCGATTGATTTTCAATCACTGAAAGCAGGTTGTACGCCACGCTGTCTTGGGATTATGCTCGCCACGAATTGTACTCAGTAGCTTCACCAGGGACAACTATGACTGAAACGGCAGACGTAGTGATCATCGGCAGCGGCATCGTGGGATCAAGCGTGGCCTACCACCTTGCTGACCAGGGCTGCACCAACGTGCTCGTAATCGAGCGCGAGACACATCAGGGCAAAGGATCGACGGGGAAGAGCATGGGTGGCGTACGCGTGCAGTTTTCCACGCCCGTCAACATTCAGATGTCGCGCTATTCGATCGATTTCTTCTCGCGGTTCGATGAGGTCGTCGGTCATCCGGCAGACTACCGCGCACATGGCTATCTCTTCTGCGCGACTAATGAGCGTCATCTGGAATATCTCAAGGCGAATCGTGAACGCCAGATAGCGCTGGGCGTTGAGAATGTAGAGTTGGTCTCACCTGAGGATATTGCGAAATTTGTTCCACAACTGCGCGTCGATGACATAGTGGGCGGGACGTTTTGTCAGACCGACGGCTTCGTCGATCCGCATAGCGTGATGATGGGTTTCATGCTAAAGGCTCGCGAACATGGTGTGCGACTTTGGCTCGACACGCAGGTGACTAGCATCGAAGTGGAACCCGAAAGTACCAAAAGCGCGGGCTTTGAGGCCGGAAGCGCAGACGTCCTGCCTGCCGATCGTTCTGAGCAAGCTCTTCGCATATCCGGTGTCCTGACTACTCGTGGTTTCGTGTCCACGCGCATCGTCGTGAACGCCGCAGGTCCGTGGGCTGCGGCGGTAGCGCGATTGGCCGGCGCTGCATTACCTGTAGAACCATTGCGGCGCCAGCTCGTGCCCACTGAGCCGTTCGACGGTTTACCACAACGCTTTCCCATGGTCATCGACATGTCCACAGGGTTTCATTTCCGTCGCGAAGGAAAAGGAATTCTGTTAGCCTGGAATGACCCCAAAGAAACTCCCGGCTTCAAGACGGACTTTGATCCTGGTTTCGTTGAAAAAATTCTGACCCGAGCTGCGGCGCGTGTGCCGCGTCTCGCTGAAGCGGAAGTAAATCCACGTCGCGGCTGGGCCGGCCTTTACGAGATGACCCCTGATCATCATGCAATCATCGGCCCGGCGCCAAATGTCGAGGGTCTCTATTTCGTAAACGGCTTCAGCGGTCATGGCGTAATGCACTCGCCCGCTTCAGGTCGGATCACTGCGGACTTAATTCTCCAGGGCACGTCCGATCTGATCGATGCCACGCAGCTTAATGTCGAGCGGTTTGCAGCGGGACGATTACTTACTGAGACTGCTCTATTGTGAGCTAAAACCAGCGTGCGGAAAGCAACATATTGAGTCGTCACTACTAACATTCTGAAATTGGAGAAAATGATGAAACACACATCGCTCCTGCTGATTCTACTGATCCTCATCGGTCTGGCCTCATCTCGGGCAAGTGCAGCTGGGCACAGGTCTGATGTCCATAAGTCGCTCATTGTTTCCACTCAGTGGGTGGCTGAACATCTCAAAGATGATTTGCTGGTGTTGTTGCACGTTGGCGAGCAGGATGAATACGAAGCCGCGCATATTCCCGGAGCTCAGTTCATTCAGCTTTCAGATATTTCCACACCACGGGGCCAGGGACTCGCACTCGAACTTCCGGCCGTCGCGCAACTTCAGTCCACTTTCGAAAAACTTGGAGTCTCGAACAAATCGCGCATCGTCATCTATTTCGGGAAAGACTGGATAACTCCGACAGCGCGCGTATTTATGACGCTCGACTATTTGGGGCTTGGCGATCGCACTTCGATTCTCGACGGCGGTTTACCTGCATGGCGTGCCGAGGGTAGACCGGTGACAACTGAAGTGCGCACACTCGCGCCCGGAAGGTTTACCCCGCGACCTAACAAACAGCTCGTCGTCGATGCGTCATGGGTCAATGCGAATCTGAAGAACCCGGGAGTGATGATTCTGGATGCGCGCGCGTCAAAATTTTACACCGGTGAGGAAGTTGGTCGGATGCCGCGCGGCGGTCATATTCCGGGAGCGAAGAACATTCCCTTCGATAGCCTGGTTGAAGACTCGAACAAATTCAAAAGTGTCGAGACCTTGCGCCAACTTTTCCATGCCGCCGGAGTGAAGCCAGAGGACAGCGTCACAACCTACTGCCACATCGGCCAACAGGCCAGCCTACTTTATTTCGTCGCCCGCTACCTCGGCTACGATGCACACCTCTACGACGGCTCATTCGAAGACTGGAGCAAGCGGCCGGAACTGCCGGTTGAAAAGTCAGGCGAGGTCAAGCCTACAGTGAAGCCTTAAGCATCAAGTTCCGGACTGGTCGGCTCCTGGACCCTTTCCAGTCTAAGAGAGAGATCAGACGACGCCGGTGCACGTTTCGCACTCTGCGCTCAGTTTGATTGTAACCAGCGGGCAATTTCGTCCATGGTGGATTCGTAGATTTGTGGTTGCGGAACTCCGGCGCTCTTGGGCACCTTCAATGAGTGGTCGGCACCTTTGATTGCGTGCAGCGTTGCCGGTAATCGCAATCTCTTGATTAGGGCGCGGATCTCTTCTTCCGAACCGAAGGCGTCGCGTGAGCCCTGTACGAAGAGCATCGGCGCGCGGACGTCTTTAAGATGAGCGTCGCGAGGTTGTTCGGGTTTTCCGGGTGGATGAAGTGGATAGCCGAGAAAAACGAGGCCGGTAATTTTGTCGGCATATTCTTCAGTTGCGGCAACCTGTGACGCGATGCGTCCACCCATCGACTTCCCGCCAATCACAACACGGTTCCCTTTCAACTTCTTATGCTCGCGCGTCGTTTCGATTACAGCACGATAACACCCTTCCAGTTTGGCTTTCGGATCAGGCACACGACGGCCTTTCTCCATGTAAATAAAATTGAAAGTGATTGCGTCGAAGCCACGTTCGGCCAAGCCGCTGGCGAAGAGCCGCATGAACGGACTCAGCTGATTAGCCCCGGCACCGTGCCCGAGAATTACGGTTATGCCAATGCGATCTTTTTTGGACGGAGCGTAGAGCAAAGCGGTGACGCTTTCGTTCTCACTTACTTTAATGACTAGTCTTTCAGGCTCCTTGTTCACTCACAACATCCTTGTTTGCTTAAGCATGAACCGTTAACCGGGCAGCGGGGGCAAGCCCGCCTTCCCGATCATGAGCTTATTGTAGTTGAGCTTTGGTGCTCGATTGAAAGGCCATTCAAGATTAACTTACCAAGCCCGTCAGAACAGCTCGCAGTCGGGAAGGCGGGCTCGCCCCCGCTGATTGGCTTGGAGTTCTATCGAAACAGATGTTCCTTTAGTATTTTCCTTGCATCGCTGGCGCCTAAACGTAGACGCGCGCCACGCGTTGTCCGATACCGCAAGTGACTTCGTACGATAGCGTCCCTGCTGTCCTGGCGAGTTCCTCTGCACTTATCGAAAGTCCGGCCCCGTGGCCCATGAGTACTACCTCATCTTCCAGTTGCACGCCAGGCACGTTGGTAACGTCAATTAACGTGAGGTCCATAGAGATCCTGCCGATGACAGTGGCGTAGACGCCGCGGATGATCGCGTGGCCGCGATTGGATAACGCGCGCATGTAACCATCATGATAGCCCACCGGCACTGCTGCGACGAGTGTCTCGCGCGAAGCTTCAAACGTGCAGCCGTAGCCTACGGTCTCTCCCAGCGGCACCCGCTTGAGCGACATGATGCGCGAATGAAGAGACATTACCGGCTGAAAGGTTTCGCTGCGATCCGCGGGAGAGAGAATGTCACGCCAAAGGCCATAGAGAACACCGCCAGGACGCACCATGTTTCCCCATGCCTTAGGTTGAGCAAAGATTGCTGCAGAATTCGCCAGATGACGGTAGGTAGGCTTGTAGCCATGTTCGGTAAAAACCGCAAGCGCATTTTCAAAACGCTGTATCTGATCGTCAGTTAGCGGCGCACAGGACGGTTCGTCAGCAGCAGCGAAGTGAGTCATCAAGCCATCAACTCGAATGTTGGGGAAAACTTTCAACGCCTCCACAAACGCTACGACTTCGTCGAAGCGCACCCCGAGCCGGCCCATGCCGGTATCAATTTTGACGTGCACGTCGGCAACGATATAGCGCTCGCGTGCGGCACGATCGAATGCTTCGATCATGTCGAGACGATGGACTACTGGAACCAACTTTCGTTCGATACACAGAGTTGCTTGTCCACCCCAGAACCCGGCAAGACAGAGAATGGGTTCGGTGATACCGGCATTTCTAAGTTCAAGTCCCTCTTCCGGAAGCGCCACACCAAACCAGTCAGCGCCTTCCGCCTCGAGCCGCCGCGCGCATTCTACCGCGCCGTGTCCATAGGCATTGGCCTTGACGACGGCCATCACATTTACATCCG
>WNGE01000531.1_pt1 | contig 49444 bp, 47 predicted proteins | sample 5400651 | NCBI WGS metagenome assembly WNGE01 (sample SAMN13153370, study PRJNA577476) | soil metagenome | isolation source: 60 cm soil or saprolite under grassland replicate 2 | place: USA:California | collected 2016-06-15 | reverse complement strand
TACCAGAGGCTGTCTTCCTTCGCGAACTTGCGGTCCGCTTTCGGCTCGACCTTGATCGGCTTTTCCATGCCGAAGACGAACGGGTCCGTGGGCGAGGGACGCTTGGTGAGCGGCGTCAAGGTGTTGGCGAGAATGAGCGGCGACACACCGAACTCGTTCGGGTGCGACTCGAGCTTGAAATTCGCCGCGGCCGTCGCCACCGGGGCGCCGCCAGACGCCGGGAACAGTCCGAACGCCCCGCGGTAGCTGCCCGGGGGCAGTGCGATCGAGCGGTCGAAGGCCTTGTCCGTGCGGCTGCCGCTCTTCACCTCGACCAAAGAGGCATCCTCCCAGTAAGACCCGACCGGCTGATTTGATTCGTTCCAGACCACGCCGCCGAACTTCAAGCCTTGCGCGGCCTTCTCGTTCGGGACGTAGAACTGGAGCGCATAGAAGGGCTCGCCCGTGATCGTGCGAAAGTCCCCTGCCCAGAAGGTGCCTTCCGCCTTCGATCTCGGAGTCAATCCTTCCAGCGCGGAGCGGACCTCCGCGGGAATCGTCGCCGAGGCAGCCGAAGCCGGGGGGGGCGGCGCCGCCGCGACGGCGGGCGCACGACCGGCGGAGGCGGCGGGAGCCGGAGCGGGAGCCGGAGCGGGAGCCGGAGGCGCGGCGGCGGCGGGAGCGGCCGGAGCGCCGGTTGCCGCCGCGGGGACGGCCGGCGCGATCCCGGCTGTGGCCGTCGTAGCGGAAGGGCTGACGATCGATTTCTCGGCGACCTTCCCGATCGCCTTCTCGGCCGCGGATCCTCCCATCAGGTCGTCGGTCCCGCGCTGCGGATCGACGTTCATCCGGACGCGCAGCTCTCCGATTCCAAGCGAGGGGTCGAACTTCTCCTTGCCGTACGTCCAGGTCGTCATGACCGCGCCGCCCGAGTCGAAGGTCGACGCGCGCGTGTCGATAGAAGGTGCGGTCAGCCCGCCGCTGTCCTGGACCGCTCCTTCCTGGGGCCGCTCGGTCGAAACCCGGGTCGGAAGACCGAGCACGACGAGAAGGCGCCCGCGGTTCGTCTCCGACCCCCGCTTGTTGCGCATTTTGAACTGGTTGTCGGCCGCCTCGATGCGCCGGCGTACTTCGTCCCGGAACTCGTTGGCGGCGGTCGCCGGATTCGGATCCCGTTTCGCCCAGTAGTCGGTGATGAACTTTTCGGCGTCCGCGTCCGTCGAGACTTTCGACCAGGCCTCCTTCTCGGCCGAGGTCAGGAAATACGCCTCCGCGGACTTGCCCCAATCCTTGTACTTGGAAAGCTGCGCCAGGGCGATCGTGGCAAACGCGAGCCCGGCGGCAGCCAAGAGTGCTCTTTTCACGGTCCCTCCTCGAATAGGCTCGGGATTCTAGTACCGGCCCCGGCCACGGGGGAGGAAAACCGGGGGACGAAGAGAGTTCTTCCGGAGACGGAAGAACGGCGAGCCCTACTTTCTGACGAGGGACGTCGGCTGGAATCGGGTCAGCGCGAGCGACCGTCCGCCGGCCGAGCGCGCATCCGCTTCCTCCTTGAGCACGGAAATGACCTGGCGGACCTCTCCCTGCATCCTCTCCATCCTCTCCTTCATGTGGAGGATGACCTCGACGCCCGCCAGATTGACTCCCAGGTGCCTCGTCAGCGACAGAATGATCTCGAGCCGCTCGACGGTGTCGGGGTCGTAGACGCGGGTATTCCCCTGGGTCCGCGTGGGTCGCAGGAGGCCTTCCCGCTCGTACATCCGCAAGGTCTGCGGATGGATTCCGTACCTCTCGGAGATGGCGCCGATGCGAAGGCCGACGACGCCCGCTCTCTTCCTCACCGTGCCTTCTTCGCCTCGACCAAGATCGGCTGCGCCCGATCGGTCTTCGGCGCGACGACGCGCAGGATCCCGGACTTCAACGTCGCCTTGATCCGCGATGAGTCGATCGAAGCGGGAACGGAGAAGTCGCGCGAGAAGCTGCCGTAGATCCGCTCCATGCGGACGAATTGTCGCGGCGGCACCCCCTCGTCGACGCGCCGGATTCCCGAAACGCGAAGCTTGCCGTCGAGCGATTCCAGATGGACGTCCTCGAGCTGGACGCCGGGAAGTTCGACCGAGAGGACGACCTCCTCCGCGGTCTCATATACATCGGCGGCCGGCGACCAGAGCGCCGCGTCCAAGCCCTCGTCGGGAAACTCGGTGCGATGAATCGTCTCTTCGAAGAGGCGGTTCATCTTTTCCTGGATCGCGAAAAGATCCTGCAGCGAGCTCCATCGGAAGCCACTCATCTCGCCCCCTCGCTCCGCTCTCCAGCCTGACCGGCGGGCTCCGCCTTACTTCTTCTCGGTGTCCACGTACTCCGTGTCGATGACGTCGTCCTCTTTCGGAGCCGAACCCTCTCCCGCCGGCGGCGGCGCGCCGGCGCCCGCTCCGGCGGACGTCCCTTTGTAGATTGCCTCGGCGAGGCGGTGCGAAGACTGCTGCAGCCGCTCCCCCGCCTGTCTCATCGTCTCCGCATCGTTCGATTCGAGCGCTTTCTTCGCGTCGGCGATCGCCGATTCGAAGTTCGACGCCTCGGCGGCGTCCAACTTCTCGCGGTTCTCGTTGAAGGTCTTCTCGGTCGAATAGACAAGGCTGTCGAGGCGATTGCGCGCCTCGATCTCCTCGCGGCGCTTGCGGTCTTCCTCGGCGTGCGACTGAGCATCCGAGACCATGCGGTCGATCTCGTCCTTGCTCAAGCCGGACGACGCCGTGATCGTGATCTTCTGCTCCTTGCCCGTCCCGAGGTCCTTGGCCGAGACGTTCAGGATGCCGTTGGCATCGATATCGAACGTCACTTCGATCTGGGGCATCCCGCGCGGGGCAGGAGGAAGCCCGATCAGGTGGAAGACGCCGAGAAGCTTGTTGTCCCGGGCGATCTCGCGCTCTCCCTGCAGAACTTTGATCTCGACCGACGTCTGGTTGTCCGACGCCGTCGAGAAGACTTCGGTCTTCTTCGTCGGGATGGTCGTGTTGCGCTCGATCAACTTCGTCATGACGCCGCCGAGCGTCTCGATCCCGAGCGAAAGCGGCGTGACGTCGAGCAGGAGCAGGTCCTTAACGTCTCCGGCGAGAACTCCTCCCTGGATCGCCGCGCCGACTGCCACGACCTCGTCCGGGTTGACGCCCTGATGGGGCTCCTTCCCGAACAGTTCCTTAACGAGCTGCTGAATCCTAGGCATGCGGGTCTGCCCGCCGACGAGAACGACCTCGTCGATGTCCTTCGGCTCGAGGCCGGCGTCCTTCAATGCCTGACGGCACGGGGCGATCGACCGATTGACGATCTCCTCGACGAGCTGCTCGAGCTTCGACCGCGTCAGCTTCAGCTGCAGGTGCTTGGGGCCCGAAGCGTCGGCCGTGATGAAGGGCAGGTTGATCTCCGTCTCGACGACGTTCGAGAGCTCGATCTTGGCTTTCTCCGCAGCTTCCTTCAACCGCTGCATCGCCATCGGATCCTTCGAGAGGTCGATGCCCTGGTCCTTCTTGAACTCGGCGAGGATCCAGTCGATGACCCGCTGGTCGATGTTGTCGCCGCCCAAGTGCGTGTCGCCGTTGGTCGACTTGACCTCGACCACTCCCTCTCCCACTTCCAGGATCGAGATGTCGAATGTCCCGCCGCCGAAGTCGTACACGGCGATCGTCTCGTCCTTCTTCTTGTCCAGTCCGTAGGCGAGGGCCGCGGCCGTCGGCTCGTTGACCAGACGCTCGACGGTCAGGCCGGCGATCTGGCCCGCGTCCTTTGTGGCCTGCCGCTGCGAGTCGTTGAAATACGCGGGAACCGTGATGACCGCCCGGGTGACCTTCTGTCCGAGGTAAGCCTCCGCGGCCTCTTTCAGCTTCCCGAGGATCATCGCGGAGATCTCGGGCGGCGAGTATTCCTTGCTCCCCGCCTTCACTCGAACGTCCCCGTTGGACGCGGCGACGACGGTGAACGGGACCATCTTCATTTCCTCGGTGACTTCCGAGAATTTGCGCCCCATGAACCGCTTGATCGAGAACACGGTGTTGGCGGGATTCGTGATCGCCTGCCGCTTTGCGACCTGACCGACGAGCCGCTCACCGCTCTTTGAAAACGCAACGACGGAGGGCGTCGTCCGGTTCCCCTCGGCGTTGGGTATGACGACCGGGTCGCCGCCTTCCATCACGGCCACGCAGGAATTGGTGGTCCCGAGGTCGATTCCGATGATCTTGCTCATTGACTTCTTCTCCTAAGCTGCTTTCCGTTCGGAGGGAAATAATAGGATCTTAGCGCTGCCTTGTCAAGTTCCAGATTGCAGATCCTTAGCCCGTCAGGCTCAAATCTGTGCAGATCCTCCGCTGCTTCGTCCCGGGAGACTCCGAGCGCCTAGCGGACGACTTGAACGCCCGCAGGCTTCTCGGTGCCGGAGACCGGGGTCGCTTGACCCGGATGTGGCTCGGAGACCGGCGAAAGTTGCCCCTCGTGAACCAGATCCAGATCGATCTGCCCAGTCGCGGTGCGGCCGTAGAGCGCGAACTTCCCGTCCTCGGGACGAAGGATGTAACGGTAGAACCGGCCGTAAGGGTCTTTCAACGAGCCCTCATCGAGGACGCCGGCGGCGACTAAGTCCACGAGCGTCCTCGGATACCGTCCGGTCGTCCCATAGTACACGCGGACACCCCTCCCGACGGTCTGGAGTCTCGCCTGCGAGCTCGCCCGGAAGAGGTCCCGGATCGGGGGGTTCTCGGAAACCGGCCGCAGGAACAGGTTGGCCGGGTTTTTCGGGAGAAACGACAGCGAGAAAGCGCCGAGCGCCGCGACCACCAGCCAGAGCACCAAGGCCCCTGTCGGAAAGTGGGGTCGGGGAACGGGTGCGACCGCCGCCGGAGTCTCGCGGACATGACCCTCTTCGATCAGGCCACGATCGAGAAGGTCGGAAATTCCCTTCAACACGTCCAAGTCCGGGAGAAACGCGCGCTCGCGGATCTCTCCGACCGTTCTCACGCCATCGATCCACTTCCACGTCTCGGCTTCCCTCTTCGAGACGACTAAGGTGCCCTCCCCCGACGCCGGACCCGAGGTGGTGAGCCGCAGCGCGTAGGCGCCCCCCGCCCGGCGGAAGACGAGCTCGTTCGAGGAGATCTTCCGCTCCGCGGCCGGCAGCTCGTCAAACGTCCGGGCCGCGTCGAGCAGGATCGCTTCGGTCGCGATCGGCGAGAAGAGCTCCTCGTCGTGTTCGACGGCGGCCTGAGGCGAGAACCGGAACCGCCCATCTGTCCATCCGAAGGCGCCGAAGACGATCCGTTGGACCTGGATGCGGAAGGCTTCGCGGAGATCCTCGGGACGGACCAGCCTTTCCGCGATCAGCAGGCGCCCCAACCGGTCTTGCCGCTTCTTCTGGGTCTCCAGCACGATCGCGAGCTGCGCCTCCGAGAGGAGACCGGCCTTGACCAGAAGAGACCCGAGTCGGTTCTCGAGGGGATGACTGCTCGATTCGACCGACACGACGCGGCCGGTCAAGAAGCCCACGGCGATCGTGTCCTTCGGTCCTTCGACGGTCAAGATCCCGCTCTTCCGCTGCATGCCGAGCATCTGGAAGATGTCGGTCAGTGAAAAGACGCGAAGGTTTCCGTCAAGACTCACGAGTCTGCCTCCAAGCACCAAGGTTCTGGCCGACCCAGAGGGCAATCGCGGCGAGCGCCGCGGCGATTCTTCCGGGCAGGACCTCTCTCGCGGAGGCGAGCGGGCGCAGGTCGAAGAGCCAGGGCCCGGGGAGAGCCAGAGTGAGCGCCAGGAAGAAGAGGACGAGCGCAAAAGCTGCGGCAAACGGTCGATGCGCGAAGAAACGGTGAATGCCGGGCGCGGCCAGAGAGGCCAGACGGACCAGTCCGCGGCGCCGGCCGGATCGCGCCTCCGCCCCGCGTCTCTCCGCCTCGCGCACGTCCTCGGAGACTTCCTCCCTTCGCGCCGAGAGGCGGACGCACCGGCTGCAATAGAGCGCGGGCCCGCCGTATCGTTTACAGACGCGGCAGAATCCCCGGCCGCAGCGCGCGCACTCGTACGCCACACCGCGGCGCGACCGAACGGCTGTCAGCGCGAGAGCAAAGACGAAGGCGCCCCACGGCGCGAGAGACAGGGGCGACAGGAGGATCTCCTCCACCGGCAAGCGTGTTTTCCCGGACTTCGGACGGGCCGGGCTTCTCGCTCCCCCGCGCTCGACGACGCGTTGGCGCGCGGTCGAGAGACCGTAAGCCGCCGGGACCACACGGGACATCGGTGGCCGGGAGGACCAGGCATCGACGTCGCGGCGGGAGATCTGAAGGGCCCGCGCGCGCGCTTTCTCCTGTCCTTTGAAATCGTAGATCTCGGACCGCGCGATCGAGAGGTTGTAGAAAGGCTCCGCCGCCTGCGGCGCGTTGCGCGCGGCTTCCTCGTAGTCTTCGATTGCCGCAGCGTAGTCGCCCTCCACGAACCGGACGTTGCCGCGGTTGACGAACGGGCGATAGTCCTTCGGATCCGCCTGGATCGCCCGGGTGTATGCCGCCTCCGAGCGCGGATAGTCCCCGGAGCGCTCGGCGTACATCGCGAGGAGAAACCAGACGTCGGGCTGGTCGGGCGACGCGGCCGCGATCGAGGAGAGCGCGTCCTCGACGCTCGAATCCTCGCGGCGCTCGTCGAGGTCGACCGCGGCGAGGTAGAGGGGGGATCGTCGGATCAGGTTCTCCCGCGCGACCGTATCGACGAAGAGGGGGAGGAGACCGAGCACGATCAGCGCGCCGGCGAGCACGAGCCGCTCGCGCCGCTCCGAGTATGCATAGATGAGCGCCGCCCAGTAGAGGAGCAGCCAGGTCGGTCCGAGTGTGAGGAAGAGCGGCAGCATCAGGAGGAGGAGAGCGAGGGGCGTCGACGCCCGGTGCCCGAAAGGGCGGCTCGCGGCCTCTTCGAGGTCGTGCCACAGCCGACGGAAGTACGTCAGGAAGAGGCCGAGGATCGCGGCGACCGCTCCGGCGGCCATCGCGATCGCAATCGCGATCATCAGAGAGGAAAAGAAAGAGAGGCGGGACTCGGCGCTCGCGAAGAGCGTGCCGAACGCCGTCGGGATTCGAGAGGCGGCCTCCCGGAATCGTCCGGTGCGGAACCCGAATCCGATTCGCGACGCGGCGGCGTCGAAGCTCGCCTCGTCCAATCGAACCGCGGCGTCGTAGGCGAAAGCGGTGTGCCCCGCCCGCCCTTTCTCCGCCTTCCGGGCCTCCTGCAGCGCGGTACGCGAATACGCCGAAAGATGCCTCACGCCCGCCGCGCGCGCCGACCGGATCATCGCTTCGAGCGCGGTCCCCGCGGCGCGGACGTCGTCCTCCTGCAGTGCCGACAGCAGGTCGAACCAGTGCGACCGGTAGACGGCCCGGGTCACGGGCGGCGGAAGGGGCGAAACGCGCGTATCCGGGGACGCTTCGGCCCGGATCGCGCTGGCGACGAGAATGACGACGACGAGCCCGGCCCGTCTACTTCGGGGCGCGACCGACCTCCACATATGCAAGGCGGAGCTCGTACAGGACGCGGGCGAGCAGATCGGACTCCTCGAAGGAGAGATTTCCACGCGTCTTCTGTTCCAGGACCGCCAGCCAGTCGATCATCTGCCGCGCGATCGCGAGATCGCGGTGTCTCGGTCCCGCCGCCGGATCGGAGAGGAGGCCGAGCGCCGAGTACGCCGTCGTCGCGAGCGAGCTGACGATGCGGGCGAACTCGGTGCGCGGCTCGCCGGCCGTTTCGGGCTCGGCGTCCACGGGCGGTGCGGCGGCTTCCTCCGCCGCCGTCGCCGGAGCGGCGGGGGCCGGCGGCGCCGTCGGCGCCCGCGCGGGACGAGCCGGCTCGGCCACGGTCTCTTCGGGCTCGAATCCGGGACGCAGCTCCCCTTCGGGCGTGAACATTCGTCGGTCGACGACTCGAATGGGCTTGCTCTCGCCTTCGGTCATGTTTGAATTCCGATTTTAGAACAACCGACCCGCATCCGCCGCGCTCACTCGCTATGATTCGCGCGTGTCGGAAGGGCTGTCGCGACTCGTCACACTGGTCGAAACGCTCCGTCGGGAGTGTCCGTGGGACCGCGAGCAGACACCCGGGACACTCCGGACATACGTCCTCGAAGAGTGCTACGAGGTCTTGGACGCGATCGACGCGGGAGATCCCGACGCGCTCGCCGATGAGCTCGGAGACCTCCTCTTCCAGGTGCTCTTCCTCTCGCGGATCGCCGCGGAGCGTGGTTGGTTCGACATCGAGGTCGTCGCGGATCGGATCGCCCGAAAGATGACGGAGCGCCATCCGCACGTCTTCGCCGGAGGGTCGGCCTCCGACGCGCAGGAGGTTCGGCAGGGGTGGGAGCGCCGCAAGCAGCGCGGCTCCGCATCCACGGATCCGCTGGGAAGCATCCCGGTTTCACTTCCGGCGCTCGCCGCCGCTTACCGAATGACTTCGCGGGCCGCGGACCTCGGCTTCGACTGGGAAAGAGACGCCGACGTCGCGGAAAAGATCGAGGAGGAGCTCGCGGAATGGCGCGAGGCACAGAAGGCCGGCGATCGGGAGTCCGAGGAGAAGGAGATCGGAGATCTGCTCTTCTCGATCGTCAACCTCGCCCGCCGCCGCGAAGTCGATCCAGAGAGCGCGCTGCGCCGCGCGCAGGCGCGATTCCGTTCGCGCTTCGCGAAGGTAGCCGCCAGGGCACGGGAGTCCGGACGGGAGGTCGGCGATTTCGACGCCGCCGCGCTGGATCGATTCTGGGAAGACGCGAAAGCGGAGGAGTAGCTTCCGGACTTCAGCGCTCGAGACTCGCGGACTTGGGCGCTTTGGCCTTCGGGCTCCGCGACGTCAGCGCGGCAACGGTCACCAGCTCGACACCCTGGGAACCGAGTCGCGGAAGCTCTCGCTCCAGAAGCGCAAGAGTCGCGGGGTGGGGATGCCCGATCGCGAGCGCGGTCCCGTCTTTCTTCGCCTTCCGAACGAGATCGCGAAAAGATCGCTCGATCGCGTCCTCGCTCTCGACCGCGTCGAGGAAGACCTTTCGAGATACGGCGGGCAGCGACTCCTCGTCGGCGATCCGGCGGGCGACGGTCGCCTCGGTCGTTCGGCTGTCGAGCAGGAACAGCCGCCGGGCGGTCAATACCCGGACGACCGCCCGCATCACCCGGGGATCGGCCGTCGCGGCCGAGCCCATGTGGTTGTTTACGCCGACCGCTCCGGGCACGGTGTCGAGATCGTCGGCGACCGTCTGCGCGATCTTCGCGTCACTGTCGGCGCGCAGCACGACGCCGGGTCCCGGGCGGATTCGGGGATACCCGTCGGGCTCCATCGGGAGGTGGAGCAGCACCTCCTTGCCGGAAGTGGAGAGCCTCCGCGCCGACTCGGCGCTGCCGGGCAGGCCCGGCAACACGGCGCCAGCCACACGAAAAGGCCAGCGCGCGATTCGTTCGACGGCCTCCCGGTCGTTGCCGAGATCGTCGATGACGATGGCAATCCGCGCCGCGAGAACGGGGGCGAGAGAGGGTTCCGGCGCGGGGGTCGGCGCCGCCGGCGGGAGTGCGTGCGTCCGGTGGACCGCATGGCGCGGGGCGGGTCGCGGCCTTTCGGGTTGCGCCTCCCGAGGACGGGTCTTAAGAAAGAGTGCGATCCCGAGCGCGAGCGCGAGAAGGGCGAAGAACGCCGTAGCGGGAGAGATCCGGCGCGGAGTGTCGGACAAACGCCCGAGTCCGGGCTACGCCGCGCGGCGGACGACGCCCCGGCGTGCCACCTCGAGTCCGCGCTCCAAAATCGGGTCATGCGACTCGGTGTCGCCGGGGAACGTGATCACCCGTTCGTCCGGCGAAAGACCCTTGCCGCCCAGGATCGTCCCGGACGGAGACTGGTACCGCCCGACCGTCATGAAGAGACTCCCCCCGGAACCGGTCGGCACGAGGCGCTGCACGATGGCCATCCCCGCCGTCACGGACCCGACGGTCGTGGCGTTCGCGCGGTCCTTCAGGGCCGCCACGAAGACCTCCGCCGGCCCTCCGGTTGCTTCGTCCATCAGGAGAACGGTCCGTCCCTTCCAGAGCTTTTCGCCGGCGGCCTCGAGCGGCTTCAGAGGGACCTTGCGGCTGACGATGCGGGCGACCGGTCCCCGGCCGACGAAGAGGGTCGCCGACGGAGCGATGTCGGCGACGTCCCCACCGATCGAGCCCCGCAGATCGAGGACGAGCCTGTCGATCGAGCGGCGCCCCGCCTCGTCGATCGCTTTTCGGAGCGCCTCAGCGGTCGACGCCGTGAAGCCCGGGATCTTGACGATCGCGACGTCGTTTTCCCACTTCGTTTCGACCGGAGGGGGAGCGAACCGCTCCCGGCGCAGCCGCACGGTCACCTTCTTGTCCTCGACGACGCGGAAGAGGCCGACCTCAACCGTCGTCCCCTCCGGCCCTTCCAGAGCGGAGGTGATCTTCCACAGCGGCGCGTTGCGCAGATTCTTTCCATCCACCGCGTGAATCAGGTCTCCGGGCTGGACCTGCTGCTTCTGGGCGGGAGAGCCGGGAAGCGGCGCGACGACGTAGGGGAATCCGCCGCGGCGCGCGACGATGATTCCCGGCCCGACCGCGCCCGACGCCTGCTGGGCGCGAAACGCGCTCATCGAGGCAGCCGGAACGTAATAGGAAAAGGGATCGAGCGCGTCCGTCATCCCGTCATAGGCGCCCTCGAGCAGCGTCTTCGGATCGGTCGGGTCCACGTAGTTCCCGCGCGTCAGCGAGAACACCTCCGAGAAGACCGACAGCGCCTTCGTCGCGGGATCTCTTCCCGGTCCGGAATCGACGGCCCGGAGAGACGCGAGAGCGGCGATGGAGACGACGAGAAACAGCAGTCGGGAGCGGTTGGATTTCATCGTGGGGATGGTAACACCGCGATTCGACGGGATCTTCCGAGGTCTCGGAGCGAGTCCGCCTACCTCAGCCACGCCACCGGATCACTCGCTTTCTGTCGATCGCGCACCTCGAAATAGAGTCCTGGCTCGTCGCGCCCCGGTCCCGTTCCGACGAGCCCGACCGTCGATCCGGCCGGGACGTACGCTCCGGAACGCACCGAGACCGCCTGCAGCCACGCGTAGAGCGTGAAAACGCCGTCGCCGTGGTCGAGGATGACGAGGTTGCCGTATTCCGCGAGCCACTGGGCATAGATGGCTTTGCCGGCAAAGACCGCGCGGACCGGCGTTCCGACCGGCATCGCCAGAGAGATGCCGTTCGAGAGCGTCCACGCGTCGAACTTCGGATGGCGGTGCCGTCCGAAGGTCTCGACGAGAGCGCCCCGCGCCGGCCAGTCGAGGACGCCTTTCCACGGGCGGATGCCGCCGGCCGGTCCCACCGGCTCCTCGGGGCGCCGGGAGAGACGCTCGAGCAGGCCCTCGAGTCGCGTTGCCTTGTCGGAGAGAGTCGCCACTTCGCGGCGGTCTCTGGCGGAAAGCGTGCGCTGACTCTTCAGCAGGTTCTCGCGCTCCGCCTTGAGCGATGCGATGCGGCGCTCTTCCGCGCCGCTCTTCACGTAGAGCCGGTCGGTCTCTGCTTTCAACGCTTTCTCGCGCGAGAGATTGGCTTCCAGCCGCGTCTGCGACTCGCGATGCTCCGTCAGGAGACGAGCGTCGCGCCGCGCGAGTGAGTTGAGTAGGGCCACGCTCTCGACGAACGCCGGCAGGTCTCTGGCTTCGAGCAGAATCCTCAGATACCCGAAGCGTCCGAATCGATGGAGAAGGCGAGCGCGCGCGAGAAGGGCGCGGCGGCTCCGCTCTCCAGCTGCCTCCGCCGACTTCCGCTCGACCCCGATCTCGCCCAACCGCGCTCGGTAGTCTTCTCGCAGGCGCGCGAGGAGCTCCTTCTCCCCCGCCGCGATCGCCAGCTGCAGCTCGAGCCGGGCAAGCTCCTCGGAGAGAGTCGCCTGGCGCCGGCGGCTCGCCGCGAGTTGTCCTTCGAGCGATCCGATCCGGGAGCGGAGCCGTCGGAGGTCGGCCTGCCGCTCCGAGTCCGCGGAAGACACCGGTTTCTCCGGCCCGGTCGCCCGCGCCGCCGGGCCGATGCCGAGAAGGAGAGAGAGCGCGGCGAGGCAGGCGCGCGCTCTCATCTCCAGACGATCGGACCGGGCGACACCGTGCCCGAAAGGAGCGCGCGCAGCGCCGCGGTCGCGTCGGTGATGCCGGGCACCCGCGAGGAAGAAAACGGCCGCGACGCGAAGAAGACTCCCCGGACGAGATCAGGGTCGAGCGAGCAGTGGTCGCCGCTCCAGACGTCGCGGTTGTCCTCGAAGACCGAGCCGGTCGGCACGCCGAGCGAAGCCTGCCAGGAGACGCGATAGCCCGGGCGGTTCGCGACGATCAGGTCCGGAATGAGCCGGGGGTCGTAGCGCTGGTAGACGTCTTCTCTCTTGAAGACCCGCGATACCGCACGCTCCCCCGTCTTCGGATCGGTCAGCTCCAGAAGGCCGCGCGACAGCTCGTCCCGCAGCTTCTCGTAATCGGCGCCGGGAGCTACGATCCCATCTTTCTCGCGGCCGCGCAGGTTGACGTAGACGTCTCCGAGCCCCATCGCGTAAGCGCGGGACTTCGACCAGTCGACCGCCTCCCAGAATGCGCCGCGCGAAAAGAGAGCCTCAAGGTTCTGGCGCTGCGCGTTTCCGCGCAGCACGAGGTATCCCTTCTCGACGAGCCAGGAGTCGTAGTTGACCGAGCGCCGCCACGTCGCGAAGCCGTGGTCGGACAGAACGAGGAGCGCCGCGTCGGCCGGAAGCGCGCGCGCGGTTTCCCCGACGATCGCGTCCACCGTCTCGTACGACTTCTCGACCGCGTCCCCGTAGCGAGCGGCGAGCGCCGCGTCGTACGCAGGATGCTTCGGATCCCGGAAGCGCCAGAACACGTGGGCGATCCGGTCGGGAAACTCGAAGTAGTGCACCAGGAGCCGGCGGTTCTCTTTGACGAGCGCGGCGAGCATCCGGCGATCCTGGGCGACCGTGGCCGCGACGTCCTGGAGAAACGCGGGCTCCGACAGCGTGCCGGACTGAATGGACCAGGTGTCGATTGCCCAGCCCATCGTCTTGTAACGCCCGAAGCGTCGCAGGAGCTCTTTTGCGTAATCAGACGGCGCCGAAATGTGGAAGCCGGGAGGCAGCCGCTCGGGGTCGAACTGAATGGGCGAGACGTAGAGGGAGATCTCCGGCGCGATCGTTTCGAGAAGGAATCGTGCGTAGCCGTGCACGGTGATGAGCGGATTGACGCGAAAGGCGAGGCTCGTCCAGTCGCTCCACTGGCCGGCCGAGAGCGTCAGGCGGGACTCGCCCGCCTCGATCGAAAGCCGGTCGCGGGAGGGCGAAACGGAGAGCGCCATGGGAAGGTCGATCGCCCCTGAGCGGCCGAAGGCGCGGCCGGGAGGCCCGACGATCGAGGTCGTCTGGCGGCCCACGTTCGACTCGAGCCGGACGACCTCGATCGAGAAGTCGTTGCCTTCGCGCGGCGCAAAGAAAGGATCGGACGTGTAGTAGGACGGCTTGCCGATCCGGCCGGACAGATCTGGAACGCCGAGGCCCGAGAGGAGTCGCCCTTCCGGGAAGGACTCGGGTGGGAAGGTGACCGGCATCCGCATCACGGTCGCCGGGCGCGCGGTCGAGTCGGACCAGAACGTCGTTCCGCGCCGGTTACTCTCGATCGACGGCCGCATCGCCGGCAGCCACGCGTGCGCGGCGGCAAAGGCCGCCGCCGACCCTCCCGCCGCGAGGACGAAGAGCACGGCTGCGGCGAGGCGCCGCCGCCTTCCCGCCAGGACCGCCGCCGGAAGGAGAAGGATCAATGCCACGGCCGCGGCCGCCGCGGCGGGAGTCTTTCCGCCCAGTAAAAAGGGCACTTCCTTTTCCTGCGCGACCGCGAACGTCGGTGTCATGTCGCTCGGATCGCGTTTCAGGAAGTCGAAGATCTGGTGCCCGCCCGGATCGAGACCGGTCGAAAAGGACGTCCAGGAGACCGGGGTCTGCGGCGGGACCGGCGGTGTGAGAGGAGAGAAACCGCCGCGGCTCTTCAACGCCGTCAAATTGGGGAGGCGCCCCGCGGCCATCATTGTTTCGACGATTCCGGCATCCACGCCGTCGAAGGCGAGAACGACGACGCGCGAGGGGGGCGCGGTCAAGAGAGCTCCCGCCGCGAATGCGGTCGCGAGAAGGTGCACCGGGTGAGTGTACGGGCAGAGTCATCGGGAATGAAGGCCTGATACCTTGCGACCGTGGCGACTCGAACCGAAGACCTCCACTCCTTACTCGCCCGGATCCCCGACCCCGCCATCCGCTCCCTTTTCACTCCGGAGTTCATCCTCTGTTCCGAGGAATTCGACCGCTTCACGGTGGACACGCTCCTGAACCTCGTCTCCGAGCTCGGTCTGTCCGAGCCTCTCTCCCGCGGAACGACGGTTGGCGAGCTCCTCGCCGACCGCGGCTGGAGCCCGCGCGCGGCGATTCCCGTGACCTGGTTCTTCCGGAAGCTCGCCGCGGAAGGAGAGCTCGCCGTCGAGGGCTCGGGCGCGAACGCGGTCTATCGCTCCCGCGGAACGCTGCCTGCAGGTGAGCCCGACCGGGCGGAGGCGCGGTCGTTGGCGCTCGATCCGCGATCGGCTCCCCCGTTCGCCGTGGTACACGCGATGGTCGAGCACGTGCCCGCTTTCCTGCGGGGCGAGCTCTCCGGCGAGGAGGTCCTCTTTCACCCCGCGAAGCTGCCGCTCTGGTTCGACTACTTCTCCAACGACAACCTCCTTTACCAGATCAACAATCGGCTGGGGGCGGAGGCGGTCGTTCGCGCTCTCCCGATCGGCCGGCCGGCGAGTGTTGTCGAGATCGGCGGAGGCTCCGGTTCCGCGGCGCTCGCGGTCGCCGAGCGCCTCGCGCGCGACGGCGCGGTGTGGCGGATCGGCCGTTACGTCTTCACGGAGATCGTTCCGACGTTCCTGCGCCGGGCCGAGCGCACGATCCGGGCGCGGTGGCCGACGCTCCCGGCCGAGTTCCGGCGGCTCGACATGGACCGCGACTTCGCCGGACAGGGGATCGAGCCCGGGTCCGCCGACGTCGTGTATGCCGTCAACACGGTCCATATCGCCAAGGACCTGGCCGCGGCGCTCGCGCGGATCCGGGAGACGCTGCGGCCCGGCGGCGTCGCGGTTTTCTCGGAGTGCGTTCGTCCCTTCGAGGGACAGCCCATCTACGTCGAGTTCGTTTTCAACTTCCTCGAGAACTTCACCGGCGTCGCGACCGATCCCGTGACGCGTCCGAACCACGGTTTCCTGACGCCGCAGAGCTGGAGGCGCTCGCTCGCCGCGGCGGGATTCGAAAATCCGGAGATCCTCCCGGACGTCGAGAGCCTTGCGAGGCACTACGACGCGTTCTTCGTCGCCGCAGTTTCGGCGCGCCGGCCGCGGCCCTGATCGTGGCTGTCATTCCGAGGGCCATCGGCCGGAGGAATCCCTCGATCGCAAGGGATCCTTCGCTTCGCTCAGGATGACAGTCTTGGAAAGGATCCTTCGCTTCGCTCAGGATGACAGGGACGGATTCCGGCTCGGGTCCTCCCAGAACGGATAGAAGCAGTACCACTGCTCCGGGTTCTCTCCGACGTAGCGCTCGAGGATCGCGACGTAACGCCGGACGTTTTCCGCGAGCGCGGTCTCCCGGTCCCCATCCTTGACGATCGCGAGCGGCTCTTCGACGATCGCGCGGTAGCGGCCGTCGGGGACGCGGACGATGAACGCCGGAAGGACGGTCGCGGCCGTGGACATCGCGATCAGGAGCGGTCCCCTCGGAAAGAACGCTTCCCTCCCGAAGAACGGCACCGCGATTCCCGTGTTGTTGAAGTCGCGGTCGCCCTGCATCGCGACGATCGCGTTCGATTTCAGAGCCCGAAGCACGGCGAGAGTGGGCGCGAAGCTCCGGTCGACTCGAATCTCGGAAATGCCCGCGCGCTCGTGGAGCGCCCGGCGCGCCCGCTCGACCGCCGGGAAGATGTCGGGAACGAGAACGACGTGGATCGGCTGCCGCATCTCGGCGAGCATGAGGCCGCCGATCTCCCAGTTGCCGAGATGCCCGGTCAGGAGCAGCACGCCGTTCCCCCGCTCGCGCGCTTCCACGATCCGCGAATAGCCGACGACGCTCTCGACTAACCGCGCGGCCTCTTCGGGCGGCCGGGTGGCGAAGTGGAGGAAGTCGATCCAGGCCGTGAAATGGGCGTCGAGCAGGTTCCGGGCGGCGCTCCGGACCTCGCGGGAAGCCGCCGGCCGGCCCAGGATGACCGCGAGGTTCGCGCGCAGCGCCTTCTGATATTTCGGCCGGAGCTGCATGAAGCGCATCGTCGTCTGGCGGGACAGCGCCCGAAGGAGCCGGCGCGGAAGCCGCCGGGCGAGCGCGAGCGACAGCGGGAACCAGAGGTGCGACGTCGCGGAGGCGACCGCGCGCACGACACGGTTGCGGCTCGCCATCTTCTCCTGCATCGGACGGAATCGTAGCCCGGGGAAGGTCCCTCGCTGCGCTCGGGATGACCGCCGCAGGCGGTCACTTGCTACGATCGTCTCGATGCGGAACCGGGTCCTCACGATCTTTTCGGCCGTTCTCGGAATCGCCGCCGCCGGACTCGCCTTCGCCGCGTTCCTTTCCTTTCGCGCTGCGCTCTCGGCGCGCCTCGACCACGCCGCCGCCCTCGAAGCCGCCGCGGTAAGGCCCGCGGCTGCCGCGCGCCTGGCCGAGGAGCTCCTCGCGCACCGGCTCGCGCTCGTCTCGGAGAGCGAATCGCGGGCCGTGTCCGGCGCATTCCGGAGGGACGCGGGCGCGGAAGCGCTCGACGCTTATCGGAAGGCGGACGGCAACGCCGCGTTGGCCGAGGAGGCGCGCAAGGCACTTGCGGCGGAGCGCTCCCCCGAACCGGTTGGCGACGTCGCCTTCCTCCGCGCGATCCGGGGCCTGCGGGCGGAAGCCGCGCAGACCCCGTCCTCTTCGCGGCCGCAGCCCCCCGCTTCGGCGACGCGAGCCGGCTGGCTCCTCCTCTCTGCCATGGTCGCGGCCGCGATCGCTGCCTTTCTCGCTTTCGCCGCGGGACGATCGCGACCGGCGACGACGTGAGCCGCCGCGCCGCCGTTCTCCTCCCCTACGCCGTCTTTCTCCTTCTCGCCGCGGTCTCGTGGAATCGCTGGATCGAGCCGTTCGTCGACACCGGCCGCGAGCTCATGGTGCCGTGGCGCGTCTCCCGCGGAGAAGCGCTCTATCGGGACGTTCGCTTCTATTACGGACCTCTGGCGCCCTGGCTCGCCGCGGTGGTGGACTCCGTCGTGGGAAGGCTCTTCGCGGCGCGCATCGCGCTCGGCGCTCTCGTCGCCGTTCTCCATCTGGAGGCGTTGAGGAGGCTGGCGGGCCGACTCGCGACCAATCGCCTCGCCCCCCTCGCCACTTCGCTCGCGGTCGCGGTGGCGTTCTTCCTCCGCCCCGGAGGGTGTCACCTGTTTCCGTACAGCCTCGACACGTCCATCGCGGTCGCGGCCGCGACGGGAGCGTTGCTGCTCGCGGCGGCGGGCGGCTCCGGCCGCCGCGACCGCGGCGCGGCGGCCTGCCTGCTCGCGGCCCTTCTTTCTCGGCCGGAGATCGGATTTGCCGCTCTCGGCGCGCTCGCCGTTGAGCGGCTTCTTGCGACGGACGCGGCGGCAAAGCGGCGCCTGACGTGGCTCGCGGTTCTTCCGGTCCTCGCCGCGGCGACCGTCTATGCGGCGGTCTCGATCGGAACGCCGGGCGGGACGCTGACGAAGGAAGGCTGGCTCGCGGTCCTCTTCGTACCGCCCGAGTTCCGCAACGTCTACGCTTCTTTTGCGGGCCTGGACCGTCCCGGTCTGCGGTCGGCCGAGCTCGGGCTCGCGCTCTTCTCCCTCGTCGCCGTCGGCGTCTGGCTTCTTCTCGCGGCAATCGCGGCGGCTCGCCTCCGGGAACGGTCGGAGACCGGCGGGAGAGCGGCCGGCGTCGCGGCGATCGCGGCGCTCGTCGCAGTTGCGCTCGTCGCTCTGCGTCCTCCGACAGCGCTCCGCGACACGCTCGACCTGCTTCCGCCCCTCGTGCGCGCGGTTCCACCCCTCCTCTTCGCCGCGGCAATCGCGGGCGCCGCGCTCCGCCTGCGCGACCGCTCCCGGACGACGATCGTCTCCGGAGTTCCGGATTCCGTTCTCCTCCTCTCCCTCTTCTTCGCGGCGCGATTGTTCCTCGCCGCCGGTTACGTCGGTCCGTACGACGGCTTCTACCTTCCCCTCCCCGTCGTCGTGGCGGTCGCGCTTCTCGTTCGCGCGGCCGCGCGGGTTCCCGCGAGAATCGACGTCTCCCCTCGTCCGGCAACGTTTCCCGGCTTAGTCGCCGCGTCGCTCGCGGTGTTCCTCGCGGCCCGGATCGCGGCGCTCGCGCTCGCGTACCGTAACCCCGCCTGGTCCCGGGTCGCGACGCCCGCCGGATCCATCTTCGTGACCGAGCCGGTCGCGGGCGCGACCCGCGACGCTCTCGCGGACCTCTCGCGCCGGGTGCCCGGTGACGGGTCGATCGCCGGATTTCCGGAGGCCGGTTTCTTCAACTGGGTCCTCGGACGCACGAACCCGCTCGCAGAGGACCAGTTCTTCCCGGGCCACCTCGACCGCGCGGCCGAGGAGGACGCGATCGCGCGGCTCCGCCGCAATCCGCCGGACGCCGTCGTTTTCGTGAACGTCCGGACCGCCGGCCACGGGCGGGCCGCGTTCGGGAAGGACTACCTCGAAGGGCTGGACGGCTTCGTGCGCGCCAACTTCCGACCTGCCGCCGCCTTCGGGCCGGGTGCCCGGGGGAATCCCCGAATCGGCGACCCCGGCTTCTTCATCGAGGTTCGAGTCCCCGCAGGGAGGGCTCGACCGTGAGGCTCGACCTCGCGGTCGCCCGGCGGTTCGGTCTGTCGCGGCGGGCCGCCCGCGACGCGGTGCGCTCTGGACGCATCGAGTCGCGAGGCCAGGTCCGGGACGAGCCGGGGACCGAAGTCGCGGACGACGTGCCTTTGCAATACGACCCGAACCGGCCGGCCGAGCGGCGGGTGCTGACGAGGCTCACGGTCCTCGCCGAAGACCCGCTCTTCCTGATCGTGGACAAGCCGGCCGGGCTGCTGACCGTCCAGACCGCGGAACACGAAGAAGACACGCTCTTCGCCCGCGTGCTCGACTACCTGCAGCACCGCTACCGGCGGCGGACGTGGATCGGCGTCGTGCACCGCCTGGACAAGGAGACCTCGGGAGCGCTCCTCTTCGCCCGGACCCGAGACGCTCTTCGCAACCTGCAGGAGAAGTTCCGGGCGCACGCGATCGAGCGGGAGTACGTCGCGCTCGTCGAAGGAAACGTCGTAGCTCCCGGAACGTTCGACGCGCCGCTCGTCTCGGGCCGGAGAGATCGGCGGCGCGGAGTCGCCCGCCCGGGCGAGTCCGGAAAGCGCGCCGTCACCCATTACCGGCCGCTCGAAAGCTTCGGCAGGGCGACGCTCGTCTCGGTTCAGCTCGAGACCGGCCGGACGCACCAGGTTCGCGTGCACTTCGCCTCCGCGGGCCATCCCGTGATCGGCGATTCCGTCTATCGCCGTGGCGAGGCCCCTCCTTTAGTCGACGTGCGCCGCCAGATGCTCCACGCCCGCGTCCTCGGCTTCGAGCATCCGAAGACGGGAGCGCCGGTGCGCGCCGAGGCGCCCATCCCGGAAGACTTCGGCAAGGCGATCGCCGAGCTCCGGCGGCGGGCGCGAAAGTCGCTGAGAGACCAGGACCAGAAAAAAGCCCCGAGAAACTCGGGGCGCAGCGTCAAAAAATAGGTCTGCTCTTCCGCTAGGCAAGAACGACCACGACCACGCGACGGTTCTGGGCCCGGCCCTTGCGCGACGTGTTTTTCGAAACGGGCTCGTCCTCGCCGTAGGAGATGGTCGACATCCGATTCAGCGCGATTCCCTCCTTGGAGAGGAAACGGCGAACCGCTTCTGCCCGCTCCTCGCCCAACTTGTAGTTGTACTCTTTGTCCCCGCTGGAATCGGTGTGACCCTGGATTTCCAGGTAGACGTTCTTGTTCTCCCCCTTCAGCTTCTCCGCGAACTCCGTCAGCTTCGCCTGAGCTTCCTTGGACAGCTCGTGGCGGTTGACCGGGAACTTCACCGCGTCATCGGAGAGGACGAGCGAGAAGACGAACTTGCCCTCGGCGAGCTTGCCCGCCGCCTCGGCACGCTCCAGAGCGTCGCGGGTCGACTTGTCGAGCTCGGCAAGATGCGTGTCGTGCTCGCGAACGCGCGTCTGCGCCGCCTCGACCTGGGTCTGAACCTCGCTGATTCTCCTCTCGGACGCGGCACTGCTTTTGGAGACCTCCTGCCCGACGAAACGCTTGGTCGCGCAGCCGGAAAGGCCGACGATCCCCACAAGAAGAGCCCCGACCACCAGGAAACGGTTGGAACCTGTTCGGAACCTCATGAACCCTCCTTTCGCTGAATGTTGACCGATGCCGAGGCTTCCGGGGCCGTGCCCCGGTAACCCCGGCGGGTCCGAACGAGCCAATTCCCCTTCTTCGTCACCGAAACGAATACGACCCGATATTTTAGCTCACCTTTCCCGGAGGGAGAGAACCCCAGAATGTACTGCTTTCGGACCTCAGAATTGACCTTGGCCGCGAGCGGCCTCAGGTCCTCGTCTCCACCCACCAGGTACATCTTTCCGCCGCTCGAGACCGCGAGCATTTTCAGATTCTCGACGAAAAGCTCCTGGCGCTGCTCTTCGGTGAGGAGGTCGTACATCACATTCTTCATGCCGAACGCGTAGACCGGCGTGGACACTTGCTGCAGGATCTCTGCCATCTTCTCCGGCGTCAGTTTGCTGGCGTTGTCGACCCCGTCGGTGAAGAGCAGAATCGCTCGTTTGGTGTTCTTGCCCTTGAGAAGCCTGGGAGTTGCGGCGACGGCGTCGAAGAGCGCCGTCTGACCTCCCGCGTCCAGCTCGTCGAGCGCCCGGAAGAGCCGGCCGGAGTTTGAGGAGAAGTCGGCGACCATCTTGACGTCTCCCTCGGAGAACGCGAAGAGCGCGAAGTCGTCCCCCGGCAGCCGGCCGGCCACGATCGACCGGATCGCGCGCTTGGCGTTGTCGAGCTTGCCGGCCAGGTCCATGCTGCCCGACGTATCCACGAGAAACGCCATGGAGACCGGCGCGTTGTCGTCTCGCTCGAACGTGTCGACCTGAATCGGGATCGTATCGACCCGCACGCGGAAGTCCTTCTTTTCGAGGCCGTCGACGAAGCGGCCCTTCTTGTCCAGAACGATGACCGGGAGGAGGACGTACTCGGATTCCGCGGTCTCGGTGTAGGTGGGGACTTCCTCTTTCTGCTGTTGCTGCGGGGGGCGCGTCGGCTCCGGCGCTGGCTTCGCGGTCGGCGACGGCTGCTGGGCGAGCACGGGCAGCGCGAGCGAGAAGAGGAGCCAGCTGGGGAGGTTGCGCTTCATCGAGAAATTATAAATGCCTGTCCGGTCCGATAATTCCGGTAGTGGAGAGGTCCGATCCGGCCGTCGTGCTGGTCCGCCCCCGGGTTCCCGGGAACCTGGGCTCGGTCGCGCGGGCCGCCAGGAACTTCGGAGTCGGCGACGTCCGCCTGATCGAGCCCGCCTGCTCGCCGGACGAGGAGGCATATCGCTTGTCCTCGGGAGCAGGGGACCTTCTCGACGCGATGGTCCGGCACTCGACTCTCCTCGAGGCGGTGGCGGACTTCGACGCCGTCGTGGCGACCTCGTCCCTGCGCGGGCGGTCCGAACGGCGCTGGCTGTCCCTTTCGGAGCTGCCGGAATTCGTCGGGTCGCTCTCGAGCGGAGCGCGCGTTGCCTACGTCTTCGGACCCGAGAGGAGCGGGCTGACCGAGGAAGAACGGTCGCGCGCGAGCGCCACGGTGAACGTCCCGACCGACCCCGGCTTCCCCACCCTGAACCTCTCGCACGCGGTCGCCGTCCTCCTCGCGATCCACCGGACGTTCGCGTCTCCGATCGGCGCGACGCGCGAGGAGGAGCTCGCCCCGTCCCGGGAGATCGAAGGCGCGATCGAGCACTGGGATCGGGCGCTCGACGCGATCGGCTTCTACGACACGGGCCACCGCGACCGCTCACTGCGCGACTGGAGGCGGATCGTCGCGGGCCGTCCGCTTTCGGCTCGCGAGGTCGCCCTGCTGCGCGGCGTGGCGAACCGGATCCTGGTGTCGCTCAGGAGGACCCCGTAGCGATCTTCCGTTCGGGAAGCAGGTAGAGGACGGCAAGGATGCCGTGCACCGAGAGACTCGCCCAGACGTTCACGAAAGCGAGCGCAAACGAAACCGCGTAGGAAACCGGACCGAGCGCGTAGCGCCGGGAGATCGTGCGCACCGCGACGGCATCGGCGCCGGCATCGAGCAGCCGCCGTCCCGTGACCGCGTACCACCACACGGCGTTGTAGGCGAGCGCGATTACGACGAGGGTCGCGCTATAGGCCGCGACGGCGATCTGCCGGCTCTCGGGGTGCGGAAGGTGCTCGGCGAGAACCGCGGTCGGAAACGGCAGGAACGAGATGCACATGAGGAAGAAGACATGGATCAGGAGAAAGTACCGATCCGTGCGGCAGATGTACGTAAAGATCGCATGGTGGTTCGCCCACATGATCCCGAGCGTCACGAAGCTGATGACGTACCCCAGGTAGGAGGGCCAGAGCTGCGCGAGCGCCCGGAGGAGGCCTCCCTCCGTTCCGGCGCGCGGCACTTTGACCTCGAGGATCAGGAGCGTGATCGCGATGGCGAAGACGCCGTCCGCAAACGCCTCGAGCCGCGCGGTCTCGGAGAAGCCCGGCGAGTCCTCGATTCTTTCGGTCACCGAGGGGTCAGGCCTGACCCCACGAGCTCGGACTCGCTGAAGAAGAAGCCGACTTCCCGCGCCGCGCTCTCCGGCGAGTCGCTCCCATGGATCGCATTTCTCTCGATGTCGCTCCCGTGAAGGTTCCGGATTGTGCCCGCTTCCGCCTTGCGCGAGTCGGTCGCGCCCATCGTCCTGCGCAGGTGCGCGACGGCGTCCTCGCGCTCGAGCGCCGCGACGACGACCGGCCCCTCGGTCATGAACCGCACGAGACCCTCGAAGAAGGGACGCTCGCGATGGACCTGGTAGAACGCCCTCGCCTGGTCTTCCGTCAGCTTCAGACGCTTCAGGCCCCGGACGACGAACCCATCTTCTTCGAGGCGGGCGAGGATGGCCCCGGAATTGCCAGCAGCAACGGCATCGGGCTTGAAAATCGCCAATGTGCGTTCGATCATCGACAGTCCTCGGTCGTGAGTCTTCAAAAATCCTTGACCACGATGGGAAGCCGGTCCTGCGTAGCGATTCCCGCGCGGGCGAGCGCGTCGAGAAGCTCCCGCGGCCGCTGCGATCCGACGAGCAGCGTGGTTCCGTCGGTACGCGTCAGCAGAACACCCTGGTTTCCGCGGGCGTTCAGCGCGCGGCGGCGCCGCGACCCGCGGATTCCCCAGCCGCCGTACTCGCGCAAGGGCGCATATTCGACGGCCTCTGCGAGAGCGATCTCCGCCAAGGGGACGCGGGTCTCGTAGAGAAAACCGTACCGCACGGAAATCGAGTTTTCCGTCACGGTCGTCGTCAGCCGCAGCGTGAGCAGAGCTCCGAGCAGCGCGATGGCCGCCAGCATCACCGCGATGATCGCGGGCGAGAATCCCTGGGTCTCGTGGTAGAGGACCGGGCCGTTCATCGCCCGAGGACTTCCTTCATCCGCCCTCCGATCTCCGCGGGAGAGGCGACGACGTGGATCTCGGCGGCTTCGAGGGCCTTGATCTTTTCCGCGGCGGTGCCGCGACCCCCTGCGATGATCGCGCCCGCGTGCCCCATCCGCCGCCCGGGGGGAGCGGTCTGACCGGCGATGAAGGCGACGACCGGCTTTCGGAAATGGCCGGCGACGAAACAGGCTGCCTCCTCCTCCGCCATGCCGCCGATCTCGCCGATCAGAACGACGGCCTCGGTGACGGCGTCGTCGACGAACGCCCGCAGGCAGTCGACGAAGCTCGTTCCGTTGACTGGGTCTCCGCCGATGCCGACGACAGTGGACTGTCCGAGCCCGAGCCGCGTCAGCTGGTCCACGGCCTCGTAGGTGAGCGTTCCGGACCGGGAGACCACTCCGATCGTCCCGGGCCGGTGGATCCGCCCCGGCATGATCCCGATCTTGCACTCGCCCGGCGTGATGATCCCCGGGCAGTTCGGCCCGATCAGTCGCACCCCGATTCCCGAGGCGTTCTTTCGGACGAGGAACTCTTTCACCCGCAACATGTCGTTCGTGGGAATGCCTTCGGTGATGCAGACGACGACCGCCACGCCCGCGTCCGCGGCCTCGACGATCGCGTCGGCGGCGAAAGGCGGCGGTACGAAGATCATCGTCGCGTTTGCGCCGGTCGCGTCGACGGCGCCCGCCACGGTGTCGAAGACCGCGATCCCCTCGTGCGTCGTGCCCCCTTTTCCCGGCGTGACTCCGGCGACGACGGAGGTGCCGTACTCTCGGCTGGCGAGCGCGTGGAACGTCCCCTCGCGCCCCGTCAACCCCTGAACGAGGAGCCGCGTCTCCCGATTGACCCAGATGCTCACCGGCCGCCTCCGACGGGGACCATGGGGAAGCCGGAGAGCTCCGAAAGCGTGTCGGAGAGCCAGAGGCCGAGGTCGCGCCACGACGGGACGAGCAGCAGCGCCGCCGCGCCGACCAAGAGCGCGGCCGCTCCCGTGCGCCAGACGCGGTGCGCCTCCTCGGACGGCTCGTGTCCCATCGCGGCCCGACCCGCCCTGGCGAGGAAGAGCGGCATCACGAAGAAGAAGACGATCACGGCGGCCCACCCGGCGAGAAGCCGCGGGTTCTCGGCGAGCGTCGGCCATCCCTTCCACGTCGCGACGAGGAGCCCGATGAAGATCGGCGCGAGGAAGAAACCGAACGACTTCAGGGCGTAACCCGCGAGGTGTCTCATTGCGCCGCCTCGACGACCTTGCGCGCGGCGTCGGCGAGACCCTCCGCGGGGGTTACGGCGAGACCCGACTCCCGCAGGATCCGTTTCCCCTCGTCGACGTTGGTCCCCTCGAGCCGGACGACGACCGGGAGCGAGAGTCCCATTTCCTTGACCGCCGCCACGACGCCCTTCGCGATGACGTCGCACCGCATGATGCCGCCGAAGATGTTGATCAGGATCGCCCGCACGTTCCGGTCGGACAGGATGATTCGAAATGCGTTCTTCACCTGCTCCTCGTTGGCGCCGCCCCCGACGTCGAGAAAGTTGGCGGGCTCTCCACCGGCGAGCTTGACGAGGTCCATGGTCGCCATCGCGAGCCCGGCGCCGTTGACCATGCACCCGACGTTTCCGTCGAGCTTGATGTAGCTCAGGCCGAACTTCGAGGCCTCGACCTCCAGGGGATCTTCCTCCGCGAGGTCCCGCATCTCCCGGATGTCGGGGTGCCGGAAGAGAGCGTTGTCGTCGAACGTCATTTTCGCGTCGAGCGCCAGGACCCGACCCGAGCTTGTTACGAGAAGCGGGTTCACTTCCGCGAGCGTCGCGTCGGTCTCGATGTAAGCGCGGAAGAGCGACTGCATGAGAGCGACCCCCTGGCGGAAGGAATCCCCCGCGAGGCCGAGCGCGAACGCGAGACGTCTCGCCTGGAAGGGGAACATGCCGAGCGCCGCGTCCACCGCTTCACGGAGGACGGCGGACGGATCGCGCGCCGCGACCTCCTCGATCTCCATCCCGCCGGAGCGCGACGCGATCACCATCGGCAGGGCGCGCGATCGATCGAGAGTCACCCCCAGGTAGAGCTCCCGGTCGAGATCGAGGGCCTCCTCGACGAGAACTTTCCGGACCACCCGGCCCGCTCGACCGGTCTGCGGCGTGACGAGAGTCATCCGGAGGATCGCGCTTGCGTGCTCGAAGGCTTCGTCCGGACCGCGCGCGACGCGGATCCCGCCCCCCTTTCCGCGTCCTCCCGCGTGAATCTGAGCTTTGACGACGACCGCTCCGCCGAGCCTCCTCGCGATTTCGCGCGCCTCGTCGGCCGTGCCGGCGACCTCGCCGCGCGGCACGGCGACGCCGTAGCGCGAGAGGAGGGACTTGGCCTGGTATTCGTGAACTTTCATCAGGTTCCGAAGAGTCTCTTGACGCCGTGCGCCGTCGTCGCCCGGAACATCTCCGCGATCGAGGTCGTCAGCGGGATCGATTTCGGGCATGCGCGGACGCAGTTCTGCGCGTTGCCGCACTCGCCCAGGCCCCCTTCGCCCATCAGCGCCTCGAGCCGTTCGGCGGCGAGCATCCGCCCGGTGGGATGGCGGTTGAAGAGCGCGACCTGAGAGATCGGGGCTGCTCCCATGAAGCTCGAACGTTCGTTGACCTGCGGGCAGACCTCGAGGCAGTTCCCGCACGTGATGCACTTCGAGAGCTCGTACGCGTACGCGCGCTCCCACTCCGCCATGCGGGGACCGGGCCCGAGGTCGTAGGTGCCGTCGATCGGGACCCAGGCCTTCACGCGCTTCAGCGACTCGAACATCGAACCGCGGTCCACCGAGAGGTCGCGCACGACCGGGAACTTCGCCAGCGGCTCGAGCTTCACGGGCTGCTCGAGCGAGTCGATCAACGCCGTACAGGCCATCCGCGCGACCCCGTTCACGCGCATCGCGCACGATCCGCACACCTCTTCCAGGCAAGCGCGGTCGTAGACGATCGGAGAGGTGGGTCTGCCGCCGCGGGTCTTCGGGTCCTTGGCGATTTCCATCAACACCGAGATGACGTTCTCTTTCGGCCGGTAGGGCAGCTCGTACTCCTCCCAGTAAGGGGAGGAAGCCGGTGTGTCCTGTCGGCGGACGCTCAGCTGAATGGTGCGCGGCATGACGAGGAGGAGCTTATGCTCAATACTTCCGGGGCCTCGGCGGAATGAGCGACGTGTCGACCGCCGCATAGGTGATCCGCGGGCCGTCTTCCGTGTGCTCGGCGATCGTCGTCTTCAGGAAGTTCGCGTCGTCACGGGGAAGCGCGTTCTCCTCCGTGACCCCCACATCGAGGTTGCGCACCTTGTAATGCGCGCCGCGGGACTCCTGTCGCAGGAGCGCGCCCCGCGTCATCACGCGCGCGAGCACGAGCATGTTGCGCAGCTGGTTGACGAACGAGATCTCCCGGTTCGCGAACGCGCTCCGATCCGACAAGCCGATGCGACCCCACCGCTCCGCGAGCTCCTGGAGCTTCACCTCGGTCTCGGAGAGCTTGCCGTCGTGGCGGATGACGGTGACGTTGTCGGTCATCCAGTCGCCCATCTCCTCGGCGAGACGATGAGGGTTCTCGGGACCCGACAGCCGGGCCAGCCTCGCGAACTCCGTCTCCCAACTCTTTTTCGCCGCCGCGAAGGCGCCGTCGTCCGGCGGGAGGCGCCCGCCTCTGTCCCGGCCGTAGCGGACCATCGCCGGGCCGCCGATCTTGCCGGCGTACAGACACGCGACGAGCGAGTTCGCGCCGAGTCGGTTCGCGCCGTGATACAGGTAGTCCACCTCGCCGGCTGCGTAGAGCCCTGGCACGTTCGTCGCCTGGTTGCGCGGCGACGTTTCGTCGAGCGTGCCGTTCCGGGGGTCCGCGGCGTAGTCCACCCAGAGCCCGCCCATCGAGTAGTGCATACCGGGGAAGACTTTCATCGGCACTTCGCGCGGGTCCTCGCCGACGAACTTCTCGTAGATCTCGAGGATGCCGCCCAACTTGACGTCGAGCTCCTTCCTCGGAATGTGCGTCAGGTCGAGGTAGACCTCCCGCTTTCCCGCGACGCCGAACCCCATGAGACAGACCTGGAAGATTTCGCGCGTCGCAATGTCTCTCGGGACCAGGTTGCCATACGCCGGGTACTTCTCCTCCAGGAAGTACCAGCGCTCCGCCTCCGGGATCGACTTCGGAGCGCGCTTGTCGCCGCGCGCGCGGGGCACCCAGACCCGGCCGCCTTCCCCGCGCGCGGACTCTGACATGAGGCGGAGCTTGTCGGAGGCGGGGATCGAAGTCGGATGGACCTGGATGAACTCGCCGTTCGCGTAGCGCGCCCCCTCCTGGTATGCCGAGGCCGCCGCCGTGCCGGTGTTGATGATCGAGTTCGTCGATCGCCCGAACACGATGCCGGGGCCGCCCGTGGCGAGCATCACCGCCAGCGCCGGGAACGCCTCGATGCGCATCGACACGCAGTCGAGCGCCACGATTCCGCGGCAGTTCCCGCCGGCGTCGCGTACGAGGCCCAGGAATTCCCACATCTCGTGCTTGTCGACGAGACCCTCGACCTCGAAGCGCCGCACCTGCTCGTCCAACGCATACAGGAGCTGCTGACCGGTCGTCGCTCCGGCGAAGGCGGTGCGGTGGAACTTGGTGCCCCCGAAGCGGCGGAAGTCGAGGAGGCCTTCGGGAGTACGGTTGAACATCACGCCCATGCGATCGAGCAGGTTGATGATGCCGGGCGCCGCGTAGCACATGGCCTTGACCGGAGGCTGGTCCGCGAGGAAGTCGCCGCCGTAGATCGTGTCGTCGAAGTGGATCTCGGGCGAGTCCCCTTCCCCTTTCGTGTTCACCGCCCCGTTGATCCCTCCCTGCGCGCACACGGAGTGGCTTCGCTTGACCGGGACAATCGAGAAGAGGTCGACGGCGACGCCCATCTCCGCGGCGCGGATGGTCGCCATCAAGCCGGCGAGGCCGCCGCCGACGACGATGACGCGTTCCGCCGTCACGCCGTCACGCCGTCACGCGCGAAACGCCTGGATCGAACGGATGCCGATGAAGGAGAGAATCAAGAAGACCGCGGCCGACACCCACATCATGCGGCGCTGAGCGCGGGGACCGACCGTCAGTCCCCAGACGATCGAGAAGGACCAGATCCCGTTGGCGAGATGAAAAGTTGCCGAGAGGATTCCGAGGACGTAGAACGCGTAGATCCACGGACTCTGAACGGATTCCTGCATCAGCCGAAAGAGATCCACGCTCTCGTGGTCCCGGATGTTGACGAGCCGGGTCGTCCAGAGGTGAAAAATCACGAAGGCGAAGAGGATCACTCCGGTCGCCCTCTGCAGGAGATACATCCAGTTCCGAACGTATCGGTTCGAAATCACGTTCGGGCGCGCCGTTGCCGTGATGAAGAGGCCGTAGACGCCGTGGAACAGGAGCGGAACGATGATCACGCCGACCTCCAGAAAAATCGCGAAGGGCGTCTGCTGGAGGTCCCGAACCATCCTGTTGTACGCCTCGCCGCCCCTCGTCGCGGCGTAGTTCTCGTAGAGGTGGAAGGCCAGGTAACCGCCGATCGGGACGATTCCCGAGAGCGAGTGCAGGCGCCGCAGCCAGAAGTGGCGCTCTTCCCGGTTCACGCCGACTCTTTCAGACCGTCAGGATCCGGAAGAGCTCGCGCACCGCTTCGGCCGACCGCGCGAGAGCCGCTTTCTCCGGAGGCTCGAGATCGATCTGGACGATCTGCTCGATCCCGCGGCGGCCGAGTTTGACCGGAACCCCCAGATAGACGTCGGACATCCCGTACTCTCCCTGAAGATAAGCGGCGCAGGGGAGGATCTTTTTCTCGTCCTTCAGGACGGATTCGACCATTTCGGCGACGGCCGAGGACGGCGCGTAGTACGCCGACCCGCTCTTGTAATAGTTGACGATTTCGATGCCTCCGTCGCGCGTCCGCTGCACGATGGCTTCGATCCGCTCCTTCGATAGCAGCTTCGTGATCGGGATACCGGCGACCGTCGAGTAACGCGGAAGCGGGACCATCGTGTCGCCGTGACCTCCGAGGACGAAGGCATGCGTGCTCTCGACGGAGACTTCGAGCTCCTCCGCGATAAACCAGCGCATCCGCGCCGAATCCAGGATTCCCGCCATTCCGAAGACCCGTTCGCGCGGGAACCCCGAGACGCGCCGGGCGACCTCGCACATCGCATCGAGCGGGTTCGAGACGATGATCAGGACGGCGTCGGGCGATCGCGGCGCCGCCTCGCGCACGACCGCGCCCACGATCTCCTGGTTCTTCTGCACGAGGTCATCCCGCGACATTCCCGGTTTGCGCGCGAGGCCCGCGGTCACGACGATCACGTCTGAACCGTCGGAGAGCTCGTAGGAGTTCGCGCCGGAGAGGCGCGCGTCGAACTTTTCGACCGGCGCGGATTCCATAATGTCGAGGGCTTTTCCCTGCGGTATCCCCTCGATGATGTCGATCAGGACGACGTCGGCGATCTCCTTTTCGACCAGCCGCTGAGCGAGCGAGGCGCCCACGTTTCCGGCGCCCACGATCGTCACTTTCTGGCGCATGCGGCCGCGAATTCTATCGGAAGGCGCTTAGAATCGCTGTCCACGTGAACGAGCGCCCCGAGCACGAAGCCGCGCGGCCGGATTACAAAAGCCATCCTCTCTGGAACGAGGCCATCGCGTTGACGCACGCGGCCTACGAGCTGGCGGAGCGGATCCGGCCTTCCGACCCGACGACGGCCCGGCATCTGCGAAAGGCCGCCGTCGCGATTCCCGCTCACGTGGCCGGCGCGCTCTCTTCCGACGAGAACGACTCGCGGCGGGAGCACGTCTCGACCGCGCGCGGAGCGCTCGCCGAAGTGTCCCGCCAGGCCAGCCGCGCCGGCGCCGCGGAACACGCGGCCGCTCACGATCTCCAGCGCCGGGCCGGAGCGCTCGAGCGCGCCGTGTCGTTCCAGCTGGGCGGAGCGGACGGCGTCTTCTGTTGATGGCTGCGGAGCGCGCCCGCCCCGTTCTGTTCCTCCTGATCGCAGCGGCCATCGTCGTCGCGCTCGCCGTCTTCTGGCTGCCGCGAAGGTGGGAGAACCGGCAGGGCGGCCGCTCGGAGGCGATCGCCGGCGCCGACTCCCGCATCCTGCCGGGAAGTCTCGGGGAGGCGCGTAAGCGAGTCGATCCCGGGATGCCGGGCTCGAAGGTCACCGGGGCGATCGGGAAGCCGTCGTTTTCCGTTCGCACGCAGGGCATCTCGGCGCATGAGATCTGGACGTACTACTTCACCGACGGAACGCTCACCATCAACCTGACCGACGGTTACGTCGCCCGCGTCTCGACGGAGTTCGGTCCGCCGCGGCCCGGAAGACCGAGGCGCTCCTGAACGACTCTACCGCGGCGCGCAAGGAACCTTCGATCCGGGTCGTCCTGATGCCGAAGGACACCAACGCTCACGGCACGATCTTCGGCGGCGTGATTCTGTCGTACATCGACCAGGCCGCCGCGATCGAGGCGAAGCAGCACGGCGCTTCCTTCATCGTCACGGTCGCGATGCGCGAGGTCGTGTTCCACGAGCCGGTCTACGTGGGAGATCTCGTTTCCTTCTACACGGGACTCGTCCGGATCGGGCGAACCTCGATCACGGTCTCCGTCGAAGTGTTCGCACGCCGGGGCGAAGGGACCGGCGGAACCGTGAAAGTGACCGAAGCCGAGGTGACGTTCGTGAATCTGGACGAGGAGAGAAAGCCGATCCCGATCCCGCGCAAGCCATCCGACGCCTAAAACAGAAGGTCCCGATTTCTCGGGACCTTCGTTTCGCCAGCCGAGCAAGAGCCCGGCAATGGGTTCCGGTCGGATCGATCTTACCACTCCGATTCTTCCTCTTCCGGAGGGGGAGGCGCGGCGGGTATCTCCGCGACTTCCTCGTCGGAGATCTCCTCGATCTCCAGCTCTTCGACCTCTTCCGCGGTCTCCCCTTCCAGCTCCTCGGCGCCGCGGGCGCGAAGCTCTTCCTCCGACCACTTCGCTGCCAGGCCGCGCGCTCCAGACCGATCCGCCAGCGTCGAACGCGGCGGCTTCCGCGATGAAACCGGCGCTCGACCGGAGGAACCGGCCCGGCGCGGCGAGGTCTTCTTTCTGGCCTTCCTCGTCGCCCCCGCCCGGGCGCGCGGAGCGGCCTTCGTCCCGCGCGAGCGCTTCGGAGCGGCTTTCCGGGCGGTTCTCCGCTTTCGCGTTCCTGCGCGCTTGGCGGCTGACGAACGCCGGGTCCCCGATGCCCGCTTCAACGCCGATCCGCGCTTGCCCGCCCGACCCCCCGCGCCTCCCCCCCTTTTCTTGCCGATGGCAGATCGGGAGGTTTTCCGCGAGCCTCCGCGCCCCCTCTTTTTCGCTTTTTTCGCCACTTCAACCTCCCTCTCCGACCGGCGTCCGCCGGGGTCCGGATCATACAATTCCGAGTTTGTCGAGGCGAGTCGAGGCGAGGGGCAGACCGCGGGGAGAGGAACGAGCTCTCCGGCCCTGCCGGCGATGAAGGTCGAGCTCGGGCCGAGGGTCCGGATCGCTGCCCATCCGGGGGGTCTGACGGTAGAGATCCAGCCGCTCGTCCGTTCCCGGGTCTGGCGCCGGCGGCTGTCGGCCGGCGCGGCGATCGTCGTCGTCGCCTCCCTCTTCGGAGTCGCGCGGCTCGTGCCCCTCTGGGAAACGAGCCTCCGGAGGGGCAGCTTTACCGATCTCCCCCTCGCGGTCCTCGTCTTCCTGTCGCTGGCGGTCGGAATCACGACGCCGCTGACGCTCCTCGGCCTGGCCGCGCTCGCCTTTGCGGAAGAGCAGGTCGAGGTGGGACCGTCCGAGGTCGTGATGTCGACCACCGCTTTCGAGCGGACGAGAGTCCGACGCCTGGCCGTTGCCGAGCTCGACTGCTGGCGCGAGACGTACATGCCGCTCTCGCCGTGGTGGAGCTGGAGCGTGAAGCGGCTCGCTGCCCGCTCGCGAGGGCGACTCTTCCCCATCGCGGGAGGCGCCGGACCGAAGGAGAAACGCGCGATCGGTGTGGCTCTCGCGCGGGCGACCGGCCGCCCGCTCGTAGCGGACTTTGGAAGAGTGATCGAGGAGGGTCGGGTTGCCACGTGGCATGTGGAGACCTGACCCTCGCTAAGTTCTCATCGAGTTGGAGTTGGGAAGCGACTCGACCGCCGGAACCGGGCTTGCAGACTACAATTCCTTTGTGCCGACCGCAGAGACCATGACCGGACACCAGCACCTGACCGAGACGCCGCTCGCCTCTTATGATCTTCCCGACGAGGTCCGACGGGGGATACTGGATGCGGGCTTTGCCTTTGCGACGCCGATTCAGGAAAAGACCCTTCCGATCGCGCTCGAAGGCCGAGACGTCGCCGGCCAGGCCCAGACCGGCACCGGCAAGACCGCGGCGTTCCTGATCACGATCTTCACCCGGCTTCTTCGAAACCCGTCCCGGCAGGCTCCCCGCGGACCGCGCGCCTTAGTCGTAGCGCCGACCCGGGAGCTGGTGATGCAGATCCGCCATGACGCCGAGGTTCTCGGCCGCCACACCAGGTTGACGACGCTGGCCGTCTTCGGAGGGATCGACTATCACAAGCAGCGGGACGCCCTTCGGAAGATCCCGGACCTCCTGGTCGGTACCCCAGGCCGGCTTCTCGACTACGAACAGCAGGGAGCGACGACGTTCCGCGCAGTCGAAGTCCTGGTCATCGACGAGGCGGACCGGATGTTCGACATGGGCTTCATCCGCGACCTGCGCCGGATCCTCCGCCGCTGCCCTCCCTACGATGAACGCCAGACCTTTCTCTTCTCGGCGACCCTGTCCCCTCGCGTCATGGAGCTCGCGTACGAGCACACGAACAACGCCCAGAAGGTCGAGATCGAGCCGGAGCGCGTCGGCGCCCACGGGATCACCGAGGTGCTCTACCACGTCTCGTCCCCGGAGAAACTTCCTCTCCTGCTCGGGATCCTCGAGGAAGAGGGACGGAGTCGAATCCTGATTTTCGTCAACCGTCGGACGACGGCGGCCGAGCTGGTGAGGACGCTCTCCGCAAACGGTTACCCGGCGCGCGCGCTCGCCGGGAACGTCCCGCAGGACCGGCGAATGAAAATCCTTGCGGACTTTAAGGAGGGGCGCCTCGCGGTCCTCGTTGCAACCGACGTCGCCTCGCGAGGCCTGCACATCGAGGGCGTTTCTCACGTCGTCAACTACGACCTGCCGCAGGATCCGGAGGACTACGTCCACCGGATCGGGCGCACCGGTCGGGCGGGAGCGATCGGGACCGCCGTCTCGATCGCCTGCGACGACTACGTCTTCTCTCTCGACTCGATCCAGAAGCTGATCGGCCGCCAGATTCCGGTCGAATGGGCGCCCGAAGAGATCGTCGAGAAGGGACGATTGCTCGCCGAAGCGAGGCCGCGCCGTCCCGTGGTGCCACGCAGACCTTCGGCTCGCCCGAGCGCGCCCAAGCCGGTCACCTACGGTCGGGAGAAGAGGAAAAGCCGGAGGCGGTAGGGAGCTAGAAGCTCTTCAGGAAGCTCGCGTTCGTGGGGAACTTCGAGAGGCGCCCGAGTACGAGCTCCATGGCCTGGACTTTGTCCACGGCCGCCAGCGCGCGTCGGAGTTTGACGATCTTCGGGAGCTCCTCGGGGTTGTAGATCTTCTCTTCCTTGCGCGTCCCGGACAGCGGGATGTTGATGCAGGGAAAGATCCGGCGGTTGAAGAGATCCCGGTCGAGCAGGATCTCGGTATTCCCGGTGCCCTTGAACTCCTGGAAGATGATCTCGTCCATCCGGGACCCGGTGTCGATCAGAGCGGTCGCGATGATCGTCAACGAACCGCCCCCCTCGGCGTTACGCGCGGCGCCGAAGAAACGCCGGGGCTTCTCCATCGTGCGGGCATCGATGCCCCCCGAGAGGATCTTCCCGCCCCCCTTCTGCATGTGGTTGTAGGCGCGGGCCATCCGGGTGATGGAGTCGAGAAAGATGATCGCATGCTTCCCGCACTCGATGAGGCGCCTGGCACGCTCCGCCACGATCTCGGCGACCGCGATGTGGTTCTCGGCCGAGAGGTCCGCCGAAGAAGCGATGACTTCACCGCGCAGCACACTCCGGCGGAAGTCCGTGATCTCTTCGGGCCGCTCATCGATCAGAAGGACGATGACATAAACGTCGGGCGCGTTCACGCCGACGGCGTGAGCCATCCTCTTCAAGAGGGTCGTCTTGCCGGCCTTGGGGGGCGCGACGATCAGGCAGCGCTGGCCGCGGCCGATCGGGGCGAGCAGGTCGACGACGCGGCCACACATCTCGTCGGGCTCGGTCTCGAGCTTCAGCCAGGCGTTGGGATCGATCGACACGAGGTCGCCGAACGCCGGCCGCTGACGGAACTCGGCCGGTGTCAGGCCCTCGACCGTCTCGACGCGCTTGACGACCGGGCGGGTGCCGTCCGCCGCAAAGCCTCCGATCAGAGCGCCGGCCTCCAGGCCTTCCCGGGCGATCAGGTCCCGCGGGACCAGGGGATCCTTGGGGGTCGGGAGGTAATTGGTGGCAGAAGCGACGAGAACTCCGGGTGCGCTCTCCTTGGGGGGGAGGTACAGAACGCCTTCGACCGGTTTCTCGGGACCGGCAGCCGCCAGCTCATCGGCTCGCTCGGCAGGGGCTCCGTTGCCGGAAAACCCTCCGGGACGGCCTCCCCGCCGCCTCCGGCGGCGCCGTCGGCGGTGAGGTCGCGGCTGCCCTTCTCCTGTCGGACGCTCGGATGGGCCGACGGGGGCCGAGCGTTCCACAGAAAGGGAAAAGGACCGAGCGCTTTCCGGATTCGAGGGATCTTCGAACATGAACTCCTGGATTGCCGCCGCGCTGACTCGCCGTCCGGGCGGGAGGCGTTGATTCTAGCTCAAATCCAGGCGCGACGCAGGAAAAAGCGAAAACCGGCGTTCGAGCCCCGAATCCGACGGGATCTGACCCCCTGCGGGGATCAGACCCCGAAGAGCCGTTCACTCGAAAAGAGCGAGCACTCCGGCCCGGTTTGCGGGAGGCACGCGCGCCAGCGCGAAGTTCTCGCCGGCGTGCTCGGGGCTGGAAACGCCGACGAGGGCAGTCGTCATTCCGGGCGCCGAACGCGAAAATTGCAGCGCCCGCTGCGCGTCCGTGACCGCCCCGGCGAGAGCCGGACCGATCTCCTCGGGCAGGTCTGCGGTCAAACGTCCCTGCAGGAGCGACGAGGATCCGAAGACGGCGAGGCCCGCCCTTTCCGCCGCGACGAGGGCGGGCAACCGTTCCGTGGAACTCTCCTGGGACCGGTAGGCGATCCCCTGGGCCATTGCGAGATTGACCGGCAGCTGGACCGCCGCGAAATGATGGCCGCTGCCGCCAACCTCCTGAGCGACCCGGGAAACGTCGGCGAGCGACAGGTGCTCCGGGTGCTCGGGAGGCACGCGCAACCCGTCCCAGGTCGCGAGCCCCCACCGGCCGATCCGTCCGGACGCCGCGGCTCCCTCGAGAGTCTCGACGGCCTTCGCGAGTCTCTCGCGGAAGGTCTTCGCGCCGACCGACGCCCGCTGGGACTCGATGTTGTGGAGGGAGTAGAGGTCGATCGTCTCCAGGCCGAGGTTCGCGCGACTCCGCTCAATCTGGTCCTCCAGGTACGCGGGCGCCATGCAGTGGCCGCCGGCGACGATCTGCGCCCGCGGGGCGATCCCGGGCGTGACAAAAGTCTCGAGGATGTAGCGGCGCGGCTCCCGCGGGTCGTCGGCGTCGTGGGGAAGGTAGCCGCCCTTGGTTGCGACGAAGACTTCGTCGCGCCGAGCCGCTCTGCCGTCGAACGCGGCCGCGAGCGCCCGCCCGATGGCGCGCTCGCTTTTCTGCCCACGGTAGTTGATCGCGGAATCGAACACGTTGACGGAGGACGCCAGCGCGAGCCCGATGCATTCCTCGTATCCGCGGTCGGTCGTGTCGTCCTCGCGACCCAGATAGGTCCCGAGGCCGATCGAGGAGAGCAGGAGGCCGGCGGCCTCCCGGAAGTGCCCCGGCGCGGCTTCTGACCGCGCGGCGAAGCGTTTCGTCCCTTCGAGCGTGGCGCGGCCGGGAATCACCCGGAAAGGTTAGCAGTAAGCGCTCGATGCTATCCGCGGTTCAGGAATCCGAGATTCGGATATCCCGGCCCCAGGATGGCGGCGGAATCCGCACCGAGCCAATCCTGCAGGATCGTTCCGTAGTAGGCGCGGAAATCGTTCTCGATCGTGCGGTTGCCGTTCGAGTCGAGACTCGAGAGGTTCGGAGGACCACCGTACGTTCCGGGCTCGACGGCGTTTCCGACGACGAAGTGTGCGGCAGCCGTCCCGTGGTCCGTTCCGTTCGAGCCGTTGTCCTGGACCCTCCGCCCGAACTCCGACCAGGTCATGAGCAGGACATCCTGCGCCTTGCCGTGCGCGTCGAGATCGTCGAAGAACGCCTTGATCCCTGCAGAGACATTCGTCAGGAGCGGATTGTGATCGCTGTTCTCGGTCGCGTGGTTGTCGAAGCCCCCGAACGTGATGTACAGGATCCGCGCGCCCACGTTCGCGTTGATGATCTGCGCGATCAGGAGCAGTCCGGCACCGAGCGTCCCCGCCGGGTAGCTGCCCCCCGCCAGGTAGCCGGCGCCCACCGTCTGCAGCATGTCGGACGAGTGGATCGCGTCCTCGCCCACCTGCGAGAGCGTGTCGGGCGTATTCGGGATCTCGTACTCGGCGCCATTCTGCGTCAGGAACGTGCGGATCTGATTGCTCCGGTCGCCCGGATACGAGCCGTCGGTCGCGTATTGATAGCTCGCGAGGTTGACGAAGGAAGGCACGCCGACGTTGTCGGAGAGAAGCGTCCGCGGGAGCGATTGCGAGATCGCCGTGCAGGAGAGCGGGTTTCCGTTTCCGGCGATGTAGCGGTCCGCCCAGCGACCGAGCCAGCCGTTCCTCTGAGCGAGCAACGGATCGGCGGTGTGCCATACGTCGCGCGCGGCGAAATGGGACAGGCTCGACTTCGGATACCCGACGTTCTCGACGAGAGCGACCCGGTTCTGATCCCACAGCGTCTTCAATCCCGTCATCACGGGGTTCAGTCCCAGCCGGCTGTCGAGCGGGAGGACCGAGCCCGGAGCGATGCCGATTCGCGAACGCATTTGCGTGTAGAGATTGTCGGTGTACGGCACGACCGTGTTCAGGTCGTCGTTGCCGCCGGCCAGCTCCAGGACCACGAGCGTCCGGTTCGCGAAGCCGGCTTCCACCGACTCTTCGAAGAGACCCGCGCCGTTGACCGCCCAGCGCGGCACCATGGCCGATACCGTCACGAACCCGGAGGTCCGGAGCAGAAAATCGCGTCTCGAGATGACCATGCCGGATCCTCCAATCAGCCGAGATGGAACGCCGGGCTCGTCAGCATCAGGTGGACGACGCCTCGCACCTTCTTGTCCACGTTCGTGGCCGTGTTCGTCCAGGTTCCGCGCGAGCCGTCGTCGTTCGCGTTGACGTAGTCGATCCACGATGAGCGGATCTCCGAGGAGATGTCGTTGACGTTCAGCCGATCCGCCAGGATGTCCACGACCTTCTCCGCCGTCGACGCATCGCGGCCGGCGAGGAGCCGGTTCGGATCGAATCGCGTTCCATTCGATCCCCGGTTCGTGCACATCGTGTTCACCATCGTCGAGCGCGCAAACAGCGTTCCGGTGGTCATCCAGGAGGTGCCCCAGTCCCAACCCTTCGCGTCTTCCGGATTGAACAGCACCTGGCCCATCCCGGAGAGAGAGTTCGCGGCGGTCGCGAAGTCGGTCGTCGCCTCCACCATCCGGGCCGAAGCGACGGCGTACTCGACCGGACTCCGGACCCACGCCTTTCGGGTGTGCGCCTCGTAGAACTCGGGTTGCAGGAAGATCGCCCGCACGAGCTCGCGGATGGAGCGGCCGCTCGCGACGTAAACATCCCGAAGCGCGTCGACGATGTACGGCTGCGGATACTCGTAGGCGAAAAAGGACCAGAGCTTCGCGGAAAGGAAACGGCCGGAGACCGAACCGTCCGAGTCGGAGTGGTTGAGGATGATTCGAATCGCGTCGAGACCGTCCCAGGCCCCTGTCTGCCCTAGGATCGTCTTCGAACCGGCGTCGTGGATCGCCGGGTTGTCCAGGAACGTGGCTCCGTTGTAATCGTCGGCCTGCCGGTAGTTCTGGATCGTCCAGCCGGTCAGGGCCCGCGCGACTTCCCGGACGTCGGTCTCCGTGTAGTGGCCGATCCCGAGGGTGTACAGCTCCATCAGCTCGCGCGCGTAGTTCTCATTGGGCCGCCCGGAGCGGTTCAGGTAGTTGTCGAGCCATACGAGCTCTGCCGGGTCCTGGGAGATCTTCACCACGAGGTCGTCGAACTTGCCGACCGCGTACTGCCGCTCGGTCTTGTTCTGGTTCAGGATGAGGGTCGTGCCGCGGACCTTCGAGATGCCGGAAGTCCAGTGGAGGTTCCAGAAGTAGGTCATCTTCTCTTCGAGCGGACGGGGGGAAAATGCCATTCGGTCGAGGAACCATTGCTGAAGACCGCGGACGTTCGCCAGGTTGTAATTCTTCGCAGCCAGGCTCGTCTCGTACGCCGTCAGGTCGATCGAGTCGTAATCGACGAGCCGCGAGACCGCGCCTTCCAGGCCGAGGGCGTAGAGGTCGTCGATCTCCGAAGGTGTCCCGCCGAAGCCCGCCCGCCGGAGGAGGTGCGCGGCAGAGTCACGGATCCAGTTCACGCTCATGCTGCCCTCCTTCCGGGCGACCGACTGAAAGATAGACGAGGCGGAAGGAGGCGGGTTTACCCGGGTCGAACCGTCAAAATACGGGCAGCGGAATCCCGTTCGTCTTCGTCGTACCCTCGACGAGCGGATCCCAGCGGCCGGCGATGGGCGACTGGCACTTCGGACACGCACCGCCGACGAGGCGGTTGCGCCGAACCCGGAAGCCGAATCGCTCGATGACGGTCTCGCTGCACTCGGGACAGCGAGTGTGCTCCCACTTTCCCACCCCGCCGGGCAGGTTCCCCGCGTAGACGTAGCGGAGTCCCTCTTCCGTCCCGATCTCCGCGGCGCGGACGAGGGTCTCGGCGGGAGTCGAGCCGCGGTCCGTCATCTTGTAGTCGGGATGGAAGGCGGTGACGTGCCAGGGAATCTCCCGGGAGATCGAGGCGACGAACGCGGCTGCACGCGTGAGCTCGTCTTCCGAGTCGTTGAAACCGGGGATGACGAGCGTCAGCACTTCGAGCCAGATCCCGCGCTGGTGGATCCCGGCGATCGTGTCGAGGACGTTCTGCAGCACCCCGCCGAGCTGCCGGTAATGCTTGTCGTCCATCGACTTCAGGTCCACCTTGTAGAAGTCGATCCACGGCCGGATGTAGTCGAGGACCTGCGGCGTGCCGTTCCCGTTGGAAACGTAACCCGTGTAAAGGTTGCGCCGCTTCGCCTCCTGGAAGACGGCGACGGCCCACTCCGAAGTGATGAGCGGCTCGTTGTAAGTCGAAACGACGGTCGGCGCGCCGCTCTCGACCGCCAGCTGCGCGAGACCCTCGGCCGACACGTCCCGCGGCGCCGCCACCGCTTCGGGGTCGCGGACGGACTGCGACGTGAACCAGTTCTGGCAGTACGCACAGTGCAGATCGCAGCCGAGCATTCCGAAAGACAGAGCGTCGGAGCCGGGCAGTGCGTGAAAGAAGGGCTTCTTCTCGATCGGATCGCACTGGATCGCGCCGACGTAGCCCCACGGCACCTTCAAGACCCCTGCCTCGTTGTACCGCACGCGGCAGACACCCTCGCGACCCTCCGGAATCGGGCAGCGGTGACCGCACGAGTAGCACTTCAGGCGGCCGTCGGGCATCCGCTCGACGAGCTCTTGCGCCGCGGCGGCGGTCCGCCGGGCGAGGACCTCGGCGACGGGAGAGCGAACGGGAGATCGCGCGGCCATCGGAGATAGTAGACAACGTCGTGAGACGCCGGGAAAGTCCGCGGGTGAAGCACGGGTCGAGCGTTCTCGGCGAGGCTTCGCCGGTGCCGCAACCCTTTGCGGTGAAATAGTTCCGCGACGGGCGCGGGTTATGATCGGCCGATGCCCAAAACCCCGCGATTTCCGGGTCTGCTCGTCCTTTCCCTGCTGGCGGCCCGGGCGGTCTCCGCACAGACCGATACTTCTACGACGATCGCGGCGGGGACCTCGTACGCGACCGAAAAGTCCGGCGTCGTCAGCGGAGTGCGGGTCGACGTCCGCCCCGACGGCTCGGTCTGGTTTCTCCTGCCCGCCCTGGACCGGATCGCCGTCCTCCGCGGCGACCAGATGACGCAGTGGCAGATTCGAGACGACTCCCACCTGGGCGCGAATCCCGTCGATTTCGAAGTAGATGGCGACGTGATCTGGTTCATCGCCAACGGCGAGAGCGGCGTCGACGCCGGTCACTCCATTTTCGGCCGGCTCGACACCGTGACCGGGCAGGAGCGGGAGTGGGAAGTTCCGGGCTCGCGCCCTGCCGGGTTCTACCGGGCCACGGACGGGAAAGTGTGGATCCCCCAGACCGATCGGCGCCTGCAGTCGGTCGACTTGAACACGCTCGAGGTCGTCGACCACCGCTCGGGCAATCCCGACGGCACGGGGACACAGACGATCGCGTACTCCGACATCGTTCTCGGACCGGATGCCGCGCTGTGGATGACCGACTTCGGAAACAACCGGGTCGTCCGCTACGAGCCGGGAGCAACGCAGGAAACCTCCTGGACGCTCATCAGTCCGACAGCGGCGTTCTTGAATCCTTCGCAGATTGCGTTCGACGGCCAGGGGCGGCTCTGGATTTCGGAGTTCACCGGCGCTCGAATGGAGCGCTTCGATCCGGCGAGCGGCGAAGTTGACACGTTCGGCGGTTTCCTCGACCCGATCCACTTCGACCTCTTCGGAGGCCGCCTCTACGTGACGGAGGCGGCGGGCACGAAGGGCGAGATCGTTGTCCTCGATCCGGTTCTTGCCGCCTTCGGGACGCGGACGATCGAACCGGAGACTCTCGAAGTCCACGCGATCGTCAACGCCCGAACGGCTGTCGTCCACGACCGCACGATCACGCCGACGACCTTCACATCCAGTCCGGAAGCGATCGCGGCGGCGGATCTGGTGGTCAGCGCCGGTGTCGGTGGGGTCCTGAGGACCGAGATCCCCTGGACGAACGCCTATGGCATCGACGTGGTGGGCGGAGAGGTGTGGGTCGGATCGAGCGGCCAGCTCGCCAAGCTCGCGCTCCAGACGATCGGCGGCGCCTCCGACCTGATCGCCCCCGTGGCGACTCAGCTCGCCGGGCCCGTCGAGTCGGAAGGTCGAGTCGACATCATGCTGTACAACCCGACCGATACTCCCATCGCAGGCGAGGCTCTCTATCTCTACTCTCCCGCCTTCTTCGCCGCTCGTGGCACGTTCAACGTCGGCCCGGGACAGACGTCCCTCCTCTCCGATGCGTTCGGCGACCTGGGATCGGCGACGATCCCGATCGACGGCCCGGTGCGAATCCGGGTGACGTCCGGCCCCGCGGGGGAGCTCGTCGCGCGAGTCCGCACCGCGAGAGCCCGAGCGGACGGAGGGTCCTTCGGGTACGCCCTTCCCGCGCTCTCCGCGTCGCAGGGGCTCGGAAGCGGCTCGTCCCGGACGCTGTTCACCGGCGGCCGCGAGTCGGAGACGTCCGTCTTCGGCTTCTACACGCCTTCGGGAGCCGAAGCGGTGTTCACGCTGGTGGCCCCGGACGGAACCGTCCGCGGAACGATTCCTCTCTCGGTCATCTCCAACATCGGGCAGGAATTCCAGCCCGCCGCCTCGGCCTTCGGCCTTGATGCGGAGCCCGGCGACGTCATCCGGGTGGAGGTCACTTCGGGATCGCTCTTCCCGTACGTGCGGATCTCCGAGGACGGAACCGGGGACGCCGCAGTTTCCCTTCCGGCCGAAGCGACGAGCGACGCGGTGTTTCCCAGCGCGGGCACCGCGGTCGGTCTCTTCGACACGAGCTTCGGCTCCGACCTCTTCCTCTCGAACCCCGACGCCTCCCAGAGCGCTGCCGTGACCGTCTTCTACTACCCTCTCGGCTCCCGGGCCGCGCCGGCGAGCGCGGCGCTGACGCTCGACCCCGGAGTGAGCCAGGTCATCGGCGACGTCCTTCAATCACTTTTCGGAGTCGGCCTGGGACAGGGAACGCTCGTGATTCTCTCCGACGTACCTGTCGCCTCTTCGCTCCGCATCGCCGCCTCGAAGCCGGAGGGGGACTTTGCCACCCTCGCGCTTCCCATCAACCCCGACGGAATCGTGCTGCCCGGCTCCTCCGCGTTCGTCATTGGCGCGCCACAGAGTCCGACCCGCCGCACGAACCTTCTCTTCTTCAACCGGGGCGCCGCGGGGACCGTGACCGTGATCGGGTACAACGGAAACGACGACGAGATCGGCCGGCGCCAGGTCTCGATCGGAGACCACCAGGCCCTGCGGGTGGACTCGGTGATGGCGGCGCTCGGCACGGACGAGGAAAGAAACGGACGGCTCGTCGTCGAGGCGTCGGACGGAATGCTGCTCTACGCCTGGGCGGCCGAGGTGGACGGGCCGACGGGCGACGTGGAGATCATTCCCTTCCGCTGAGTTCAAATCCGTGCCTCTTCCAACGACGGTGATCCGGGGATCGGGAATGTTCGTTCCCGACAGCGTCGTCACCAACGAGCGGATCTCTCGTCTCATGGACACGAGCGACGAGTGGATCCGCCAGCGGACGGGCATCGCGGAGCGGCGCTACGCGCGGAAGGGGACGTCCTCGTCGGATCTCGGTTTCGAGGCGGCGAAGCGGGCCTTAGACGACGCGGGCGTGGAAGCCCGCGACCTGGATCTCGTCATCTTCGCCACGATGACGCCCGACCATTACTTCCCTGGAAACGGCGGCCTCCTCGCGCAGAAGCTCGGGCTCGAGACGACTCACGCGCTCGACGTCCGCATGCAGTGCGCCGGCTTCCTCTCGGGGCTGCAGGTCGCGGATGCGTTCGTCCGCTCGGGGTCGCACCGCCGCGTGCTCCTGGTCGGGGCGGAGTGCCACGCCTCGCTCTACCCGTGGACCGACGCGGAATGGGCGGTGATGTTCGGCGACTCGGAAGGTCCGGTCTCGCCGGAGGCGTACGCCTGGGGAACGGCGCAACGCGACCGCGCCGTGATCTTCGGTGACGGCGCGGGCGCCTTCGTGCTCGAAGCGAACGAGACCGAGGACGGCCGCGGATTCCTCGGCTTCGAGATGCGGACCGACGGCAGCCACTGGGACAAGCTCTACGTGCCGGGAGGCGGGTCGCGGAGCTTTCCCTACTTCACCCCGGAGATGTTCGCGAACAACGCCATGGTGCCGGTCGTCGAGGGCCGCCAGGTCTTCCGGCTCGCGACGAAGGCGATGCCGGAGATCGTGCGCGAGGTCCTCGCGAAATACGGCCTCGAGGTCGCGGACCTCGACCTGCTGCTCATGCACCAGGCGAACCTGCGGATCAACGAAGCCGTGCAGAAGCACCTCGGGCTCGCCGACGAAAAGGTCTTCAACAACATCCAGAGATACGGCAACACGACCGCGGCGACGCTTCCACTGGTCTTCCACGAGGCGAAGCAGGAGGGCCGTATCCGGCCCGGCTCGCTCGTCTGTTTCACAGCTCTGGGAGCCGGACTCCACTGGGGCGCTGGCCTCGTGCGGATCTGACCGGACGAAGTCCGGTCATCCCGAGTCCTTCGCCTTCGCTCAGGACAGGCTCCGCGAGGGATCCCTCAATTGTCCGCACCTCCGGATCGAGCGAGGGCTCTTAGCTCAATATTTTGTAAATAGAGGGAGGCGCAAAAACGCGTGGCTATACTGCCCCGCGTCGTGAAGGGCTTCCGTTTTTCGACGCTTCTGATCGTCGGTTGTCTCGCCGTCACCGGCTGCGGCGACGAGAAAAGGCTGCCGACCGCGCCGACGACGGAGCCGCCCGCCGATGCGACGTTCACGAGGGTCCAGGCGGAAGTCTTCACTCCGAAGTGCGCGCTCTCCGGATGCCACATGGGCCCCGCGAGCGCCGCTCAGGAAGGCATGGTGCTCGCCGAAGGCTCCGCCTACGACAACATCGTCATGGTCCGCTCGAACCAGAGCCCGAATCTCTTCCGCATCGCGCCGGGCGATCCCGCAAACTCGTACCTCGTACGCAAGATCACTCCGTTCACGGACATCATCGGAGACCACATGCCACAGACCGGATCGATCACGGACGCGCAACGACAGCTCGTCACGCAATGGGTCCTTCGCGGAGCGCCGAGGGATTGATGAAAGTCGCCGCCGGGATCCTGTTTGCGGTCCTTCTCCCGAACGGAACCGTTTTCGCCCAGGCGGCGGAGGCGCCGGCTCCGGAGCCCGCGCGTCCGCCGGAGGGCTCCCGCATCATCAATCTTCCCTCGACGGAGGTCTCGGCCGCGGGCACGCTCGGCGTCCTCTTCACGCATCGCTTCAAGCAGACGCTCGGCGAGAGCAACGCTCGCAACCTCTTCTCGCTCGACTCCGGCGCGGACGACGACTTCGGCGTCTCGTATTCCCCTCTCGACAACCTGGAAGTGTCGCTCGACCGCTCCTCGATCGAAGCGGACTACGAGCTCGCCGCCAAGTATCGGTTCCTGCCGATACGGCCGCACCGGCCGTTCGGGCTGGCCCTGCGCGTGGGCGGCGATGCGGACACCAAGCAGGACATCCCGGACCGCCAGGCGTTCTTTGCGCAGGGAATCGCCTCCGTGGCCCTCGGCTCCCGCGCGCGGATCACGGTCGTTCCGACGTACGTCTCGAACACCTCGCGTTTTCGGAACGTCTTCAACGTTCCCGTGGCGCTATCGCTCGCCGTCACGCGCTCGGTAAACGTCCAGGGGGAGTTCGTTCCGAAGAATCGCGATTACGGAACGTCGGAGTTTGGCTGGATCGTCGCCGTCGAGAAGACGGTTCTCCGGCACCGCTTCTCCTGGACCTTCGGGAACCTCCGCGCGACGACCGTCGACCAGTACTCGGCATCAGACCCGGCCGGCGGGAGACTGTCGCGCGGCGACGTCTACATGGGCTTCAACATTGTGAGGCAGTGGAAGCTGAAGTAGCCTTCGCCGCACGGACGCTCCCGAAATTCCGAAGCTTGCGGTTCCGCGCCTTGAGAGGACGGACCGGCTCGTCTCGCTCCCCGCGGTCGCGCTCGTCGACGCGCGGACCGGCGCAACTCCGAGGCTTCGAACGACGGTCCGCGTCGGCCTGCGCGAAGGGTGTCTCGTCGTCCGCTTCGACGGGCGCGACGAAGGAACGGTCGCCACGCTGACGCAGCGCGACGGGCCGCTCTGGACCGAAGACGTCTTCGAGGTCTTCCTCTCTCCGTTCGACCCGCCGGCCGTCTACTTCGAGTTCGAAGTCAACCCGCTCGGTACCGTGTTCGATGCGCGGGTGGAGTCGCCCGACCTCGCCCGCGCCACGATGCGCGTGGACTCCTCGTGGAACCTCCGTGGGCTCTCCGCGAAGAGCCGCGTGAGGCCGGGCCGGTGGTCGGCGGTGCTCGCAATTCCGCTGGCGCCGCTCGCACCGCAACGAGTTCCGGCTGCATGGCGCGCGAACTTCTACCGGATCGACCGCGGAGAGCGCGACGAATTTTCCGCGTGGTCTCCGCCGTTGACCGACCCGGCCGACTTCCACGGGGCTACCCGTTTTGGCCGGCTCGAGTTGCCCGAGCCCGCCCCGTCTCCTTAGCGAGGATCCGGCCGGCGCGCCCCGCTTTCGAACGGGATCCCGATCTTCGAGAGCCACTCCTCTGCCCGCTCGCGAGCGCGGCGCTCTTTGAACTGGAAGAACCGGGCCTCCTCCTTCGGGTGACGCAGGAGCGCCGCTCGATACGCGGTCACGAAGTCCGCCGTGGAGAGCGCCGTCTCGAGGTCGCGCCTCGACGACGGGTCCTCGCAGAGCGCCGCGAACTGCTCCAGGTCGCCCCGCGAGCGTTCGCCGCCGTCCCTGGGAACGGCCGCGTAGCGCGGGTCCGCGCTCATCGCGGAGTGTTTCTCGGCGTCCCGCTCGAGGACCTGGATGACCTCGCCCGATTGCCGGTCGAAGAAGTGGGTGATCTGCCGCGACCGGCTCTCGAACGCGACGACGAGTCCTTCCCAGTCGACCTCGAGCGGCACGGAGGGCATAAATCGCTATCATAAGGAGTTTGGAGGTCTCGTGAAGAAGATCGCGACGTTCGACGACTGGATCGACGCCTTCCGGGAGTGGCAGAAGGACATCGGGCTGCACCTTCCGAAGTACTCGGACTATCAGTTCGAGGCGAAGTATGGGGATTTGAAGACCGATGAGATCGAGTTCGGCGACTTCAAGGGGAACAAGAAGTGGCAGAGGGTCACGCAGATTCCCCACCAGCCGATCCGCGACTCGCTTCTGAACCTGATCGTCTACCAGGGCGACACGGAGTTCGCCTCGGTCGAGCAGCAGCGCCATCTCCTCGAGACGTCGCCCTCCGACTACGACACCGACAGCGTGTGTCGGATCATGGTCGAGGAAATGCGTCACGGCTGGCAGATGTGCCACCTGCTGGTCACTCACTTCGGAGAGACCGGCAAGATCGAGGCGCGCAAGCTCCTCGAGCGCCGGTCGTTCGACAACAACCGGCTTCTCGGCTCGTTCAACGTCGACGTGGACAACTGGGTGGACTTCTTCACTTACACCGAGTTCGTGGACCGCGACGGGAAGTTCCAGTTGAATATGCTCTCGACTTCGGGTTTCGCGCCGCTCGCGCGCTCGATGGGCCCGATGTTGAAGGAAGAGGGATTTCACCTCGGCACCGGGCACATGGGGCTGCAGCGCATCGCCAAGGCGGGAAGAGTGCCGGCTCCGCTTCTCCAGAAATACATCAACAAGTGGCTCTCGACCGCATACGATCTCTTCGGCAAGGATCACTCCTCTTCCGCCGAATGGTTCTACGTGTGGGGGCTGAAGGGCCGGTACGACGAGCATCGACACGCGGGAGATCCCGACCGCGAACATCTGAACGAGCTTTCCCGCCAGATGTACAAGCAGGAAGTCGACAACCTGATCGATCAAATCAACCGGCAGTTGCCGGCCGAGTCCCCGAAGATCGTCGCTCCCGACATGAAATACCACCGTGGGATCGGCGAGTTCGCCGGAAAGACCTACTCGGTTTCGGGCGAGCTGCTGACGCCCGCCGAGTACGAGAAGCATCTCTCCGAGACCCTCCCGACTTCGCAGGAACAGCAGTTCATCGCCGCACTGATGCACGAGTCGGGCTGGATCGCCCCGCGAGAATCCCTGATCGCGACGTAGCGCGGGCGCTCTCGCGCCGCCTCCTCGCCTGGTTCCGCCGCGAGAAGCGCGAGCTCCCCTGGCGCGGGACCGCCGACCCGTACCGGGTCTGGGTCTCGGAAGTCATGCTCCAGCAGACGACCTTCGCCGCCGTGCGGCCGCGCTTCCTCCCCTTTCTCGAGCGCTTTCCCGACGTTGCCACGCTCGCGGCCGCAGGCGAGGACGAAGTGCTGGCCGCGTGGTCCGGTCTCGGTTACTACGCTCGCGCCCGGAACCTGCGCCGCGCGGCGATCCAAATCGTCGGCGACCATGGAGGCGTGATTCCCCGCGAAGCGCGCCTCCTCCGACGGCTGCCGGGTTTCGGCGACTACATGGCGGCGGCCATGGCATCCATCGCCTTTGGGGCGAGCGTGCCCGCGGTCGAGGCCAACGTCGAACGGGTTCTCTCGCGGCTGTCCGCTCTGCCGGGCTCCGCGGGGTCGCGGGCGCTTCGCGAGGCGGTGACCTCGCTGGCACGGCAGCTTCTGCCGGCTCGACGCGCCGGAGAGGTCACCGCGGCGCTCATGGACCTGGGTCAGCTGATCTGCACGCCTCGGCGGCCGTCGTGCCCGGAATGCCCGCTCGCAGACAACTGCAAAGCCCGGCTCCGGGGCAACCCCGAGCGGTTCCCGAGCCGGCGGCCGAGGCCGTCTGCCGTCCGCGTTTCGCTCGCCGCCGCGGTCGCGGAGAAAGACGGGCGCCTCTTCCTGGTGCGCCGCCGCTCGACCTGGCTCGAAGGGCTCTGGGAGTTCCCCTGCGCCGAGGCGGACTCGCCGGAGAAAGCCCGGCGGGCGCTCGCGCGCCGCCTCAGCCGGCTCGAGCTCGCGCTTCTCTCGACCTCGCCGATCGGCCGGGCGCGACACACCGTCGTGAACCGGCGGATCGAGGTCTCCGTGTTCTACGCCAGGTCCGTTGCACGAAATGCGGAGCGGCGGCGGGACGCTCGCTGGTTTCTGCCGGTCGAGCTCGACCGCGCGGCCATTCCGACGTTGACGCGCAAGATCGCAGCCGCCGCGCTTCGATCCGGTTAAGATCGGCGCAGAGACAGCATGCGGATGGTGTGGGCTGGACGTCCGGCCGACGTTCGGGAGATCGGGACCGGGAACCCGATCGTCCTCGTTCACGGCTACCCCGTGGACGGAGCGATGTGGTCCGGCGTAGCCCGGGCTCTCTCGACGCGGTTCCGGGTGCTGAAGCCCGACCTGCCCGGCCGCGGCAACACCGAGGCGGCCGCGCCCGACTCGATCGAAGGCTACGCGGATTTCGTCTCTGCGATCGTCGATCAG
>WNGE01000529.1_pt1 | contig 49473 bp, 38 predicted proteins | sample 5400651 | NCBI WGS metagenome assembly WNGE01 (sample SAMN13153370, study PRJNA577476) | soil metagenome | isolation source: 60 cm soil or saprolite under grassland replicate 2 | place: USA:California | collected 2016-06-15 | reverse complement strand
GTGCTGATCGCGAACCGCAGCGAGATCGCGGTGCGGGTGGCGCGGGCTTGCCGGGACGCCGGTCTTGCCAGCGTCGCCGTGTACGCCGAGCCCGACCTGGACGCACTGCACGCGCGCATGGCCGACGAGGCCTACGCGCTGGGCGGGTCGACCAGCGCCGAGACCTACCTGGACAGCGACAAGATCATCAAGGTGGCGGTGGAGTCAGGCGCGGACGCGGTGCACCCTGGCTACGGCTTCCTGGCCGAGAACGCCGAGTTCGCCCGGGCGGTCGCGGCGGCCGGGCTGACCTGGATCGGCCCTCCGCCGGAGGCCATCGAGGCGCTCGGGGACAAGGTCCGGGCCCGGCACATCGCGCTGGAGGCCGGGGCGCCGCTCACTCCCGGCACCCCGGACCCGGTCCGGGACGCCGGGGAGGTGCTGGCGTTCGCCCGGGAGTACGGCTACCCGGTGGCGATCAAGGCGGCGTTCGGCGGCGGCGGGCGCGGGCTCAAGGTGGCCTGGCGCGAGGAGGAGGTCGCCGCCCGGTACGAGTCGGCGGTCCGGGAGGCCACGGCGGCGTTCGGCCGGGGCGAGTGCTTCGTGGAGCGCTACCTGGACCGGCCGCGGCACGTGGAGACGCAGTGCCTGGCCGACGCGCACGGGCACGTGGTGGTGATCTCGACCAGGGACTGCTCGCTGCAGCGCAGGCACCAGAAGCTGGTCGAGGAGGCACCGGCGCCGTTCCTGACCGCGGAGCAGACCGAGGCCCTCTACCGGTCCTCCAAGGACATCCTGCGCCGGGCCGGCTACGTCGGCGTGGGCACCTGCGAGTTCCTCGTCGGCCAGGACGGCATGATCAGCTTCCTCGAGGTCAACACCAGGCTCCAGGTCGAGCACCCGGTCAGCGAGGAGGTCACCGGCATCGACCTGGTCCGGGAGATGTTCCGGATCGCCGAGGGCGAGCCGCTCGGCTACGACGACCCGCCCGTCCGCGGGCACTCGATCGAGTTCCGGATCAACGCCGAGGACCCGGGCCGCAACTTCCTGCCCGCCCCGGGCACGATCACCGCGTGGAACCCGCCGTCAGGGCCTGGCGTTCGGCTCGATGCCGGGTACGCGGCCGGGATGACGGTCCCGCAGGTGTACGACTCGCTGATCGCCAAGCTGATCGTGACCGGCGCCAGCCGGGCCGAGGCACTGCAGCGCTCGGCCCGCGCGCTGGCCGAGTTCGAGGTCGGCGGGATGCCGACCGTGCTGCCCTTCCACCGGGCCGTGGTGGCCGACCCCGCGTTCGCCGGCGAGCCGCTGCGGGTGCACACCCGCTGGATCGAGACCGAGTTCGACACGCCGATGCCCGCGCAGGAGACGGCGGAGGCCGCCGAGCCGGCCGAACGGGAGCGGCTCACGGTCGAGGTGGGCGGGAAGAGGCTGGAGGTGATCGTGCCGGCCGGCCTGGGCGTGGCCCGCGGTACCGGTTCCCAGGGGGCCGAACGGGCCCGTACTTCCCGCCCTGGCCGGGGCCGATCTGCCCCGTCGGGCGGCGGAAATACCCTGGTGAGTCCGATGCAGGGCACGATCATCGAGATCGTGGCCAGCGAGGGGCAGCAGGTGTCAGCCGGCGACGTTATCGTGGTGCTCGAGGCGATGAAGATGGAACAGCCGCTGACCGCGCACAAGGACGGCACGGTGACCGGGCTCGCCGTCGAGGTGGGCCAGACCGTCTCGGCCGGCGCGGCTATCTGCGAGCTCGCGGACTGATCACCGTGAGCAGGATCCCGGGGGACCCGGGCCTGGGACGTCAGGCGCTGTTCGCGCTCGGCGTCCGGCTGCCGGACCGGAACCGGGACTGGGTCCGGCACGAGCTGACCGACGCCGGCTGGCGCGGCCGGCTCACGCTCCGCCATCTGGTCGTGATGCTGCCGCTCTGCGCCGTGCTGGCGCTGCTGCCCGGGGCGCTGTGGATCCGCATCGCCGTGCCTGGGCTGTTCCTGCTCTGCAGCGTGGGCATTGTCGCGCTGTACGCCGACGACATCCGGGTGTCCCGGCTGCGCCGGCACGGGCTCGAGGCCCCGGACGACCCCGACCTGGGGCGCCCCTCGCATTGAGGGGGGCACGCGCCCGGCCCGTTCGGGACTAATCCCTGAATTCCATCAGCTTGCGGGCCGCCTCGGTGACACTGCCGGACAGCGACGGGTAGACGGTGAACGTCTGGGCCAGTTGCTCGGCGGTGAGGCGCTGCTCCATCGCGACGGAGACGGCCAGGATCAGCTCGCTCGCGCGGGGGGCCACGATCACGCCGCCCAGGATCACGCCGGTGCCCGGGCTGGTGAACAGCTTGACGAAGCCCTCGCGGAAGCCGGCCATCTTGGCCCGCGGGTTGGTGGCCAGCGGCAGCTTCTGGGTGCGGGCCGCGACCTCGCCGGCGTCGACAGCCCGCTGCGAGACCCCGACGGTGGCGATCTCCGGGTCGGTGAAGATGGTGGCGGCCACGTGGCCGAGCCGGATGGGGCGCACCGACTCGCCCAGCGTGTGCCACATCGCGATCCGGCCCTGCATGGCGGCCACCGAGGCCAGCATGAGCACGCCGGTGCAGTCCCCGGCCGCGTACACGCCGGGCACCGAGGTGCGGGACACCCGGTCCACCTCGATGAAGCCGCGCTCGTCCACCTTCACCCCGGCCGCGTCCAGGCCGCAGCCCTCGGTGCGGGGGACCATGCCCACGGTCATCAGGCAGTGGGTGCCGGTCACGGTCCGGCCGTCCGCCAGGGTCACGGTGACGCTGTCCTGGTCCCGGCTCACCGCTCGCGCCCGGGCCTGGCTGAGCACCGTCATGCCGCTGCGGCGGAACACGTTCTCGATCAGGTTGGCCGCGTCCTCGTCCTCCTGCGGCAGCACCCGGTCCCGGGAGGACACCAGCGTGACCCGCGAGCCGAGCGCCTGGTAGGCGCCGGCGAACTCGGCCCCGGTGACGCCGGAGCCGACCACGATCAGGTCCCTGGGCAGCTCGGTCAGGTCGTAGAGCTGACGCCAGTTCAGGATGCGCTCGCCGTCGGGTTCGGCGCCGGGGAGCACGCGGGGCAGCGCGCCGGTGGCGATCAGGATCGCGTCGGCCCTGATCTCCTGCTCTCCTGCTAGGACCCGGCCGGGGCCGTCCAGGCGGCCGTGCGCGGTGATCACCTTGACGTTCTCGGCGGCGATCCTGGCGGTGATGTCGCGGGACTGAGCCCGGGCCAGGTCGGTGATCCGCTCGTACAGCCGCACGGCGTTGACCGTGTGCAGGCCGCCGCTGGCGATGCCGAGGCTCGGGCTCCGGTTGAGCAGCGTCATCGCGTTGGCGGTCTCGATGAGGGACTTGGAGGGCACGCAGTCGGTGAGCACGCAGGCGCCGCCGAGCCCGTCCGAATCGACGACGGTGACGTCGGCGCCGAGCTGGGCGGCGACGAGGGCGGCCTCGTAGCCGCCGGGGCCGCCGCCGAGGATCGCGATTCTCTGGCGTGGCAAGGTCACGATGGGTAGTTCTTTCCCGGTCTATTGGTCGCAGTCAGGTATCAGGCGCGGGGCAATGCACGTCGCCCGGCGACGCGACGCCGTACGCTTGCCCCCGTGGCACTGTACGCGGCCTACGGCAGCAACCTGGACCCGGCACAAATGCTGGTGCGCTGCCCGCATTCACCGCAGCGTGGAACCGGGTGGCTGGAGGGCTGGCGGCTGACGTTCGGCGGCGAGGACATCGGCTGGGACGGTGCCCTCGCGACCGTGGTCGAGGATCCGGGCTCCCGGGTCTTCGTGGTGCTTTACGACGTCTCCGAGGGTGACGAGAAGGAGCTCGACAACTGGGACGGTGTCACGCTGGGTTACTACCGGCGCGCCAAGGTGCGCGTGGAGACCCTGGACGGCGACGTGCTGGCCTGGCTGTACGTGCTCAACTTCTACGAGGGCGGGCTGCCGTCGGCGCGGAGCATCGGCATTCTGGCTGATTCGGCCGAGCGGGCCGGCGCCCCGGCCGACTACGTCGCGGTGCTGCGAGCGCTGCCCTGCGCCAAGATGGGCGACTCGAACACGGCCTACGAGAGTCCCGAAGGCGCCGGAGGCCCCTGAACCCGCCGTTCCTTCTTGATCGCGAAGGAACCTTAGTCCGGGCAGGGCTCTGTCGCAGCTTTTCTGGATGGTTACGACTGCCATGCCAGCCGGGTTATGGGGGCTGGGGCACACAACCCCGATCATGGTAGACGCGGGTTTTCGGAGCGGATTTCGATGATCGCGAAGGGTTTACTACCGCATCGAGTAGTAAACCCTTCGGGATCATGGGACTAGGGCGAGGCGAGGGCGCAGACAGCCGGAACCGGGGCGGGATAAACCCGGCAAATCGGGCATCGCAGCGCCAGGCGCGGTGGGGCGTGGGTCAGATGAGGACGACGATCAGCAGGATCAGGGCGGGGATGAGGAGGGCGGCGAGGGCGCGGCGGCTCCAGGTGCTGGTGAGGGGTTCGGTCCAGCCGGTGGCGGCCATGGTGGTGGTGGCAGCGGAGGCCGTGGCAGCGGAGGTGGTGGCAGCGGAGGTGGTGGCAGCGGAGGTGATGGCGGCGGAGGCCGGGGCGGATGCTGTGTCCGGGGCGGGTTCTGCGGCGTCGGTGCCGGCCGCGGGGCGGGCGCCGGTGGTCTCGGCCGGGCTGTCGGCCCAGACGGCTTCGGCATGGGCGGCGGTGGCCCGCGCCTGCAGCAGCTTGACGATTCTCTCGGCATCGGCCTGGGAGGCGGAGACCGGCTCGCGGGCCGGCCCGACACTGCCGTAGGAGCGGCCGAAGCCGACCGGGAACGCCGAGGCGGAGCGGCGGGCGCCGCGGCGCGCCTTGGCCTCGGCGGCGAACTGGCGACGGCGCGAGTAGTGGATGGCCCAGGCGCTGATGACCTTGTGGTGCTCGCGGTCGGCGGGGGCCGCGCCGGGCGGGCCGCCCCAGGCGCAGTGCACGCGGAGCAGGTCGACCAGGTCCACCTCGGCCACGCCCGCCCAGCCGATGCGGTGATCGCGCAGCGGGTTGCGGACCGTCACCCCGGCGTCGTCGGCGATGATCCGGGGCCGCTGCGCGGTGACGTAGGCGGCGCCGGTGGCCAGCAGCAGGACGGCCGCCGCGACCACGGACAGGTGGTCGCGGCCCTGCACGGCCAGGTCAACCCAGTTGCCGACGGCGAACAGCAGCCATACCACCCAGACCACCACGGCGGTCGGCGAGCGGAAGGACTGCGGCTTTTCCACTCGCTTAGGGTATCGCCGCCGTAGTCACGCGCCGGTCACGCCGGGCAGCGGCTGGGCCACGATCGCGCCGTCGTCCCACAGCGCGGTGATCGCCGTGGCCGCCATCACCCGGACCCCGACGCCGATGGCGCGCTCGTCCACGTCGAACGTCGGCTGGTGGATGTCGTGCGACGCGACCGTGCCGGGCACCCGGGTACCGAGCCGGGCCAGCGAGCCCGGGATCGACTCCAGGTACCAGGCGAAGTCCTCGCCGCCCAGGCTCTGCGGCGTCTGCACCACCGAGCCCGCGCCGAGCACGTCGAGCGCCGCGGACGAGATCATGGCCGAGCTGGCCTGGTCGTTGACCGTGGGCGGGACGTACCGCTGGTAGTTGACCTCGACGTTGATCCCGTAGGAGCTGGCCACCGCGTCGATGAGGCCCTTGAGCAGGTCGGGCGCGCTGTGCCAGGCCTCGTCGTCCAGGCAGCGGACGGTGCCCTCGGCCATCCCCTCGTCGGGGATCACGTTGGCCACGGTGCCTGCGCTGACCCGGCCCCAGACCAGGCTGAGACTGGACCGCGGGTCGACCCGCCGGGACAGCGCCGCGGGCACCTCGGTGAGGATCTTGCCGAGCGCGTAGACCAGGTCCGCGGTCAGGTGCGGCCGGGCGGTGTGCCCGCCGGGCCCGGACACCCGCACCTGGATCCGGTCGCAGGCCGCGGTGATCGCGCCGGAGCGCACGCCGAGCTGGCCGGCGTCCAGGCGGGGGTCGCAGTGCAGCGCGAAGATCCGCCCCACCGACGCCATCCCGCCGGCCGCGAGCACGTCGAGCGCGCCGCCGCCCGCCTCCTCGGCGGGCTGGAAGACCAGCCTGACCCGGCCGGGCAGCTGGCCCGCGGCGGCCTGCTCGGCCAGGAACAGGCCGGCCCCGAGCAGCACCGTGGTGTGCACGTCGTGGCCGCAGGCGTGGCAGACCTCGGGCACGGTGGAGCGGTAGGGGACGTCCTTGTCGTCCGTCATCGGCAGCGCGTCCATGTCGGCGCGGAGCGCCACCACCGGCCGGTCGGTATACGGCACTTGCTCCGAGCCGATGTCGACGAGCATGCCGGTGCCCTTGGGCAGGATCACCGGCCGCAGCCCCGCCGCGGCCAGCCGCAAGGCCACCCGGCGGGTGGTGCGGTGCTCTTTGAAGGCCAGCTCAGGGTGCCTGTGCAGATCGCGGCGGAACTCGATCAGCTCGGCTTCGTGTTCCGCCAGGAACACATCCAGACCCGCGAGCAGATCATTCCCCTGCTCATCTCCGGCCATGCGCACCATCCCCGTGCATGCAGAATCTGTCTTCGGCGAATTCGGTCACGAGGGCGTCTACCACGCTGATCATGTCCCCGGTTCGCGCGTAGACGGCTCGCTGCCGTTCGTATGAGGCGCCGTGTTCGAGCACGTCCGAGACGACGGAGAGCTCGTCCTGGCAGCCTAGCCTCGAGGCTACCGGTTCCAGCTCGGCGAGGAGCTCGAAAAGCTCGTCGCGCAGCGGAGCGGTGGCGCCGGCCTCGTCAGTGATCACGATCGCGTCCAGCCCGTACCGGGTGGCACGCCACTTGTTGTCCCTGACCACCCACGACGACGGGCACGGCAGCGTGTAGCCGCGGTCCAGCTGGCCATCGAACAGCTGGACCAGGCACTGCGACAGCGCCGCGACCATGCCGACTTCGCGCAGCGTGGGTACACCGTCGGACATGCGGATCTCGACGGTGCCGAAGTCCGGGTGCGGCCGGATGTCCCACCAGACCTCCTTGATGCTGCGGATGGTACCCGCGCGGAGCAGGGTGTCCATGTAGTCCTCGAACTGTTTCCAGTCCGTTAGCCGATGTGGCGGACCCGCCGTGGGCAGGGCGCCGAATGTCACCGACCTGCTGGAGGCGAGCCCCGTGTCGTACCCGCACCAGAACGGGCTGGACGCGGTAATGGCGAGAAAATGCGGAAGGTAAGCGGCCAGGGCATTGACGATCGGCATCGCCTTTCGCCCGTCGCGAATCCCCACATGGACATGCAAGCCGAAGGTCTGAATCCGGCGGGCAAGCCACTGCATTTCCTCGACAAGCTCCGCGTAGCGCTGGATAGGCGCCATCGTCGCGTCTCGCCAGTCACTTACTGGGTGCGTCCCGGCGCACGCCAATAGGATACCGTGCCCGGCCGTCATCCGCTGGAGTTCGGTGATCGTTACCGCCAGGTCGTCTTTTGCTTCGGACACGGTGCTGCAAATGCCGGTGACCAGCTCAAGAGTGGACTGCATCAGCTCATGCCTGATGCGAGGGTGCTCCCCGGTATCGGCGTCCACGGGCAGTTCGTCGAGCAGCTTCCCGGCTTCCTGGCGCAGCAGCTTGGTCTCGCTGTCGATTAGCTGGACCTCCCATTCGACGCCGAGCGTCACGCCCCGGGAAGGATTCCACTCGATAGCCATGCCAGGACCCTTCGTGCTCTGTTCAGTTGTCAGATTTCGCGGGGCCGATACTCGCCCCAGACATCGCGTAGCGCGTCGCAGACCTCACCGAGAGTGGCATCGGCCCGCAGTGCGTCCCGGAGCGGGTACAGCACGTTCTCGTCACCTTCCGCGGCCGTTTTGAGCGCGGAAAGGCCGCGCGCCACCGGCTCTTTGGCTCGCTCGTGCCGCAGTCGGCCTAGCCGGGCCGCCTGCGCCGCCTCGATGGACGGGTCGACGCGCAGCGGCTGATAAGGCTCCTCGCCGTCGGCGACATATTTGTTCACGCCAACGACAATACGCTCGCCCTCGTCGATTTCCCGTGCCACCTGGTACGCCGCGGCCTCGATCTCGGCTTTCTGGAAACCCCGCTCGATCGCCGCGGCCGCCCCGCCCATATCCTCGATGCGGTCGATCAGGCTTTCCGCGGCCGCCTCGATGTCGTCGGTCATCGACTCGATCGCGTACGAGCCGGCGAACGGGTCCGCGGTCGCGGTCAGGTCGCTCTCGCTGGCGATGACCTGCTGGGTCCGGACCGCCAGCCGGGCCGCCTTGGTGCTGGGCAGCGCGAGTGCCTCGTCGAAGGAGTTCGTGTGCAGCGACTGGGTCCCGCCGAGCACCGCCGCGAGTGCCTGCAGGCTGACCCGGATCAGGTTCACCTCCGGCTGCTGCGCGGTGAGCTGAACGCCGGCCGTCTGGGTGTGGAACCGCAGCATCTGCGACCGGGGGTCGGTGGCCTTGAACTCTTCCTTCATGATGCGCGCCCACAGCCGCCGCGCGGCGCGGAACTTCGCCACCTCCTCGAGCAGCGTGGTCCTGGCCACGAAGAAGAACGAGAGCCGGGGGGCGAAGTCGTCGACGGCCAGGCCCGAGGCTAGCGCGGCCCGGACGTACTCCTTGGCGTTGGCCAGCGTGAACGCGACCTCTTGCACGGGCGTGGCGCCGGCCTCGGCCATGTGGTACCCGGAGATGGAGATCGTGTTCCACCGGGGCAGCTCGCGACGGCAGTAGGCGAACGTGTCCGCGACCAGGCGCAGCGACGGGCGGGGCGGGTAGATATAGGTTCCGCGGGCGATGTACTCCTTGAGCACGTCGTTCTGGATCGTGCCGGTCAGCTGGCCGGGCGGGGCGCCCTGTTCCTCGCCGACCGTCTGGTACATCAGCAGCAGCACCGCGGCGGGCGCGTTGATCGTCATCGACGTGGACACGGTCCCCAGCGGGATGCCACCGAACAGGGTGCGCATGTCGCCGACGGCGTCGATGGCCACGCCGACCTTGCCCACCTCGCCGTGCGCGACGTTTGCGTCCGAGTCGTAGCCCATCTGGGTGGGCAGGTCGAAGGCGACCGAGAGCCCGGTGGTGCCCGCCTCGATCAGCTCGTGGTAGCGCTGGTTGGACTCCTGGGCGGTGGCGAACCCGGCGTACTGGCGCATCGTCCAGGGCCGGTCCACGTACATCCGCGGATACACACCGCGAGTAAATGGATACTCTCCCGGCCTGCCAAGCTTTTTTTCGGGCCGGAAATCCGTAAGCTTGCTTGCGTCGTAGACGGGATCGACGGGAAGCCCTGACTCGGACATGCGTTCCATGTGCTCAGGTTACTTCGGGGCGGGCGGGCGACCCAGAATGGAGAGCGGGAGGCTCATGCGCAGCGTGCTGGCCGCTGTCGGGGCGGTGCTGGCCGCCGCCGCGATTGCTGCCCCCGCCGTGGCGGCGTCCCCGTCTCCCGCGGCTATCGGGCCAGCCATAGGCGGAGTGCAGCTCTCCGGCCGCGGGCTGCTGGTCAACTACCCGTCCCGTGCGGTCCCCCGGCTGCCGAAGATCAAGGCCTCGGCGTGGGTCATCGCCGACGCCGGGACCGGCCAGGTGCTCGCGGCCAGGGACCCGCACGGCTGGTACCGGCCGGCCAGCACGCTCAAGGTGCTGACCGCGATCTCGCTCATTCCCGCGCTCAACCCGAACGCCATGGTGGTGGCCAGCAAGCAGGCCACCACGGTGTCGCCGAACATCGTGGGGCTGCTGCCGGGGCATTCCTACAAGGTCTCCGACCTGTTCACCGCGCTGCTGACGATCTCCGCCAACGACGCCGCGATGGCGCTGGCCCAGGCAACCGGCTCGCTCAGCCAGGGCATGGCGGTGATCAACGCGGAGGCCAGGCACCTGCAGGCCGGCGACACCGCGGCCGTGACGCCGAACGGGCTCGACGCCCCGGACCAGCACACATCAGCCTACGACCTGGCGCTGTTCGCCCGGCAGGGGCTGCAGATGCCGGCCTTCCTCAAGTACGACCAGACGACCAGCGGGCAGTTCCGGATCAGCAAGAAGAAGTCGGTCGGCCTGTGGAACCAGAACACGCTGCTCGCCACGTACCCGGGCGCGCTCGGCGGCAAGATCGGCTGGACCAGCGCGGCCGGCGCCACCTACGTCGGGATGGCCAGGCGGCACGGCGTCACGCTGATCGTGAGCCTGCTGCACTGCCCGGCGCTGACCGAGATCACGGCGGGTAAGAGCCTGCTGAACTGGGGTTTCGCCGTCGACGGGAAGGTCAGGCCGGTCGGCACGCTGGTCGGCCCCCGGCAGCCGCCCGCCGCCGCCCCGGCTCCGTCCCGGCCGGCGGTCGCAGCCAAGCGGGTGGACCGGGCCCAGTCGGTGCGCTCCGGCCCTTCGGCGCTGGCCGCAGCCGGGTTCAGCTGCGTGGCGCTGCTCGCCGCGGGCATCGGCTTTACATATAGCCGCCGCCAGCGTCGTTCTTAAAGGGCCAAGGGCTTGAGCAGGCCCATGTGGTCGCGGACGGCCGCCATGGTCTGGCCGGCGACCCGGTGCGCGCGGGCGGCGCCGTCGGCGAGGATACGGTCGAGCGCGGCCTCGTCGGCCAGGATCCGCTCGGTCTTCTCCTTGATCGGGGCGAATGTTGCCACGACCCGTTCGGCTAGATCCTTCTTGAACCCGCCGTAACCCGCGCCGGCGTACTTGGCCTCCAGGACGGCCACCGGCTCCTCGGCCAGGGCCGAGTAGATCCGCAGCAGGTTGGTCACGCCGGGCTTGGTCTCGGCGTCGGCGCGGACCTCGGATCCCGCGTCGGTGACCGCCCGGGCGATCTTCCTGCGGATCACGCCCGGGTCGTCGAGCACGTCGACGATGCCCTGCGGGGAGGAGGACGACTTGCTCATCTTGGCCGTCGGATCCTGCAGGTCGTAGATCTTGGCCACCTCGGCCAGAATGTACGGCTGCGGGGGCACGAACGTCTGGCCGTACCTGTGGTTGAACCGCTGCGCCAGGGTCCGGCTCAGCTCCAGGTGCTGCCGCTGGTCCTCCCCCACCGGCACCTGGTCGGCCTGGTACAGCAGGATGTCCGCGGCCTGCAGGATCGGGTAGGTGAACAGGCCGACCGAGGCCTGCTCCTGGCCTTCCCTCGACGACTTGTCCTTGAACTGCGTCATCCGGCTCGCCTCGCCGAACCCAGTCATGCAGGACAGGACCCAGGCCAGTTCGGCGTGCTCGGGCACGTGGCTCTGCACGAACAGCGTGCACCGGTCCGGGTCAAGCCCGGCGCCGAGCAGCTGGGCGGCGGCCACCCTGGTCCGGCGGGTGAGCAGGGCGGGATCTTGCGGCACGGTGATCGCGTGCAGGTCCACCACGCAGTAGAAGGCGTCGTGGGTGTCCTGCAGCGCCACCCACTGGCGCAGCGCGCCGAGGTAGTTGCCGAGGTGGAAGGAGTCGGCGGTGGGCTGGATGCCGGACAGGACGCGAAGCCGAGGGGACATGCGCTGGAGTCTAGCGGCGGCCCGCCGGCGAGCCGGAATCGGCGACGACCACCTCGACCCGCTGGAACTCCTTCAGGTCGGAGTAGCCGGCCGTGGCCATGGTGCGGCGCAGCGCCCCCATCAGGTTCATCGAGCCGTCCGGGACGGTCGACGGGCCGTGCAGGATCTGCTTCAGCGTGCCGATCGTGCCCACGTTGACCCGGGCACCGCGGGGCAGTTCGGTGTGGTTGGCCTCGCTGCCCCAGTGGTAGCCGCGGCCCGGCGCCTCGGCGGCCCGGGCCAGCGGGGAGCCCACCATGACCGCGTCCGCGCCGATGGCCAGCGCCTTGGCGATGTCACCGCTGCTCGTCATCGACCCGTCGGCGATCACGTGCACGTAGCGGCCGCCGGACTCGTCCAGGTAGTCGCGCCGGGCCGCGGCCACGTCGGCGATCGCGGTGGCCATCGGCACCGCCACGCCGAGTACCTTCACGGTGGTGTGACCGGAGCCGCCGCCGAAGCCGACCAGCACGCCGGCGGCGCCGGTGCGCATCAGGTGCAGCGCGGCGGTGTAGGTCGCGCAGCCGCCCACCACCACCGGGACGTCGAGTTCGTAGATGAACTGCTTCAGGTTGAGCGGCTCGGCCCGGCCGGAGACGTGCTCGGCCGACACCGTGGTGCCGCGAATGACGAAGATGTCCACGCCCGCGTCCACGACGGCCTTGGCGTAGCGCGCGGTCCGCTGCGGGGACAGGCTGGCCGCGGTGGTCACGCCGGCCCGCGCGATCTCCCCGATCCGGCGGCCGATGAGGTCCTCGGAGATGGGTTCGGCGTACATGGCCTGCAGCCGCCGGGTGGCCGCCTGCTCGTCCAGCTCGGTCACCTCGGCGAGCAGCGGCTCGGGGTCCTCGTAGCGGGTCCAGAGCCCTTCCAGGTCGAGCACGGCCAGCCCGCCCAGCCGGCCGATCTGGATCGCGGTGGCCGGCGAGACCACGCTGTCCATCGGGCAGGCCATCAGCGGCAGGTCGAACCGGTAGGCGTCGATCTGCCAGGCGATCGAGACCTCCTCGGGGTCCCGGGTGCGGCGCGCGGGCACGATACCGATCTCGGCGAGCGAGTAGGCCCGGCGCCCGGTCTTGCCGCGGCCGATCTCCACGTCGGTCACTGGTTTGCGTCCTTGGCGGCCCGGCCGCTGTAGTTGGGTGCCTCGACGGTCATCTTGACGTCGTGCGGGTGGCTCTCGGTCAGGCCGGCCGCGGTGATCTGGATGAACCGGGCCTCCTGCAGGTCGGCGATGGTCCGCGCGCCGCAGTAGCCCATCGCCGCGCGCAGCCCGCCGACGAGCTGGCCGGCCACCGCGGACAGCGGGCCGCGGTACGGTACCTGCCCCTCGATGCCCTCCGGCACCAGCTTGTCCTCGCGCAGCACGTCGTCCTGGAAGTAGCGGTCCTTGGAGTAGGACTGCCCGCGCTCCCGGTTGCGCATGGCGCCGAGCGAGCCCATGCCCCGGTAGAGCTTGTACTGCTTGCCGTTGATGAAGACCATCTCGCCCGGGCTCTCCTCGCACCCGGCGAGCAGGCTGCCCAGCATGACGGCGTCCGCGCCCGCGGCGATGGCCTTGGCGATGTCGCCCGAGTACTGCAGGCCGCCGTCGCCGATCACGGGAACCCCGGCCGTTCGGGCCGCCTGGGCCGCCTCGTAGATCGCCGTGACCTGGGGCACGCCCACGCCGGCCACCACCCGGGTGGTGCAGATCGAGCCCGGCCCCACGCCCACCTTGACGCCGTCCGCGCCCGCGTCCACCAGGGCCTGGGCCCCCGCTTTGGTCGCGACGTTGCCGCCGATCACCTCGATGTCGGAGTTCGCCTTGATCTGCCCGATCATGGTCAGCACCGCCTGCGCGTGCCCGTGCGCCGTGTCCACCACCAGGAAGTCAACCCCGGCCTCGATCAGGGCCTGGGCCCGGGCCTTGGCGTCCTCGCCGACCCCCACCGCGGCGCCGACCACCAGCCGGCCTTTGGGGTCCTTAGTGGCGTGGGGGAACTTCTCGGACTTCGTGAAGTCCTTGACCGTGATGAGGCCCCTGAGGCGGTTCTTGTCGTCGACGAGCGGCAGCTTCTCCACCTTGTGCTGGCGCAGGAGCTTCAGGGCTTCGTCCGGTTTTACCCCGACCGGGGCAGTGACCAGGGGCATCGGCGTCATCACCTCGGCCACCCGGCGGCTCTGGTCGGTCTCGAACCTGATGTCGCGGTTGGTGACGATGCCGACCAGGACTTTGTCGCCGTCGGTCACGGGCACGCCGGAGATACGGTAGCGGCCGCACAGGTTGTCCACGTCCGCGATGGTGGCGTCGGGCCCGCAGGTCACCGGGTCGGTGATCATGCCCGCCTCGGACCGCTTGACCATGTCCACCTGCTGCGCCTGCTCCTCCACGGACAGGTTGCGGTGCAGCACGCCGACGCCGCCCTGGCGGGCCATGGCGATCGCCATCCGCGCCTCGGTCACCGTGTCCATCGACGCGGAAACCAGCGGCACGCGGAGCCGGTGGCGGCGGGTGATCCGGGTGCTGGTGTCCGCCTCGGCGGGCAGCACCGTGGAGTGGGCGGGCAGCAAGAGCACATCGTCGAAGGTCAGGCCGACAGGGGCGAATTTGCCGTCCGGGCTCGGAGGGAGCTGATCAGTCATGACACCTTCACCAGGAGTGGCAGCGGGGAATGTATCCATCCTATTGAGACCGCGGCTGGCCGGGGCCGAGTGCCCCGAGCTCGCCCGTTCGGCCCTCATGGGCGGCCAGTTTCACCAGCGGCCAGTTCATCGGCGGCCAGTTCATCGGCGGCCAGCGCCCGGAGGCGGACCAGGGCCCGGTGCTGGGCCACCCGGACCGCGCCCGGTGACATGTCGAGCACGTACCCGGTGTCCTCGGCCGACAGCCCCGCCACCACCCGGAGCAGGAGCAACCGCCGCTGCACGGCGGGCAGGTGAGCCAGCAGGGCGCGGGCGAGCCTGGCGTCGACGCCTTTCAGTACGGTCTCCTCCGGGCCCAGGCACCGGTCGGGCCGGTCGGGCAGGACCGGGACGGGTAGCGGCGCGCGGGCGGCGCCGCGCGCGGCGTCCGCCACCTTGTGCGCGGCGATGGCGAAGACGAAGGCGCCGAACGGCCTCCCCATGTCGCGGTAGGACGGCAGGGCTGACAGCAGCGCGAGGCAGACCTCCTGGGCCACGTCATCCTCGTCCAGGCTGCCGGTGCGGGTGCGGGTGCGGGCCAGCCGGGCCCGGCAGTAGCGGACGATGGCGGGCCGGAACTGGCGCAGCAGCGCCTCGACGGCGTCCGGGCGGGGCGGGGAACACTGGTCCTGCCGGGGTTTCTGGTGGTCCCGGGGTTTCTCGTGGTCCCGGGGTTTCTCGTGGTCCCGGGGTTTCAGGCGGCCGGGGTCCAGCAGGTGGTCGTCGTCGGTCGTGGCTCCCGTTTCCCCGCTGGCGACCGCGAGGTGATTCGATCCTGTCACGGAGAGTTAATGCCCGGAGACGTCCGGCCGTCCCCGCGAAACGCCGGACGCGGACGCCACATTCTTATGACCTGAGCGTCATTAGATTGTTGCCTTGCGTCACGACCGAAGCGGGTGCTGTACCAGGCGGCGCTTCCGCGACGGGGTGATTCCATGATCGTGGCCAGTTTTTGGGCACATAGCACGGTGTTCTGGCCCCTGATCATGAACTGCGCGTCTCAGCCGCCCTGGAAGGGCTTCGCGGGGTGCCCGTTCACACCCCACTGGTCACATCAACCCCAGCGCCATGGTCCGCGAGCCCCTCCCAGGAGGGCTGTTTCATGATCGTGAGCAGTTCGGGACACATAGCGCCCAAAACTGCTCACGATCATGAAATCCGTACCTTGGGTGCCCTGAAAGTGGAATCCGGGGTGAGCGGGGGTGGGCTAAACGCAGCGCACCCGGCTCGGCCGGGATGGCTGAGCCGGGTGCGCTTGGGTGTTGCCTTAGTGGGGGTGGCTGTGCCCGTGGCCGTTGGCCGCGGGGGCCGTGTCTTCCTCCGGCTTCTCGACCACCAGGGTCTCGGTGGTCAGCAGCATGCCGGCGATCGAAGCGGCGTTCTGCACGGCGGACCTGGTCACCTTCACCGGGTCGATGACGCCCTGGGCGGTCAGGTCGCCGTATTCGCCGGTGGCGGCGTTGTAGCCGTGCCCGGCGGGCAGGGTGGCGATCTTGGCCACCACGACCGAGCCCTCCTGGCCCGCGTTCAGCGCGATCCAGCGAGCGGGCTCGGTCAGCGCACGCTGCACGATCCGGACACCGGTAGCCTCGTCGCCCGTGCGGCCGAGGTCGCCGAGGTTGGTGGACAGGTGCACCAGGGCGCTGCCGCCACCGGGGATGATACCTTCCTCGATGGCCGCCCGGGTGGCCGAGATGGCGTCCTCAAGGCGGTGCTTCTTCTCCTTGAGCTCCACCTCGGTGGCTGCCCCCACGCGCAGGATGCAGACGCCGCCGGACAGCTTGGCCAGCCGCTCCTGCAGCTTCTCGCGGTCCCAGTCGGAGTCGGTGTTCTCGATCTCGGTGCGGATCTGCCTGATCCGGTCCTCGATCGCCTGCTTGTCACCGGCCCCGTCCACGATCGTGGTGTTGTCCTTGGTGACGACGATCCGGCGGGCGCGGCCCAGGTCCTCCAGGCCGACCGACTCCAGCTTGATGCCGAGGTCCTCGCTGACGACGGTGCCGCCGGTCAGCGTGGCGATGTCGGCCAGCATGGCCTTGCGGCGGTCACCGAAGCCGGGCGCCTTCACGGCCGCCACGTTGAGCAGGCCGCGGATCTTGTTCACCACGATGGTGGCCAGCGCCTCGCCCTCGATGTCCTCGGCGATCACCAGCAGCGGCCTCTTCACCTGCGCGATCTTCTCGAGCAGCGGAAGGAAGTCGGCCATCGAGGAGATCTTGGCCTGGTGCACCAGGACGTACGCGTCCTCGAGCACCGCCTCGAGGCGCTCCGCGTCGGTGATGAAGTACGGCGAGATGTAGCCCTTGTCGAACTGGAGGCCTTCGGTGAACTCCAGCTCAAGGCCCATCGTCGGCGACTCCTCGACGGTGATCACACCGTCCTTGCCGACCTTGGCGAACGCCTCGGCGATCAGCTCGCCGATCTTGGGGTCCTGCGCGGAGATCGTCGCGACGTGCGCGATCTCGGTCTGCTCTTCCACGTCACGCGCGACCGCGAGCAGCCGCTCGGACACCGCCGCGGCGGCGGCGTCGACACCGCGCTTGAGGTCCATCGGGTTGGCCCCGGCCGCGACCGACCGGAGGCCGAAGTGCACCATCGCCTGGGCCAGGACGGTTGCCGTCGTGGTGCCGTCCCCGGCGATGTCGTTGGTCTTGGTGGCGACCTCCTTGGCGAGCTGGGCCCCGAGGTTCTCGTACGGGTTCTCCAGCTCCACCTCCTTCGCGACGGTCACGCCGTCGTTCGTGATGGTGGGGGCGCCCCATTTCTTGTCAATGACGACGTTGCGGCCGCGCGGCCCCAGCGTCACCTTGACGGCGTCGGCGAGCTTGTTCACGCCGCGCTCAAGCGAGCGCCGGGCGTCCTCGTCGAACTCCAGGATCTTGGGCATTTACTACCTCAACCTACGGTTGGATCGAGTTCTCAGTCAGCGTGCCGACACGCTCCGGCGGCCTGAGCCGCCGGAGCGCGCGGACACGAACTACTTGTCGATGACGGCGAGTACGTCGCGAGCGGAGAGCACGAGGTACTCCTCGCCCGCGTACTTCACCTCGGTGCCGCCATACTTGCTGTACAGCACCACGTCGCCGACCTTGACATCGATCGGCACGCGCTTGGTTCCCGCGTCGTCGAAGCGACCCGGACCAACCGCAAGGACTTCGCCCTCCTGGGGCTTCTCCTTGGCGGTGTCCGGGATCACCAGGCCGGATGCCGTGGTCTGCTCGGCTTCGAGCGGGCGAACCACGATCCGGTCTTCGAGCGGCTTGATAACTACTTTGGTGGCGGTCGTCACGATCTGACCTCCCCCTCCGGAAAGGCTAATGGCGAGTCGTTACTAGAGAGGGCGAACGTGGCGGCCTGCCGTCGCGGGTGCCAGACTGCCTCGTCGCATTAGCACTCTACATCAGTGAGTGCTAATCCGGAACAGTAGTGGGCCGGGGCGGACACGTCAAACGAGCGAGCGGGAACCAAACGGATTGTTTCGCTCCCCGCGCACGAGCGATTACTAAGAGCTACTAGAGTTGACCGGTCCCCGGTGCCGGCGGGACCGAACTGCCGGATGGAACGGCAGAGCCACCGGGATGGGCCACCCCTTCTGAAGGAGCATCATGGATCAGCCGGGAAACCACATCCTGCTTCGCGGAAACCAGCCGGCCGCCGCCGACCGCATGCGCGAGCTGCTCGCCCGCACGGTACAGGACCAATTCGCCGACCAGAGGTCGAACGCGGGCGCGATCGATGACGTCCGGCAGCGGATGGAAGGGCTCGAATGGCTGGTAAAGGAGGTCCGCGAGCAGGAGATTCCCGGCATGGCGGCCCAGCTGGACGGCCTGGCCAGGCAGTTCGAGGAGACCACCCAGCGGCCGCCGCCGTGGGCCGAGTCGCTCGCCGAGCACATCGAGGTGCTCCGCGCCCAGGTGGCGCCGGTGGCCGAGCTGCACTCGCTGTGGGCCGACCTCGGCAACGTCTCGGAGAACGTCGAGCACGCCCTGCCCCAGCTGCAGGCGGTCTGCGACACCGTCGGCCGGGCCTTGGAGGCACTGCAGGCGCAGGACGACCGGCTGACCAAGCTGCACCAGAGCGTGAACAAGGTGCAGCAGAGCATGGAGTCGGCGGCGGGCCGGTTCAGCCGGCTCGACAAGGCCGTCGCCGAGCTCGCGCAGCGGACCGGCCAGCTGGACAAGGAGCTCTCGGCGGTCAAGGGGCGCGCCGAGGTGGGCTTCGGCGCGCTGGCGGCCAAGGTGGACCAGAGCGCGGAGACCACCACACGCCAGCTCACCCAGTCGATGGCGGCGATGACGGCCACGGTCGACGGCCTGTCGGACAACGTAGCGGGCGTCGGCGGCCAGGTCGACCTGCTCGGCGGCCAGGTCCAGGCGGTGCACGGCCGGATCGAGCGGCTGGATGAGCGGCTCGCGGACACCGACGACAAGCTGGGTTCGGTGGACGCCAGGCTGACCTCGGCCGACGACAAGCTCGGCGTCCTGGACACCAGGCTGACCGCGGCCGACGGGAAGATCGGGTCAACCGACGCCCGGGTCGCCGCCCTGGACACCAGGCTGGAGCGCCTGGACGAGCGGCTCGACGATCAGTACGACCGGGTGAGCGCCATCGACCACACGCTCGGTGCCACCGATACCAAGCTCGGCGCGATCGGCAACACGCTGTCCGCCACCGACACCAGGATCGGCGTGGCCGAGGCCGCGCTGGTCGCCGTCGACACCAAGCTCGGCGGGCTGGATACCAGGATGGAACGGCTCGACGAGCGGCTGGGAGAGCACGGCCGCGGGCTCACCTCGGTCGACGGAAAGCTCGGCACGGTCGCGGGCCGCCTCGGCCCGGTGGACAGCAAGCTCAGCGCGCTGGATAGCAGGCTGGGCACGGTCGACGGCAAGGTCGGCACGCTGAGCGGCCGGCTCGACGGGCTCGACGGCAGGCTGGAAGGCGTGGGCGCGAGGATCGAAGGGCTCGGCGACAGGTTCGGCAGCCTGGACACCAGGCTGGAGACCGCGAGCGGCCGGTTCACCGACCAGCTCGAGCCGCTCGCCGACGAGCTGCGGTCCCGGCCGGGGCAGATCGAGATCCAGGAGACGCTGGCGAAGATCGTCGACGCCGCCCAGAGCGACGTGACCACCCAGCTCGGCTCGCTGGAGGAGACCGTCCTGACCCTGGCCGAGGCCCTGCTGCGGCCGAACACGCCGCAGATCCCCGCGCCGCGGGAGGCCAGCCGCGACGGTAGCCGTGACGGCAGCCGTGACGGCAGGCGCATCTGACGCCGCAAGGCGTTGGCCTGGGGGGATATCGTGAGCGGTATGTCCCAGGTGTCCTTGGCGCGGGAGTACGCGGAAAAGCTGGACGCGGATGATCCCCTGGCCGGGTTCCGCGACCGGTTCACGCTGGACGACCCGTCCCCGGTCTACCTGAACGGCAACTCGCTCGGCGCGCTCCCCCGGGCCACGGTGCGGCGCCTCGAGGAAGTGATCCGGGAGGAGTGGGGTACGGCGCTGGCCCGGTCCTGGGATCACTGGGTGGACTTGCCCGGCCGGGCGGGCGACACGGTCGGCAGGCTGACCGGGGCCGCGCCCGGCCAGGTGCTGGTGGCCGACAACACCACGGTGAACCTGTACAAGCTGGCCTGCGCGGCCCTCGACGCGAGGCCGGGCCGGCGCGTGATCGTCACCGACCAGGACAACTTTCCCAGCGACCGCTACGTGCTGGAAGGAATCGCGGCCCAGCGCGGCGCCGAGCTGCGCATGCTGAGCACCGACATCGACCAGGGCCTGGACCCCGGTGCGGTGCGCGCCGCGGTGGACGAGGACACCGCGCTGGTCAGCCTGTCCCACGTGGCGTACCGCAGCGGCGCGCTGGCCGACATGGCGGCCGTCACCGAGATCGTGCACCAGGCCGGGGCGCTGATGCTCTGGGATCTGTGCCACTCGGTCGGCGCGGTGCCCGTCGAACTCGACCGCTGCGACGTGGACCTGGCGGTCGGCTGCACCTACAAGTACCTCAACGCGGGTCCCGGCGCGCCCGCGTTCCTCTACGTCTCGGCCCGGCTGCGCGAGGTGCTGCGGCAGCCGATCTGGGGCTGGTTCTCCCAGCGCGACCAGTTCGCCATGGGACCCAGCTACGACCCGGCTGCGGGCGTCGCCAAGTTCATGACGGGCACCCCGTCCATCCCGGGAACCGCCGCGGTCGAGGAGGGCGCGCGGCTGCTGCTCGAGGCCGGCCTGGACCCGATGCGCGTCAAGAGTCAGCGGCTGACCAGCTATCTCATCGAGCTTGGCGATGCCTGGCTGGAGCCGCTCGGCTGCGCCCTGGCCACGCCGCGGGACGGCAGCCGCCGCGGCGGCCACGTCACGTACCGCCACCCGCAGGCCGAACGGCTCGTCGAGCTGCTCGCCGCCGCGAACATCATCACCGACTACCGCACCCCGGACCGGCTCAGGTTCGGCCTGCCCCCGCTCACCACCCGCTTCACCGACGTCTGGACGGCCGTGACCGCTACCCGCGACATCATCGAGACCGAACGCTGCGAGAACCATGGCTGAACCCGTCACTTACTCCGGTTACCTGCGCCTGGACCAGTTGCTGTCCGCGCAGCAGCCGAAGTCGAGCGAGCACGACGAGATGCTCTTCATCGTCATCCACCAGATCTACGAGCTGTGGTTCAAGCAGCTGCTGCACGAGTTCGGCAAGGTGCAGGCCGAACTCGAGGCCGGCAGCACCACGCACGCCATGCGCACGCTCCGCCGGACGCTGGCCATCTTGAAGATCGTGGTCGCCCAGCTCGACGTGCTGGAGACCATGACGCCGACCCAGTTCACCCGGTTCCGCGACTGGCTCGGCACCTCGAGCGGGTTCGAGTCGGCGCAGTTCCGCGAGCTGGAAGCCGTGCTGGGCCGCCGGGACCGGATGATGGTCGCGCAGTACGACCAGGGCAGCGCCGAGCGGGAACGGATCACCGCGGCGATGTCGCGGCCGTCGCTGTTCGACTCCTTCGTCCGCTACCTGGCCGGGCAGGGCTACGACGTGCCGGCCGAAATCCTGCATCGCGACGTCAGAGCGCCCAGCGAAGCCTCTGACGCGATGCAGCAGGTACTGAAGAAGGTCTACGACGACGACACCGACGCGACCGCGGTGTGCGAGCTCCTGGTCGACGTGGACGAGGGCATGCAGGAGTGGCGCTACCACCACGTCAAGATGGTGGAGCGGACGATCGGCGGCCGGCGCGGCACCGGCGGCTCGGCCGGTGCCACCTACCTGCGGACCACGCTCGGCCAGCCGACCTTCCCCGACCTGTGGGCCGTCAGGACCATGGGCTAGGGCGCCGGCACAGGCGCGCCGGGCGGGGTGCGCGGGGGCACGGCCTGAGGGGGGTCATGGTCTGGGAGGAAGGGCGGGCGCAGGAGCGGGGACAGAGCCGTTCGCGGCCGGGGTAGGGGGCGCGGACGCGGTGGAGGGCGTCTGGTCGGGGTCGGCGGGGGGTGGCTCGGCTAGCTCGACGCGGTTCCTGCCCTGGCGCTTGGCCAGGTAGAGGGCGGCGTCGGCGAGGCGCTCGAGCCGGTCGAGGGTGCTCGCCTGGCCCGGGAACCCGGCCACGCCGATCGAGGCGGTGACCGACACGTCGGTGCCCGGCAGGGAGATCTCGGCGACCGCGGCGCGAACGCGCTCGGCGATCTCCAGCGCCGCGTCGATCTCGGTGTCCGGCAGCAGGACCGCGAACTCCTCGCCGCCGTTGCGGCCGGCGAAGTCCCTCACCCGCAGCACACCGCGGAGCGTCGCGCCGACGTTCGCGAGCACCTGATCCCCCACGGCGTGCCCGCGCTGGTCGTTGACCTGCTTGAAGTGGTCCAGGTCGAGCAGGAGCAGGGCGAGCGGCGCCTTGGTCGTCGCGGCCTGCGCGAACGTCCGCTTCAGCGCGTCGGTGACGGCGCGCTTGTTGGGCAGCCCGGTGAGTCCGTCGGTGGCGGCGCGGATCTCCGCCACGGCCAGGTTGCGCAGGTTGGCCAGCACCGGCGCCGCCTGGCCGACCGACTCGCGGATTCGCTGCTCCTCGGCCTCGGAGTAGGGCGCCCGGCGGCTGAGCAGGACCGAGCCGATCACCTCGCCGCCGACCGTGAGCGGAACGCAGGAGGAGCACCCGGGCGCCGGGGCGCACACCGGGCAGGACAGCAGGGCCGGCCGCCCGCCGTTCTCCCGGTGCGTCTGGCCGGACCGCACCGCCAGGCAGGAGCGCGGCTCGGCGCCGCGCAGGGTCGCGGGCAGCGGCGAGCCGGGCGGCAGCGGCGTCACCGCCTCCAGCCGGTCCGCGCTGTTATTCCTGTTCAGCACCGTGGCGCTGGTCGTGGGCAGGGTTCGCTCCAGGTGGCGCTGCAGCAGCCGGTGCGCCTCGTCCTCGTCACCGGCGATCTGCAGCGTCTCGGCGAACTCGGCCTGATCCTGGCCGGGCTCCAGGTTCCGGCGGATACGGCGGATCCCGTGCCACAGGACGAGCAGGCCGATCACGATGCCGAGGGCCGCGGCGCCGGTGATCAGGCCGGTGACCCGGGCCGCGCCCGCGGACGCGTCGCGGTGGTCGGCCTGCCCGTCGTCGAGCTCGCGCCGGAACAGCCGGTCGAGGCGGGCGCTGACGGGCTGGTAGGCGGCGGTCAGCCGACCGGACGCTGCCGCCCCGCCGGTCAGCGCGGGCGGGCTGAGCCGGTCGCGGACCGCGGTCCACTGCCGGATGAACAGCGCGAAGTCGGCGCGTTCGGCGGGCGGGTCGGCGGCGTGCAGCCGTTCCAGCGCGAACAGCCGCGCGTCGACCGCGGGGAGCAGGCTGGTGTAGAGGGTGCCGAGGAGCCGGGCCCGTTCGGCCTGATCGGTAGCCAGGACGGCCGCCTGCCCGGCGGCGTACGCCGCGTCGATGTCCCTGGCCAGCCGGCCGGTCACGACGGCGGTGGTCAGCTCGTCCTCCGCGATCGCGTTGCCCTGGCTCGCGGCCGAGCGGGTGCCCGCGATGCCGATGGCGGCCACCGCTACCGCCACGAACGCGAGCGCGACGCACAGCGATGCGAGTGAGCTGGCCGCAGCTCGGGCAAGGGTCCGCATTCAACTAATGGTAATGGATAATTTGCAGATGCAAATTATCCATGCTTTTCCTTTAATTAAGGAATTTATCTCGAATTGAAGGGAAACGGGAGCCGGGCTATTCCCACTCGATCGTGGCCGGCGGCTTGCTGGTGACGTCGAGGACCACCCGGTTGACCTCGGGGACCTCGTTGGTGATCCGGGTGGAGATCCGGGCCAGCACGTCGTCCGGCAGCCGGGCCCAGTCCGCGGTCATCGCGTCCTCGCTGGTCACCGGGCGGAGCACGACCGGGTGGCCGTAGCTGCGGCCGTCACCCTGGACGCCGACCGAACGCACGTCGGCCAGCAGCACCACCGGGCACTGCCAGATCAAGGTATCGAGCCCGGCCGCGGACATCTCCTCGCGGGCGATCGCGTCGGCCTCGCGCAGCACCGCGAGCCGATCGGCGGTCACCTCGCCGATGATCCTGATGGCCAGGCCGGGGCCGGGGAACGGCTGGCGGCGGACGATCGCGGGCGGCAGGCCGAGCTCCTCGCCCACCCGGCGCACCTCGTCCTTGAACAGCCAGCGCAGCGGCTCGACCAGGCCGAACTTCAGGTCATCCGGCAGCCCGCCGACGTTGTGGTGGGACTTGATATTGGCGGTGCCGGTGCCGCCGCCGGACTCCACCACGTCGGGGTACAGCGTTCCCTGGACCAGGAACTCGCACGCCTCGCCCGACCCGGCCGCCGCGTCGGTGATCTCCCGGGCGGCGCGCTCGAAGGCGCGGATGAACTCGCGGCCGATGATCTTCCGCTTCTGCTCCGGATCGACCGCCCCGGCCAGCGACGACAGGAACGCCCCGGCCTCGGTCGCCACCGTGAGCTTGACGCCGGTAGCGGCCACGAAGTCCTGCTCGACTTGTTCGGCCTCGCCCTTGCGCAGCAGCCCGTGGTCCACGAACACGCAGGTGAGGCGGTCGCCGATGGCCCGCTGCACGAGCGCCGCGGCGACCGCCGAATCCACCCCGCCGGACAGCCCGCAGATGGCCCGGCCGTTGCCGACCTGCTCCCGGATCGCCGCCACCTGCTCCTCGACGATGTTCAGCATGGTCCAGGAGGGGCGGCAGCCGGCCAGCTCGAGGAAGCGGGCCAGGATGCGCTGGCCGTGCTCGGTGTGCATGACCTCGGGGTGGAACTGGACGCCGAACAGCCCGCCGCGCACGTTCTCCATGGCGGCCACCGGGGTGGCCTCGGTCATGGCCGTGACCGTGAAGCCGGGCGGGGCGGCGGTGGCGGTGTCTCCGTGCGACATCCACACCCGCTGGCGCTTCGGCGTCCCGGTGAGCAGGCTGCCGCGGCTCGAGGTCTCCAGGGCGGTGGCGCCGTATTCGGCCGCGCCGGTGCGCTCGACCGTTCCGCCGAGGCCGGCCACCATGAGCTGGAAGCCGTAGCAGATGCCGAGGACCGGTACCCCGGCGTCGAACATGCCCGCCGGGGCGGGCGGCGCTCCGTCGGCGTAGACGGAGGAGGGCCCGCCGGACAAGATGATCGCCTTCGGCCGCTTGGCCAGCATCTCCGCCACCGGCATGGTGGAGGGCACGATCTCGGAGTAGACGTGGCACTCGCGCACCCGGCGCGCGATCAGCTGCGCGTACTGCGCGCCGAAGTCGACGACGAGGACGGTGTCAAAGCCACCGGGCACGCTGATCACCCTTCACTCGTGCGGGGCCTCCGAGTCTAGTCGGACCTGACCAGCGGAAACCCCGTTAGCGGCGGACGGCGCGGCGGGCTGGGCAGGCGGGGCGGGCGGGGCCTGTCCGGATTGGGCCGGAGCGTTGGCGGTCACGCGCAGGCGGGCGATGCGGCGGCCGTCGAGTTCGGTCACGGTGATGGTGCGGTCGGCCACCGGGACGGTGTCACCCACCGACGGCAGCGCGCCGAGGGCGGCCAGGACGTAGCCCGCGGCGGTCTCGTACGGGCCCTCGGGCAGCTCGAGGCCGGTCTGCTCGGCGAACTCGTCCAGGTTGAGCAGGCCATCGACCTCCACGTCGCCGGCTGGCAGCCGGGTGGCGTGGTTCTGCTCGATGTCGTACTCGTCCGTGATGTCGCCGATCAGCTCCTCGACCAGGTCCTCCAGCGTGATGATGCCGGCCGTGCCGCCGTACTCGTCCACCACGATGGCCAGGTGGGCGCGCTCGCGGCGCATCTCGGACAGCGAGGAGAGCACGGTCTTGCTGATCGGCAGGTACTTTACCGGCCTGCTGATCTGGCGGACCGGGACCGAGCCCTTGGCCACGCCGGGGGTCTGCTGGTTCCGGGCGGGACGACCCCGGTCCCCCCCGAGGCTGAACAAGTCCCGTACGTGCACGAAGCCGATCACGTTGTCGTAGGTGTCCTGGTAGACCGGCAGCCGCGAGTGCGGCACGCCCGCGACGATGGCGGCGGCCTCGGCGACCTGCGTTTCCGCGTCCAGGAAGACGACCTCGGTGCGCGGCACGAGCACCTCGCGGATCTGCCGCTTGCCGGCGTCGAAGACCTCGCCGACGATGTGCCGCTCGTCCTGGCTGAGCGTCTGCGCGCCGGTCACCAGGTCACGCAGCTCCTCCTCGGTAATGGCCTGGCGGCCGACCCGGGGATCGCCGCCGAGCAGGGCGACGATCAGGTTGGTGCACGTGGTCAGCAGCCAGACCACCGGCCGGGCCAGCACGGCGATCCGGTCCAGCAGCGGCGCGGCCAGCAGCGCCAGCGCGGTCGACCGCTGCAGCGCGATCCGCTTGGGCGCGAGCTCGCCCAGGACCAGGCTGAAGAACGTGATGCAGACGGTCACCACGATGAACGCAATCGTGCCCGCCCAGGCCGGCGACAGGTGATACTCCCTGGCCAGCCAGGACTTGAGGAAGCCGGCCAGGGTTTCGGCCCCGTAGGCGCCGGAGAACAAGGTGGCCAGGGTCACGCCGATCTGCACGGCGGAGAAGAACCGGTTCGGGTCCTGGGCTAGCCGGGCGGCCCGCTGGCCCCGCCTGCCGCGCTTGGCCAGCGCCTTGACCTGGCCTTCGCGCAGCGAGACCAGGGCCATTTCAGAGCCTGCGAAGAACCCCCCGATGAGGATGATGATGAGGACGACGATGACGTCCAGGACGACCTTGCTCATTTCCCTGCCGCTCGCCTCCGGGGGCGCCCGCCGCGCGATGTGTCTGGCCAGTCTAGACGGGATAACGTATGTGTCCCGTGGGCACGCAATCAATCTGGACCATCTGGAAATCCAGCACCCGGCTGGCGGACGGGCGGGAGATCGTCTACTTCGACGAGGAGCCCGGGCTCGGCCGCGACCAGATCGCGGACACCCGGCCGCTGCCGCCGCGGATGCCGGGCCCGCAGCCGCCGCAGGGCCGGCCGGACTGGGGGATCCGAAGGGACCGGCTGGCCGGGGAGTGGGTGGTGATCGCGGCGGCGCGCCAGGACCGGACCTTCCTGCCGCCCGCCGACCAGTGCCCGCTCGACCCGTCCGGGCCGGGGCGGCCCACCGAGATACCGGCGGACAACTACGACGTGGTGGTGTTCGAGAACCGCTTCCCCTCGCTGGCCGAACCCCTCGGCCGGTGCGAGGTGGTCTGCTTCACCCCCAACCACGACTCCTCGTTCGCCGCGCTGTCCCCGCGCCGGGTCAGGACCGTGCTCGAGGCCTGGATAGACCGGACGCAGGCGCTCGGCGCGCTGCCCGAGACCAGGCAGGTGTACTGCTTCGAGAACCGGGGCGAGGAGATCGGCGTCACGCTGCACCACCCGCACGGGCAGATCTACGCGTTCCCGTTCGTGGCGCCGAAGCTGGCCCAGATGGTGACGCAGGCCCGCGAGTACGCGGCCGGCAGCGACGGCGCGAACCTGTTCGACGACATGGTCGCGGCCGAGGTGGCGGGCGGGGCGCGCGTCGTGACCAGGAACGAGCACTGGGTGGTGTTCGTGCCCGAGGCGGCGCGCTGGCCGTACGAGGTGCGGATATTCCCGCTCGTTCGGGTGCCTGATCTTCCTGCCCTTGGTGAGGCGGCCAGGGACTCGTTCGGGCCGCTCTACCTGGACGTGCTGCGCCGGTTCGACGCGCTGTTCGGCCGGCCCGCGCCGTACATCGCCGCCTGGCACCAGGCCCCGGTCCGGGACGCGGACGCGCGCGGCCGGTTCGCCGCGCACCTTCAGGTACTGTCGGTCCGGCGCGCGGCGAACAAGCTCAAGTACCTCGCCGGGACCGAATCGGGCATGGGCGTGTGGATCAACGACATCGTCCCTGAAGAGGCGGCGCTACGGCTCAGGGAGGCCTAGATCACATGAGAGTGCTCGTCACCGGCGGGGCCGGTTACATCGGCAGCGTCGTGGCCGGGCAACTGGTCGCGGCCGGGCACGACGTCACGGTGCTCGACGACCTGTCCACCGGGTTCGCCGACGCCGTGCCGCCCGGCGCCACGTTCGTCAGGGGCACGCTGCGCGACTGCGCCGCCGAGGTCCTCGCCGACGACATCGATGCGGTGCTCCATTTCGCGGCCAGGTCGCTGGTCGGCGAGTCGGTGGCGAACCCGGCCAAGTACTGGTCGAACAACCTGGGCGGGACGATCTCGCTGCTCGAGGCGATGCGCGAGATCGGTGTCCGGACGATCGTCTTCTCCTCCACCGCGGCGGTCTACGGCGAGCCCGGGCGGACGCCCATCCTCGAGAGCGACCCGACGCGGCCGACCAGCCCCTACGGCGCGTCCAAGATCGCGGTGGACACGACGCTGACCGAGTTCTGCCGGCTGCACGGGTTCGGCGCGGTCAGCCTGCGCTACTTCAACGTGGCGGGCGCTTTCCAGAGCACGGAAGGCAGGTGGCTGGGCGAGCGGCACCACCCGGAGACCCATCTCATCCCGAACGTGCTGGCCGCCGCGACCGAGGGCCGGCCGGTGCAGATCTTCGGCGACGACTACCCGACCCCGGACGGGACCTGCGTCCGGGACTACATCCACGTCACCGACCTGGCCGACGCGCACCTGCGCGCCCTGGGGGCCGCCCGTCCCGGCGAGCACCGCATCTACAACCTGGGCAACGGGGCCGGCTTCTCGGTCCGCGAGGTGATCGAGGTGTGCCGCGAGGTCACCGGTATCGACATCGCCGCCGAGGTGGGCCCGCGGCGAGCCGGCGACCCGGCCGTGCTGGTCGCCTCGTCCGCGAAGATCCAGTCCGAGCTGGGCTGGCGGGCGTCGCGCGACCTGAGGGCCATGGCCGCCGACGCCTGGCGGTTCACCCAGGCGCGATCGCCCCGGTGAGGGCGGCATCGCTGTTCCGGGAGCGGTTCGGCGGGGAGCCGGACGGCGTGTGGCTGGCCCCGGGGCGGGCCAACCTGATGGGCGAGCACACCGACTACAACGAGGGTTTCGTGCTGCCGTTCGCGCTCGGCCAGGGGGTCACCGCGGCGGCGTCCCGCCGGGTTGGCCGCCGGCTCACCGTGTGCTCCCGGCAGGAGCCGGGGGACGCCGTGGAGGTCGACCTGAACGGGCTGGCCCCCGGCCGGGTGACCGGCTGGGCCGCCTACCCGGCCGGGGTGGCCTGGGCGCTGGAGGCGGCCGGCCACCGGGTACCCGGCGCCTGCATCGCCATCGACTCCGACGTGCCGGCCGGCGCCGGGCTGTCCTCCTCGGCCGCGCTCGAGTGCGCGACCGCGCTGGCGCTGACCTCGCTGGCCGGCCTGGACGTGCCCCGCGCCGAGCTGGTCACGATCGCCCGCCGCGCGGAGAACGAGTTCGCCGGGGTCCCGACCGGCATCATGGACCAGTCCGCGTCGCTGCTCTGCCGGGCCGGGCACGCGCTGCTGCTCGACTGCCGCACGCTGGAGACCTCCCAGGTGCCGTTCGACCCGGACGCGGCCAGGGCCAGCCTGCTGCTCATCAACACCCGGGCCCGGCACGAGCTGGCCGACGGGGAGTACGGCCGGCGGCGGGCCGAGTGCGAGGAGGCCGCCCGCCGTCTCGGGATCCGTTCATTGCGGGACCTAACGGACCTGGCTGATACCGGCTCCCTGACCGATCCTGTGCTGCGGCGGCGCGTCCGCCACGTCTTTACGGACAATCAGCGCGTGCTGGAGGTCGTCGCGCTGCTGTGCGCGCCCTCGGGGCCGTCCGCGGATACGTACCGCGAGATCGGGCGGCTGCTCACGCAGGCGCACGCCTCGCTGCGCGACGACTTCGAGGTGTCCTGGCCGGAGGCCGACGCGGCGGTGGAGGCGGCCTTGGCGGCGGGAGCTTCCGGGGCGCGGATGATCGGCGGGGGGTTCGGCGGCTCGGTGCTCGCCCTCGTGCCCGCGGCGGCGGGCGGCCCGGGCTCCGGTCCGGGTTCCGGTCCGGGCTCTGGCCCGGGTTCCGGCCCGGGTTCCGGCCCGGTCAGGGACGCGGTGACCGCGGCCTTCGCCCGGCACGGCTGGACCGCGCCGGAGTTCCTGGACGCCGTGCCGTCCGGCAGCGCCCGGCCGCTGAACGGCTAGGTACTGATGTGACGGAAGTGCCGGCTGAGGGCTGACCGCGGGCGGGGGCGGCGGGCGGGTGGCGGCCCGGTGGGTTCGGGATAAGGTGGCCCGGGGCCCTGAGCTGAGGAGGAACTCGTGCTGGTACGCGACGAGGCGGCGAAGCTGGCGGGCGAGATCGCCGAGCTGCGGCACGCGATCCACTCCGAGCCCGAGATCGGCCTGGATCTGCCGAAGACGCAGCGCAAGGTGCTCGACGCGCTGGCCGGGCTGCCGCTCGAGGTCAGCACGGGGACGGCGGTCAGCTCGGTGACCGCGGTGCTGCGCGGCGGCCGGCGCTCCGGGGCCGGCCCGGTGGTGCTGCTGCGCGGCGACATGGACGCGCTGCCCGTCACCGAGGAGACCGGGTTGCCGTACGCGTCGGCCATACCAGGGGCGATGCATGCCTGCGGCCACGACCTGCACACCGCCATGCTGGCCGGCGCGGCCAAGCTGCTCTGCGCCCGGCAGGACGAGGTGCCCGGCACGGTGATCTTCATGTTCCAGCCGGGCGAGGAGGGTTACGCCGGCGCCCGTCACATGATCAACGAGGGCGTGCTGGACGCGGCGGGCGAGCGCCCGGTCGCGGCCTACGCCCTGCACGTGAGCGGGAACAAGCTCCCCTGCGGGCTGTTCTCCACCCGGCCGGGCCCGATGCTGGCCGCCGCCGACCAGATCACGGTCACCGTGCACGGGCGCGGCGGGCACGCCTCCCAGCCGCACCGGGCGGCCGACCCGATCCCGGCGGCGTGCGAGATGGTGATCGCCCTGCAGACGATGGTGACCAGGAAGTTCGACGTGTTCGACCCGGTCGTCATCACGGTCGGCAGCTTCCACGCCGGCACCACCGACAACGTGATCCCGGACCAGGCCAGGTTCCTGGCCACCGCGCGCTCCTACAGCGCCGCGTCCAGGACCGCGCTGGCGGACCTGGTGCCCCGGCTGGTCAGGGACATCGCCGACGCGCACGGGCTGACCGCCGAGGCCGAGTACGCGGGCGAGTACCCGGTCACCGTCAACGACGCGACCGAGGCGGCGTTCGCCGGGCAGGTGATCACCGAGGTGTTCGGCCCGGACCGGGGCGAGACGGCCAGGTTCCCGATCACCGGGGCGGAGGACTTCTCCTTCGTGCTCGAGGAGGTGCCCGGCGCGTTCATCTTCCTCGGCGCCTGCCCGCCGGACAGCGACCCGGAGACCGCCCCCACCAACCACTCGGCCATCGCGATGTTCGACGACTGCGTGCTGGCCGAGGGCACCGCCCTGTACGCCGAACTGGCCCTCCGCCGGCTAGCACAGGGCCGGCTAGCACAGGGCCGGCTGGGGCAGCGCCAGTAGCGGCCCTTTCGGGCACAATCTGAGTGTGAACGTGGGTGCTGGCTCGGTGGCTTCGGGGGTGAGCGTGTCCGCCCGGGAGGCCGAGGTGCTGGCCGCGCTCGGGGAGCACCTGACCAACGCGGAGATCGCGACCCGGCTGTTCATCTCGGTCCGTACCGTCGAGAGCCACGTGTCCTCGCTGCTGCGCAAGCTCCAGGTGAACGACCGCCGGGCGCTGGCGGCCGCGGCGGCGACCCTGCGTCCCGCGGATCCGGCCTCGCCCGGGGCGGCCCTGCCGTTGCCGTCGCCGCTGACCTCCTTTGTCGGCCGGGCCGCCGAACGAGCCGCGCTGATCGAGGCGCTCGGGACGCACCGCCTGGTGACCGCGGTGGGCCCGGGCGGGGTCGGCAAGACGCGGCTGGCGCTGAGCGTGGTCACCGAGGTGGCCGGGCGGTTTGCCGACGGCGCCTGGTACACCGATCTCGTGCCGGTCACCGACCCGGCCATGATCGCCCCGGCTATCGCGGCCGCGCTCGGCCTCGGGGAGCGCCAGGGTGTGTCCAGCGAGGACACCGTGCTCGGCTGGCTGGCGCCGCGGGAGACGCTGCTGGTCCTGGACAACTGCGAGCACCTGCTCGACGGGCTGCCGGTGCTACTGGAGCGGCTGCTGGCGGGCAGTCCGCGGCTGTCGGTGCTGCTGACCAGCCGGGCTAGGCTCCTGGTGCCGTTCGAGTGGGTGTTTCTGGTGCCCGGGATGTCCATCGCGGCCGACGGCGGCCCGGGTGACGCGGTGGAGCTGTTCGGCGTGCGCGCCGCGGCGGCCGGGAGCCCGGTGACGGCGGCGGACGCGGGCCGGATCGCCGCCATCTGCCGCAGCCTGGACGGCATGGCGCTGGCGATCGAGCTGACCGCGGCGCGGGTCCCTTCGCTCGGCCTGGACGGGATCGAGGCCGGGCTGGCCGACCGGATGAACCTGCTGGCCGGCGGCCGCCGGGCCGACGACAGGCACCGGTCGCTGCAGTCCGCGCTGGACTGGAGCTACGCCCTGCTGGACGAGGCCGACCGGGCGGTGCTGCGCCGGATCTCGGTGTTCGCGGCGCCGTTCACCGCGGCCGCGGCGCAGGCCGTATGCGCCGGGTGGCCGCCGGCGGCCGGCGACGCGGTCCCGGCCGCGCTGGCCCGGCTCGCCGAGCAGAGCCTCCTGGTCGCCGCGGCGGATCCGGCCGGGACCCGCTACCGCGCCCTGGAGACCATCCGCCAGTACGGCGCCGGCCAGCTGGCCGCGGACGGCGAAGCCGATCAGGCGTCAGCCCGCCACCTGGGCTGGTGCCTGGACGCCGCCGCCGCCCTCGTGCCGCCTCCCCGCGACGACCCGGCCTGGCGGTCGTCCTTCGACCAGCTGGCCGACGAGCTGCGGGCCGCGCTGCGCTGGGCGGCGGCCCGCCCCGAGCGGCGACCGGAGGCGTACCGGCTGGCGATCGCGCTGGCCGAGCTCTGTTTCGCCCGCGGTTTCCCCGGCGAGTCACAGCGGCGGTACGAGCAGGCCGCGGGGCTCGCGCCGGACGGCGGCCATGCGGCCGCCGCGCTGCGCTGCGCCGCGGGCGCGGCCAAGTCCCGGCACTTCGGCGACGACGCGCTCCGGCTGCTCCTCCAGGCGGCAGACGCGGCCATCCGGGCCGGTGAGGCGGCCACCGCGGCTGCGGACCTGGCCGAGGCGGCCGAGCTGATCGGCCGCGCGGTGGGGCTGATGGCCACCGCTCCGCCCGGCGGCCTGGCGCGCGAGCTGATCGCCCGCGGGCGGGCGCTGGCGGACGGGAACATGACCGCGGAGTCCCGGCTGCTGATCGCGGAGGCCTACACCGGCGACGACGTCGACCCGGTCACCGCCGAGCTCGCCGAGCGGGCCATCGCGATGGCCCGCCGGGCCGGTGACCCGCTCGCGGAGACCGTGGCGCTGGACGAGCTCACCGCGGTCCAGCTGGCGCGCGGCGAGCTTCGGGCCGCGCTGGCCAGCGCCCTGCGGCGCACCGAGATCCTGGGCACGCTGCCGGTGACGGCGCTGTCCGGGCTCGAGCACTCCGATTCCCTGCAGATGGCGACCGAGTGCGCCACCGCCACCGGCGACCTGCGCACCGCCCGGCAGCTGGCCGAACGGGTCCGGGATCTGCCCTTCCACCGCGAGGAGGGCCACCTGGCCACGGCGCGGCTGATCGTCGTGGCCACCCTGACCGGCGACTGGGACGAGGTACTCGTCCTGGCCGGGCAGTTCCGCGAGGGCTGGGAGCGGGCCGGGCGGCCGCGCGCCGGGAACCTCACCCGCAGCGCCTACGCCGCCGCGACGGTCTACGGCCTGCGCGGGGACGACGACGCCAGGGCGGCCTGGCTGGAGATCGTGGACGCGCTGGCGACACCGGGCCGGCCGCTGTCCACCATGCACTTCAACGAGTTCTTCGACGCGCTGCTGCTCCTGCACCGGGGCCAGGGCGAGGCGGCGACGCGCCTGCTGCGCGCGCCGCCGGAGGACTTCAGGACCTGGGTCAGCGGGATGTGGCGGCCGTGGTACGCGGCGCTGTGGGCGGAGGCGGCCGTGCTCACCGGTCACCGGGACGCCGCCGCCCGGATCCGCCGGGCGCAACTAGCCACCTGGGACAGCCCGGTCGCCGCGGCCATCGTGGCCAGGGCGGCGGCGCTGGCCGACGACCGGTCCGGGCTGGCCCCGGCAGCCGAGGCCCTGTCGGCCGCCGGGTGCCGCTATCAGTGGGCCCGGACGCTCGTGGCCATGGGCGGGGCCGAACGGGCCCGGGGACACGCGGAACTGGCCGCGATGGGCGCGACCGTCATGGCCTGGCCTCCAGGATGAGGTTGAACGGGGTCTGGGTCGCGCGGCGCACGCTGCTGAAACCCGCCTCGGTCAGCAGCGCCGCCAGCCGCCGCTCGCCGGCCTGCGCGCCGAGTCCCAGGCCCACCTCCTGGTCGAGCGATCCCGGCGTGCAGATCACCGTGGACAGGCCGTAGAAGGTCCGCCCGACCGGGTTCAGGTTCTCCTCGAGCGCGTCGCCGGCCATCGGCTCCACCAGCAGCAGCGTGCCGTCCGGCGCCAGGGCCTGGCGCGCGTGCCGGGCGGCCCCGAGCGGGTCGCCCATGTCGTGCAGGCAGTCGAACATGCACACCAGGTCGTACCCGGCGCCGGGGAACTCGCGGGCGGACGTGGTCTCGAACCTGGTCCGCTGGGCCACGCCCGCCTCGGCCGCCGCCTTGCGCGCCGCGGTGATCGAGGCCTCGTGGTTGTCCACGCCGAAGAAGGTGGACCGCCCGAAGGCCTGCGCCATGACGATCGTGGAGGCACCGAGCCCGCAGCCGACATCGGCCACGCTGGCCCCGGACTGCAGCTTGTCCACCACCCCGTCCAGTGCGGGGAGCCACGCGCTCACCAGGTGCGCGGCGTAGCCGGGCCGGAAGAGCCGCAGCACGCCGGAGAACAGCCGGTCGTCGTGCTCGTGCCAGCCGACCCCGGCGCCGGTGCGGAACGCGTCCGTGAACCGGGTGTGGTCGGCGTAGCAGGACGCGATGACCTCGAACGCGCCGCCCAGGAAAACCGGGCTGTTCTCGTTGGCGACCACCATGGCCTGCTCGGCCGGAAGCTCGTAGGTGCCGTCGGCCGGGTCGTAGGTCACGTAGCCGCCGGCGGCCTGGTTGCCGAGCCACTCGCGGACGTACCGTTCGGCGGTGCCGGTGCGGGCGGCCAGCGTGGCCGACGTGATCGGCCCGGCGCCCGCCATCGCCTTGTAGAGGCCGAGCCGGTCGCCGATGTGCAGCAGCAGCCCGGAGATGGCCGCTCCCATGTCGGTGACCGCCTGCCCGACGAAGGCCTCGAGCCTGGCCTCGTCGATCGGGTTCGTTTCTGTCGTCGTCATGTCTTTTCTCCCGTTGGTCGGATTCACAGCTGAAGCCTGCGCTCGGACGGGTAAGGGCGGCATCCGTGGCCGCCACGGAAACCGCGGAATCCGTGGTGCCCACCGATGCCTTCGCGGCCGCCCGTGCCGCACCGTGGAGCGGTACCCGAAGGAGAGGTCTGACGATGATGATCCATCCGGAAATTCAGGGCGCGCTGGTGCGCGACGGGTCGGCGGTGCTGATCCGGCCGGTCCGTCCCGCGGACGACGGGCTGCTCGCGGACGGCTTCGGCCACGAGGCGCTCGGCGCGCTTGACCACGTCCGCGGGGGCGGCGTGGGCATCGCCCGGTACGTCAGGGACCGCGAGGACCCGTACGCCGCCGAGATCGCCGTCACCGTCATCGACGGCTAGCAGGGCCGGGGCCTGGGGGCGGACGTGGTCGGCCGGGAGTTCGGCACGCTCGAGTACGAGGTGGCCCTGGCCTGCGTGCCGGTCCGCCGGGCGCGTTTCCGCGGAAACGCGCCCGGCCGGGTGGGGCCGAGTTAGAGGCTGGCCACGTCGGCCTGCTTGGCGCGGACGGCCTCGGCGGCGGTGCGCAGGGCGGCCAGCTCGGGTTCGGTCAGGTCGCGCTCGACGACGCGGCGCACGCCGTCGGCGCCGATCTCGGCCTCGACGCCCAGGTAGACGCCGGAGATGCCGTACTCGCCGTCTACCCAGGCGCAGACCGGCATGACCGCGCCGGCATCCTCCGCGACGGCGCGGGCCATCCGGGCCGCGGCCGCCGAGGGGGCGTAGTAGGCCGAGCCGGTCTTCAGCAGCGCGACGATCTCGCCGCCGCCGTTCCTGGTCCGGGTGACGAGCTGCTCGATCTCGTCCGCGGGCAGCAGGCCGGCCAGCGGCTGGCCGTTCACCGTGCAGGCCGAGGGCACCGGCACCATCGTGTCGCCGTGCGAGCCCAGCGTCAGCGTGCGCACCGAGCCGACCGGGACCGCCAGCTTCTCCGCCACGAAGTAGCTGAACCTGGCCGTGTCCAGCATGCCCGCCTGGCCCATCACCCGCTGGTGCGGGAAGCCGGACACCTTGGCGGCCAGCGCGGTCATCTCGTCCAGCGGGTTGGACACCACGATCAGCACCGCGTCCGGCGCGTACTTGGCGACGTTCTCCACCACGCTCCTGACGATCTTGGCGTTGGTCTCGATCAGGTCCATCCGGCTCATGCCGGGCTTGCGCGGCAGGCCCGCGGTGACGATCACGATGTCCGAGCCGCCGATGACCTCGTAGCCCTCGCCGCCCGGCCCGGTGGTCTGGCCGGTCACCTTGGTCTCGAATCCCTCGACCGGGCGCGACTGGTTCATGTCCAGGGCCAGCCCCTCCGGCTTGCCCTCGACGATGTCGGTGAGCACGACCTCTTCGAAGATGTCGTACTCGGCCAGCCGCTGCGCGGTGGTGGAGCCGTAGAACCCGGCTCCGACGACGGTTACCTTGCCCTTGCGAGACATGTGGGAGAACTCCTTTGTCCGTGAATGCATGTCAGCGGGCGGGGTGGCGGATACCTCGGCCCGTTCGGGATAATTCGGTTTTGAACTTTACGAGCCCATCGCCTTGCGCAGGTTCTCGTCGAGCGCGCCGAGGAAGTCCTGCGTGTTCAGGAACGGCTGGTCCTTGCCGACGAGCAGGGCGAGGTCCTTGGTCATCTGCCCGCCCTCGATGGTCCGCACGCAGACGTTCTCGAGGGTCTGGGCGAAGCGGGTGACCTCGGGGGTGCCGTCGAGCGTGCCGCGGTGGGCCAGGCCCCTGGTCCAGGCGAAAATCGAGGCGACCGGGTTGGTGGAGGTGGGCTTGCCCTGCTGGTGCTGGCGGTAGTGGCGGGTGACGGTGCCGTGGGCGGCTTCGGCCTCGACGGTCCGGCCGTCCGGCGTCATCAGCACGCTGGTCATCAGGCCGAGCGAGCCGTAACCCTGGGCCACCACGTCCGACTGCACGTCGCCGTCGTAGTTCTTGGTGGCCCAGACGATGCCGCCCTCCCACTTGAGCACCTGGGCGACCATGTCGTCGATCAGCCGGTGCTCGTAGGTGATGCCGGCCGCCTCGAACTCCGCCTTGAACTCGGACTCGAAGGTCTCCGCGAAGATGTCCTTGAACCGACCGTCGTAGGCCTTCAGGATCGTGTTCTTGGTCGACAGGTAGAGCGGGAACTTGCGGTTCAGCGCGTACCGCATGGTGGCCCGGGCGAAGTCGCGGATCGAGTCGTCGAAGTTGTACATCGCCATCGCGACGCCGCCGCCGGTGAACCTGGCCACCTCCATCTCGATGGGCTGGTTGCTATCGCCGTCCGGGACATACGTGATCGTCACCGTGCCCGGGCCCGGCACCACGAAGTCGCTCGCTTTGTACTGGTCGGCGTGCGCGTGACGGCCGATGATGATGGGCTTGGTCCAGCTCGGCACCAGCCGGGGGATGTTGGAGATGACGATCGGCTCGCGGAAGATGACGCCGCCCAGGATGTTACGGATCGTGCCGTTCGGGCTCCGCCACATCTTCTTCAGACCGAACTCGGTGACCCGCGCCTCGTCCGGCGTGATCGTCGCGCACTTCACGCCGACGCCGTGCCGTTGGATGGCGTGCGCCGCGTCGACCGTCACCTGGTCGTCGGTCGCGTCGCGGTGCTCTATGCCGAGGTTGTAGTACTCGAGCTCGATATCCAGGTAGGGCAGAATCAGCTGGTCCTTGATGTTCTGCCAGATGATGCGGGTCATCTCGTCACCGTCGAGTTCGACGACGGGGTTCGCCACCTTGATCTTGGCCATGGTGTAATCCGGTTCCCTTCATGGACGTGCTGCTTATGGCAGCGCTATGGCGACGGCGAGCACCGCGGCGCCGAACACCGCGAAGCCGAGCACGTCGGAAGCTTTTCGGCGGGTCGCCAGCAGGCCCGTGTAGCGCGCCGGCAGGATCAGCCGGGCCAGCGCCGCGGCCAGCAGCGAGGCGCCGATGAGGCTGGCGCCGCGGCCCGCGTACTTCGACCCATGCCAGGCCACGAGCATCCCGGCAGCGGTGCCGGCCAGCACGACCAGGTACGGCAGCCAGGCCAGCTTGCTGGGCCGGGGACCGCGGGCGGCGCGGGCGGCGCGGGCGGTTCTGGCGGCGCGGGTGGTTCTGGCGGCGCGGGTGGTTCTGGCGGCGCGGTGGCCGGCCGGGGCAGCCGGGGTGGCTGGGGCGGCTGGGGCGGCTGGGGTAGCCGGGATGGCGGGGGCGGCGTCGTGGTGGACGGGCGGTGGCGCGGCGGCGCCGCCCGAGCCAGTGTTCACCGGCCTATTCGCCATGCACGTGCCTCCCGGGTTTCCGCTCGGAAGTTTACCGGGACCAGGCCAGCCGCCTGCCCCTGCCACCGCAAGTGGATCTCCTGGCGCCCGTGGTGCCGTCGCCCAGCCAGCCAGCGACTCCCTCAGCCGCCACACCAACCCCAGGTGCGGAATCGGCCTGCTGCCGGACGCCTGCCGGACGCAATGAAACCGGGCTTCCACCGCGCTACAACGCACTGGATCCGGGGTTTCATGGCGTTCTGGCTGGCCCGGCGCGTACGAACCGTGCTGCTGATGGTGCCGGGGTGACCTGAGTCCGGTTTTCTGGGACGTGCCGCCGACCACAGCCCGCGAAGGGCGGGTGAGGGTGGCTTGCGGAAACTCGGGTCACGGGAGGGGGGTGCTAGCGCATGAGCACCAGGAGTTACGGGCCTGTCCCGGGGTGACGGGCATTGTCTGACGGCATTGCGCCGGGGGCTGTGCCCGGGGAAAGATCGAGGCGATTCGGCTAGGCGTGGCCGGTCCGGCGGAGGCGCCTGAGAGGGTTAGCGCCGCGCAATTGATCGATATGCAATTTCTCCTAGAAGGGCCGTGACACGGGGGGTAACCCAGTGGTAAGACGATAGTCACGGCTCCGATAGAAGGGAGGGTCTGCGGTGGACACACCATTCCTTCGCATCGAGGAAAGCGGCGACGTCTTTCCGTTGCGTGAAGAAGTGACGACCATCGGCCGTGGCCAGGGCGTCGACATCCGCCTGGATGATCCCAGCGTTTCCCGGCTGCACGCCGAACTCTACCGTCGCGGCCCCTACGTTTACGTCGTCGACCTGGGTTTATCACGTAACGGAACCCGGGTGAACGGGCGGCCCGTGGCCCGCCGTGTCCTGGACGAGGGCGACGTGCTGAGTTTCGGTGCGGCGCGCTGCCGGATCGGCGGCATCCCGCAGGAAGAGATCACCGCCGAGGCCGAGCTGCGGCGTTCGGCCGTGCCCGAGCTCACCCGCCGCGAGCTGGACGTGCTGACCTCGCTGTGCCGGCCCGCGCTGTCCGACGAGGCCTTCGCCACCCCCGCGACGGCGCACGAGATCGCCTCCGACCTGGTGGTGACCGAGGCGGCGGTCAAGCAGCACCTGCTCAGGCTGTACCAGAAGTTCCGGATCCCCGAGGGCCCGAACCGGCGCACCAGGCTGGCCAACGAGGTCGTCGCGCTCGGCCTGGTCAAGCCGATGCCGCCGGCCGACCTCGGCGAGCAGTTAAAGGTGGGTGTTCCTGAGCAGCCAGTGCGTGACCGACATCACCAGGTCATGCAGGCTGGGTAGGTGCAGGGCCACCGCGGGCCAGTAGTACGGGGTCTGCGACGTGGCGAACAGCACCGCGGCGACCGCGAGCGCCCACACGGACAGCGTGATCGCCGCCGCCGAGGTCCGCGTGCGTGCCACCGCCCCCGCCATCCGGTTCAGCTGCCGCCGCGGGGAGCCCGAGCCCGGGCCGAGGGCGTACCAGGCGACGGCGGCCGCGGCCGCGTACGCGCCGGCCCGCGGCATGTCCGCGCTGTGCGTGACCACCACCGCGAGACCGTAGGCGGCGGCGCCGACGATGACCGCCAGCGGCGCCATCAGCGCCTCGGTGAGCAGCGCCCTGGCCACCGTCAGCGGCGCGGTGACCAGCACCACGACCAGGTCGCTGGCCCGCGGCCCGCGTACCGAACGGCGCACCGCCAGCTTGCTCTGCGCCCGGTCCGCCGCCCGGAGCAGGGTGATCACCGCGAGCGAGACGAGCAGCCCGGCCACCGGCAGCACCACGGTCAGCGCCACCAGCGCGACCATGAAGGCGAGTCCGGCGGCGGTGTTCGGCCGGGCGGCGGGGCGGGAGGCCGATGCGGAAGCGGGTGCCGGTATGGCCCCGGCGGGCTTGGGGCCCTGCGGGCCCCACGGGCCAGCCTGGTCCCGATACGGCGGCTGGTTCTGCGGCTTGAAGTCGGGCGGGTAGCTGACCGGCGGCAGCAGGTCGGCCACGTCCCTGGCCGCCTGCTTAGGCGCCGGCGGCGCGGCGGCGGCTCGGGCCGCGGGCGCTGGCCGGGCGGGCGCTGCCGGGGCGGCCGAGGGGACCGCGGGGATGGACACGGCCTCGTGGGGATACTGGGTCTCGGTCAGCGGAGCGCCGTTGCAGGTGGCGGTCGCGGCGGACATGTCGAGCGTGACGGCCTGGGCGCTGAGCCAGCTGGCGGAGGGGCGGTGCGAGGGGTCCCGGGCCAGTGCTGCCGAGATCAGCGGGACCAGCGGCCCGGGGACGCCGCTCAGGTCGGCGCGCCCGGAGATGATCCGGTAGAAGATCGTCTCGTAGGAGCCGCCGCCGAACGGCAGATGCCCGGTGGCCGCGAACACCATGGTCGAGCCCCAGGAGTGCACGTCCGAGGCCGGGCTGCTGGGCTCGCCCTCGATCACCTCGGGGGCCAGGTAGCCGGGCGTACCCATCACCAGGCCGGTCTGGGTCAGCCGGGTCGCGTCGCCGGCCTGGGCGATGCCGAAGTCGATGACGATGGGCCGGTCGTCGGCGAGCATCACGTTGCCCGGCTTCAGGTCGCGGTGCACCACGCCCGCCGCGTGGATCGCGGTCAGCGCCTCGGCCATGCCGTGGCCGAGCCTGCGCAGCCCCGGGCCGGACAGCGGGCCGCGGGTACGCACCATCTCGTCCAGCGTGGGCCCGGTCACGAACCGCGTGACGATGTAGGGGAAATCGCCGGTGACGTCGGCGTCGAGGACTTCGGCGACGTACGGGCTGCGGACCCGGCGCATGGTCTCGACCTCGCGAGCCAGCCGGCGCCGGGCGTTGACGCCCTCGCTGCCGAGCGGATGGAGCACCTTGACCGCCACCGCGCGGCCTTCCGGATCGCGGGCGAGGTGGACTACCCCCATGCCGCCTTCCCCAAGGCGGTCCTGAAGGCGGTACGGGCCGAGAGTCCTCGGCAGATTGTCCGTCGCAGGCATCGCGGATTCCAGAGTACGAAACAGATCGCGTGTTGTGGAGCGAACAATATGTTGCCTATCTGTAACGTCGCGGCTGGCCTAGGCTCGATAAAGGCCGATCAGGCCGGGAGCACTAGAATCTCTAACCGTGGGACGGACCGATGACTGAGCACGACGACGCGCTCTCGCTGGACATGGTCACCGCCGCGCTGCGCGCCGACAGCACGGACGTGGCCATCTACGCCCGCGTGCTGGCCCAGTCCCTGGGCGAGGCGCTGCCCGCCGACTGCGTGTCGGTAGAGCGGGACCGGTCCATGTCCGACCGGATGCGCGGCCGCCCCGGCGAGATCTCCAAGGTCGTGGCCCGGCTCGGCGAGCTGCAGATGACGCTGGCGGTGCGCAACGGCCAGCCGGTGGCCGAGGTCTGCCGCGCGGTGCGCGGCGTGGTGCTGTCCCGGCAGACAGTGCCGATCGGCGACTGGGCCGCCACCCTGGCCGGTGCCCTGGTCAGCTACGCCGAGCAGAACGCCCAGGCCGCCCAGGCCCTGCGCAGGCTCGTCGCGGGCGGCTGAGCCTGGCTGTCGCGGGCGGCTGAGGCCGGCTGTCGCGGGCGGCTGAGGCCGGCTCAGGGCCGGTCCTGGCCGGGGTCAGTCCTTGACGCCGATCCCGCATAGATGCCAGGCCATGTTCGGCAGGCCGGAACCGAGGTCAAGGAACTGGCGGACACCCTCGGGCGTCTTCCTCCGTACGTCGAGAGACGGGCTGGCTAGTGGGCGGCCTGGGCGAACTCGAGCAGGGCATGCAGGTCGCGGGCGGCTTCCGCAGCGGAGGCGCCGGCGGCGAGGATCAGGATAGCGACGATGGCCAGCAGGGCCAGCTGGCGGCGCGGGGGCGGGGCGAGCAGGGCGGCGACCCGCCTGGGTACCGGGCCGGCCCAGGCCAGGGAGACGGAACGGCCGCGGGCACCGGTGATGGCGAGCGTCGCGCGCAGGCGGGCGGGGCGGGGGCCGGTGGTGAGCAGGGCGACCCGGCCGATGGTGCTGGCCACCAGGCGGCGGTCGCCGGTGATGGCGGCGGCGCGCTCGTCGGCCCAGCGCTCCACGGTGTAGTCCACCGCGCGGGCCACCGGGAGCAGCAGCGGGTTGGCCGCGGCGGCGAGGTGCGCCACCGTGGTGAACAGGTGATGCCGGCCGGCCAGGTGCGCGTGCTCATGGGCGAGCAGAGCGGCCCGGCCGCGGTCGTTCAGCGCGTCGAGCAGGCGGCCGGACACCACGATCCGGCCGGGCGATCCGGGCAGCGCGTAGGCCTCGATGGAGTGGCCGGGTACCACCACGACGCGTCCGCCCGGGGCCATGCTGGCGGCGCGCCGGTAGGACTCGGCCAGCCCGCGAGCGCGGGCGCGGATCACGACCGCGACCGCCACCGCGGCCGCGGTGAGCAGCAGGGCCGCGGCCATCCCGGCCAGGGCGGGGACGGGGTCACCGCGCCGGAGCGCCGGCTGAGAGTAGTCGCCCACCGCGGCCAGGAGCGGAGACCGGGCGAGCGCCGAGGCGGTCATCAGGGCCAGCGCGGCCGTGCTGAACGCGGCGAGCGCGACCGTGGTCGCGGTCAGCAGCCACGTCGCCAGGCGCGGCTCCAGTCGCGCCGCCAGCGGCCGGGCGGCCGCCGCCGCCAGCACGGGAACCAGCAGCGGCAGGTAGACGAGCGCGCTCATCCCGGCTGATCCTCGTCCTCACCGAGCAGCTGGCGCAGCAGCCGGGCGTCCCGGCCGGACAGGCCGGACACGAACCTGCCGAGCACGGCTCCGTGATCCGTTCCGGCCTGCAGGGCCTGGCTCATCTGGCTGGCGGCCAGGCTGGCGTCGTCGACCGGCCGGTAGGCGAAGGCGCGCCCGGTCCGCTCGCGCTCCAGCAGGCCCTTGGCGTGCAGCCGGGACACGATCGTCACCACCGTGCTGTAGGACAGCTCCTCCAGCTGGCGTGCTGTCAGGCGCTCGCGCACCTGGCCCGGGCTCAGCGGGCCGCCCGCCGCCCGCAGCACGTCCATCACTGCCGCCTCGAGCGCGCCGGGCGGGCGCCGGGGCATCCCCGGACCCGCGTCCCTGGCGAGCTCCTCATCGGGCATTCCAGGCCCCTTCCGTCACGCAGCTTCTACAAGTCTCGTAGATGTTCTACATTGTTTGTAGAACACTGGCGGACCCGACTATGAGCCTACGGCACCGCCCGGTCCGCAATCCCAGCCAAAGGTGGTACTGGCATGACGCACCTGACCTACCTGGAGGCCGCCGTCGTCGGGCTCATCCAGGGCGTGTCCGAGTTGTTTCCCGTTTCCAGTCTCGGGCACAACGTGCTGATTCCCGCCCTGATCGGCGGGTCGTGGGAGGCTGACCTGGACGTGGCCAGCCCCGAGTCGCCTTACCTGGCGTTCATCGTCGGGCTGCACGTGGCCACCGCACTGGCGCTGCTTGCCTACTTCTGGCGGGACTGGGTCCGGATCATCGGCGGGTTTTTCAGCTCCATTCGCGATCGCCGGGTGAAGACCGTCGACCAGCGGCTGGCGTGGATGATCGTCCTGGCCACCATCCCGGTCGGGCTGGTCGGCCTGGTGGCCGAGCACCCGTTCCGGTTGCTGTTCGGCAAGCCGATCGTGGCCGCCGTGTTCCTCGCGGTCAACGGGCTGATCTTGATCGCCGGGGAGCGGTACCGCAGCCGGGCCTCGGTGGCGGCCGATGCCCGGGTCGCGGCCACCCGGGAGGTGGCCGGCCGCGAGGCAGAACTGGTGGCGGCGGGCAGCGTGGCGGCGGGCAGCCGCGCGGCGGGCAGCCGGGCGGCCGACGGCCGCGCGGCCGGCAGGGCGGGACTGGGGCAGGCGGTGCCGGGACTGGGGGGCCTCAGGCAGGCGGAACCGGGCCGGCCGGCACATGCCAGGACGAGCCGTGCCAGATCGGCGGCACAGGCCAGGCCGTCGACGGAGATCCTCACCGACCGGCGGCTCTCGGTCATGGGCTACGGCAAGGCGATCGTCGTCGGCTCGGCGCAGATCCTGGCGCTGCTGGCCGGGATCAGCCGGGACGGGGTCACGATGGTGGCCGGGATGGCGCGCGGCCTGTCCCGCGAGGACGCCGTCAGGTTCGCCTTCCTGCTGTCCACGCCGGTGATCCTGGCCGCCGGGGTGCTGAAGATCCCGGACCTGTTCGGGCCGCTGGGCAACGGCATCCGCGGCCAGATCCTGCTTGGCAGCGTGCTGTCCGGCGTCGGCGCCTACGCCGCGGTGCGGTTCCTGGTCCGTTACCTGCGCACCCGGACGCTGACCCCGTTCGGCGTCTACTGCCTGCTGGCGGGCCTGGCCTGCGTCGTTTACCTCGGTTTCGTCAAGTAGGGGCCTGGCTTGTGCAGCAATTCATCGCGACCTACGGGTACCTCGCCGTGTTCGTCCTCATGCTGGCGGAATCGGCGTGCATCCCGGTGCCGTCCGAGCTGATCATGACGTTCGGCGGGGCGCTCGCAGCCGGGGCCGTGCCCGGTACGCACCTCAGCCTGATCGGCGTCATCCTGGCCGGCGCCGCAGGCAACGTAGCCGGCAGCTACCTGGCCTGGGCCGCGGGCCGCTACGGCGGCCAGCCCTTGCTGCGCCGGCTGAGCGAGGGCCGCCTGGGCCGGCACCTGCTCCGCGAGCACGACCTGAATCGCGCCATCGCCTGGTTCGACCGGCACGGCGGCAAGGCCGTGCTCATCGGGCGGATGCTCCCGGTGGTCAGGACCTTCATCTCGCTGCCCGCCGGGATCGCGGAAATGCCCGCGCTGCGGTTCGGCATCTACACGACCATCGGCTGCATCCCGTGGACCGCGGCGCTGGCCGTGGCCGGGTACGCCGTGGGCACCAACTGGGAGTCGATCGCGAACGCGTTCCACGGCCCCAGCTATATCATCGCCGCGGTCGTGCTGGTGGTCATGGTGCTTGCCGTGTGGCGCTATGCACGGCGGCGCCAGACCGAAGTGCGGCCCGAGGCGCGGCCCGCGAAGCACGCCCGGGACGCCGCTGGCCCGGCTTTTCATGATCGCAAGAATTGCTAGTCTGACCGGACCAAACCCTTCGCGATCATGGCAGGAGCGCTATTTCGGACCGGATTTCGATGATCGCGAAGGGTTTACTACCCTATGCAGTAGTAAACCCTTCGCGATCATGAATTGGACGGGGTGCAGCCTCAACTGGGCAGGTCCACGGTGGCAGACGAGGCTGGTGTGACGACGGCTCGCCGGGCAGACGCTGCGCACGGGGATGCTGCGCGGGGCGGGCGCGGGACGGGACGGAGCGGGCGCGGGCGGGGGCAGGGCGGGAAAGAGGGCGGGAAAGACGGAGGGGCCGGGTTAGCGGCCGGTGAAGGTGGCTTTGCCGGGGCCGTATTCCAGGAAGCTGCGCATGCCGGCCTTCTGGTCCTCGGTGCCGAACAGCGCGGCGAACTGCACTCGCTCGATCTCCAGGCCGGTGGCCAGGTCGACGCCGAGGCCGGCGTCGATGGCCTGCTTGGCGGCGCGCAGCGCGAGCGCGGGGCCGCTGGCGTAGCGCTGGACCATATCCAGGGCCGCCTGGTAGACCGAATCGTCCGGCACCACCTGGTCCACCAGGCCGATCTGCAGCGCCTCGGCCGCGCCGACCATCCGCCCGCTGAACACGATGTCCTTGGCCCGGGCCGGCCCGATCAGGCGGGACAGCCGCTGCGTCCCGCCGGCCCCGGGGATGACGCCGAGCAGGATCTCGGGCTGGCCGACCCTGGCCCGCTCCCCCGCGACGCGGAAATCGGCGCCGAGGGCGAGCTCGAGCCCGCCGCCCAGCGCGAAGCCGGTGATCGCGGCGACCACCGGCTTGGGCAGCGCGGCGACCAGGCCCGCGGCTTCCTGCAGCCGCCCGGACCGCAGCGCCATCTCGGCGTAGCCGGCCTCCGCCATGACCTCGATGTCGGCCCCGCCGCAGAAGACCTTCTCGCCCCCGTAGACGATCACGGCGCGGACCTCGTCCGATGCGGCGGCCTCGCGAGCGGCCGCCGCGAGCTCGGCGGTTACCTGGTCGTTCAGCGCGTTGACCTTCGGCCGGTTCAGCCGGATCGTGCCGATGCCGCCGTCGGTCTCAAGGTTGACGAATTCGCCCATGCACAGAACCTTAGCGAAGATCGCCGTTCGTCATGCCGGCCGGTGCCTGCGGGTAGGTGACCAGGCCGAGCTCGGCGCGGCTGTCGAGCAGCGGGTGGTTCGGCAGCACCCGGACGGTGTAGCCGAACGGTCCTGGCTGGTCCAGCGGCACCTCGCCGGAGTAGCGGGCTAGTCCGTTGGCAGCGCCGGACGGCTCGGCGGTTAGCGTGGCGTAGGCCGGCACGATGATCTCGTCGGCGTCGTCGGGCCGGCCGTAGACCACCTCCACCGCCACGTCGTCCGGGGTGAGCTCGCCGAGCGCCACCGAGACCCGCACGGTCAGCGCCGAGCCGAGCGCCTGCCCGGCGGCCTCCGATTCCACGTGCTCCACCCGCGCCTGGGGCCAGGCCTGGATCACCCGGTGCTTCCAGGCGGCCAGCTCGCGGGCCGGGCCGAACCCCCCCGTGCCCGCCAGACCGGCGCCGGCCAGGTCGCGGGAGGCCGCTGCCGAGGGCACATACAGCGCCGTCACGTACTCCCTGACCATCCGCTCGGCCTGCACCCTCGGGCCGAGCGAGCGGAACGTGTGCCGGATCCGCTCGACCCAGCCCTGCGGCACGCCGTCCGCGTCCCGGTCGTAGAACAGCGGCGCCACCGACTTGCTCAGCAGCTTGTACAGCGCGGTGGCCTCGAGCGCGTCCCGGCGGGTGGCGTCGGCCACGCCGTCGGCCGAGGGGATCTCCCAGCCGTTCCCGCCGTCGTACCACTCGTCCCACCAGCCGTCCCGGACCGAGACGTTGAGCCCGCCGTTCAGCGCGGCCTTCATGCCCGAGGTGCCGCAGGCCTCCAGCGGGCGCAGCGGGTTGTTCAGCCACACGTCGCAGCCCTGCACCAGGGCGTGTGCCATGGCCATGTCGTAGTCGGGCAGGAACACGATCCGGCGCCGCACGTCGGGTGAGTCGGTGAACTGGACCATCTGCTGGATCAGGCCCTTGCCGCCCTCGTCGGCCGGGTGCGCCTTGCCCGCCACCACGATCTGCACCGGCTGGAGCGGGTCGTTCAGCAGCTGGCTGAGCGTGGCCGGGTCGTTCAGCATCAGCGCCAGCCGCTTGTAGGAGGGCACCCGGCGGGCGAAGCCGATCGTGAGCACGTCCTCGTCCAGGACGTCGTCGATCCAGGTGAGTTCGGCATCGGAGGCGCCGCGCTGCCGCCAGGAGGCGCGCAGCCTGCGCCGGGTCTCGGCCACCAGCCGGCCGCGCAGCAGGCGCCTGGTCTGGAACAGCTCGCCGGCCGGGGCCATCGCGGCCCGCTCCCAGTCGCCTTCGGCGAGAGCCGTAATCTCGGGTGCCACCCAGGTGGGGGTGTGCACGCCGTTGGTGACCGAGCCGATGGGCACCTCGCGGGTGTCGAAGCCCGGCCACAGCCCGGCGAACATCTCCCGGCTTACCTGGCCGTGCAGCAGCGAGACGCCGTTGACGCGCTGGGCCAGCCGCATGCCCATCACGGCCATGTTGAACACCTCGGGGTCGCCGCCCGGGTAGGTCTCCGCGCCGAGCGCGAGCACCCGCTCGGTGGGCAGCCGCGGGTCGTCGGAGAAGTGCTCGGAGATCAGGCTGCGCTCGAACCGGTCGATGCCCGCGGGGACCGGGGTGTGCGTGGTGAACACCGTGCCCGCCCGGCAGACCTCGAGGGCCGCGTCGAAGCTGAGGCCCTGCGCTACGTACTCCCGGATGCGCTCCAGGCCGAGGAAGCCGGCGTGGCCCTCGTTGGTGTGGAAGACCTCGGGCGAGGGGTGCCCGGCTAGCGCGCAGAAGGCCCGCACCGCGCGCACCCCGCCGACGCCGAGCAGCAGCTCCTGGCGCAGCCGGTGGTCGCTGCCGCCGCCGTACAGCCGGTCGGTGACCTCGTGCAGGTCGGCCTCGTTCTCCTCCACGTAGGAGTCGAGCAGCAGCAGCGGGACCCGGCCGACCTGGGCCACCCAGATCTGCGCGGCCAGCTCCCGGCCCGCGGTCAGGCCCACCTTCACGTGCACCGGCGCGCCGGAGGCGTCCCGGAGCAGCTCCAGGGGCAGGCCGTTCGGGTCGTCGGACGGGTACCGCTCGGCCTGCCAGCCGTCGGCCGACAGCGACTGGGTGAAGTACCCGTGCCGGTACAGCAGGCCGACCCCGATCAGCGGCACGCCCAGGTCGCTGGCTGTCTTCAGGTGGTCGCCGGCCAGGATGCCCAGGCCGCCGGAGTACTGCGGCAGCGCGGCGGTGATGCCGTACTCGGGCGAGAAGTACGCGATCGCGGCCGGGGCGCCGTCCTGGCCCGCGTACCAGCGCGGTTCGGACATGTACCAGTGCAGGTCCTGCTCGGCGTCGCCGAGCCGGCGCCGGAAATCCCGGTCGGCCGCGAGCGCGGCGATCCGGGCCGACGGCAGCGCGCTGAGCATCGCGATCGGGTCGCCGCCCGACGCCGCCCAGGCGGCGGGATCGATCGAGGCGAACAGGTCGGCGGCCGGCCGGTGCCAGGACCAGCGGAGGTTCAGCATCAGGCCGTGCAGCGCGGCCAGCGGCTCGGGCAGGGTTACGCGGACGGTGAACCGGCGAATCGCTTTCACGGGCAGACCTTAATCGGTCCGGGCCAGTGGCGCGGAACGATTGGCTGGGACGAGAGCAAAAACCAGGCCTCGCGGCCGGGAATATCAGTTCAAATTATCCCGAACGGCTGGCGAGATGCCGGCCCGTTCGGTACCTGCTTTGACTTGGCTACGGTGCCGGCCTTAAACCGGTACCCGCTCTGGTGCGAAGTCAACCGCTCTCGGTAGCGTAACCAGGGTGATTGGACGAATCCCGATCCTTGACGTGGAGCCCGCCGTGGAGTGCGGGCGGCGACCTGCGAGGGCGGCAAAGGGCGAAACATTCCAGGTCAGCGCCACGATCTTCCGCGATGGGCACGGCGTACTCAACGCCGGCGTGGTGCTGCGCAACCCGGATCGGAAGGCCGACCCGCTGGTGTACATGCGCGAGCTCGCGCCGGGCACCGACCGCTGGGGGGCGGACGTGACCGTGACGAGCGAGGGCGCGTGGCGCTTCCACGTGGAGGCGTGGGGCGACCCGATCGCCAGCTGGCACCACGACGCGGCCATCAAGATAC
>WNGE01003058.1_pt1 | contig 49488 bp, 38 predicted proteins | sample 5400651 | NCBI WGS metagenome assembly WNGE01 (sample SAMN13153370, study PRJNA577476) | soil metagenome | isolation source: 60 cm soil or saprolite under grassland replicate 2 | place: USA:California | collected 2016-06-15 | reverse complement strand
TCTGATTTCACCTTCGCCGGCGGTCCCGGGGCAAACGGCATTGATCCGAACATCAAGCAGCCGTATAGCGAATCGTGGAACTTTGGCGTTCAGCGGCAGTTGGGGAACACAAGGGCGCTGGAGATACGCTATGTCGGCAACCGAACACTACGGCAATGGATGTATCAGGACATCAACGAGGTCAACATCTTCCAGTCGGGATCCTATGGTGTCCTCACGAACGTCAAGGCGGCGCAGCAAAACTTAGCGATTAACAATGCCAGCGGCAATGCAAATTACCAAGGCTCGTTCGCAAATCATGGATTGCCAGGGCAACAACCCACTCCTCTGTTCGACGCTGCGTTTGCTGGTGAGTCGGCAGGCGCTGACGGTAGTCTTGCCGATTACACTGATTTCAACTTTCAGACGATGGTGCAGATGGGAGAAGCAGGATCGATTGCTGGAAGGCTCACCAACAACAATGGCAACGCCCAATATTTCTGTAACCTGATGGCGGACGCTTCCGGGAATAATCCGTTCGGACCATGCACAAACCCGCTGAACGGAGTGGACTGGGCAGGGGGTCCGGGACCTGGCCTGCCGAGCAATTTCCTTCAGGCAAATCCGTTTGAAGCAGGCAACGGCGCTCTTTACCTGGTTGCTCAGGGGTATTCGAATTACAACGCAATGCAGATTGACTTCCGCCAGCGGCAGTGGCACGGCTTGCAATTTGATGCCAATTACACGTGGGGAAAAACTCTTGGCATCAGTAGCCCAAACAATTGGCAAGGTCAGACCTACACCTTCACTCTGCGCAATCCTCGCTTGGGTTATGGGCCCTCACTCTTTGACATCCGGCACTCCCTGAATATCAACGGCACGTTTGATCTTCCATTTGGGCATGGTAAGGCGTTCCTTGGTCAGAACAAGGTGTTGGACAAAGTTGTGGGTGGCTGGACGGTTGGCACTATCTTTAATTTCCAGACTGGCACCCCATTCCTTCTGGGAGGCGGCAGCGGGAACGGCGACCCCTTTACAGCAAGCACCTTTAACAACAACCCGAATGCCGACGGTCTAGGCGACGGCGGCGTCGTTTTGCATGGCGTGACCCCATCCCAGTTGCAGAGCGCGATTGGCGTATATCGAATACCGGGATCGACTCAGGTTTCGCTCATCAATCCCAAGTACCTAGCCACATCGTCTGGCCCGAACATCGGTGGTGGAGCGAACCCGGCTTTCATTACTCCGAACACGACGCCAGGGACGATCGGGCCGCGTGTCTGGTTGTACGGACCGAAGTACTGGAACGACGATCTCTCTCTGTCTAAGCGTATACCGCTGCGCGAAAGCCTGAGCTTCACGTTCCAAGCGGAAATGCTCAACGTCTTCAATCATCCAAATTTCCAACAAGGACCAGGAGCCGGTTGCAACTATTACTGCACCTCGGCTGGGTACCAGTTCCCGTTTATCCAGGGCAGCGGCTTTGGGCTGGGCGGCATATCACCGAACTACAACGTCAACTCCCCGAATCAGGGAGCACGCGTGATAGAACTGCGGGCGAATATCGAGTTCTGACGTTCCTGCCAACGGGTGATGTAGTCGTGAGTTGACGCTCGGGATTGCACCACTCTTTCTTTTTGACTTAGGGGTTCTTATTTAGGCGCTGAGGTGACGGTCCGAGAAGGGAAGTGATTCTTCCCAGATCAGCTTGACGACCGCCGCTCCTGCAACGCCTGCTTCAGCGACTGCCCAGCGTATTGGATATGCTGCTTCAGCAGCTTGCAGCCGCCGGCAACATCGCGCTGCCGGCAGAGTTCCAAAATCTGATGATGTTCCTCATTGGCGCGCTGGATCCCGTGCGTCAAGTAAAGCTGTAATCGCGTATAACGCTCGCCGCTGTTGTTGACATTACGAATGATCGCCATGAAGTGCGGGCGCTCGGCGCGTGAGTAAAGGATCGAATGGAACTGCCAGTTCAACCGTCCCCACGAGAAAAGATGGTCTTCCTGTTGGAGCTCGCTTTCATAGCGACGCAGAACGACATCTGCCTCCGCGAAATCACTGTCGGTAAGACGCGGGACTGAGTACTTCAAGATCTCCGGCTCAAGCAAGGCGCGGATCGTAAACAATTCTTCGATGTCAGTCGGTGACAGCGCCGGGACAATCGCGCCGCGGTTGGGGACGATTGTGATGAGCCCCTCGGCGTCGAGTTGCCGCAATGCTTCCCGCACAGGAATCCGGCTTACGTGATACTGCATGGCGATAGCGTCCTGCCGGAGTTGTGCGCCTTCCGGAATCGCGCCACGTATTATTTCTTCGCGCAACTTGTCGGCAACCGCCGAAGTGAGCGACTGGCGCGGGATTGCGGATTCTGGTGTGGATAGGAAATTCACGGTATCAACCATAGGACGAAGCCCGTACTGACACACGCATCATAGCGGTACGCCGCCGTGCGCGCAATAACTTCTACACGGTGAAGGCGCGACTTCTGAAGCGGAAGTCGGCTAGGGCAGTGGATTAGCAGTCTCTTTCAGCTCGGGCACAGCAGTTGTTGCTCGTCCGGCAATGCCGCGCATCAGCCAGTAGACAGGAATTCCTAGAAGCACAATCACGAGTCCTGGCCAAGTGGTCGCCGGACGGTACGCGAACAAGACGCCAAGAATTGTGCCAGCCGTCGCAACATAAGCGCCGGGAACAATAGGGTAGCCCCATACGCGGTATGGACGCGACGCTTCAGGCCTTTTCCATCGCAGGCGGAAAACGGCGGCGACTGTGAGGACATAAAAGATGAGAGCCGCGGAAATTACGTACTCGAGCAAATTGCTGTAGAGATTTCCAAAGACGCGCGCGTCGGGATCGTAGGTTCGCGGCAAGACGAGCAGAATCGCCCACAGGCCTTGAATCCAGAGTGCTGGCGCGGGGACCCTTGCAGAGTTTAGCTTTCCGCCGAAACGGAAGAACAGCCGCTGTCGCGCCATCGCGTAGTAAGCGCGCGCGCCCGTAAGGACTAGGGCATTGATGGTGCCGAAAGTGGAGATCATGATCGCCGCCGCCATCAATCCTGCTCCGATACCTGGAAAGATGGCTTGCAGTGTTGCAGTGCCGACACGGTCCGCGGGTGCGTGCTGAATGGCCTCGAGAGGAAGTGTCATCAAGTATGCGAGATTCGCCAGAAGATAGAGCGTAATCACGATGATCGTGCCGATTACCATGGCCCGGGTGACGTTCCGCTCCGGGTTTCGCACTTCTCCTGCTGCGAAGGCGATGTTGTGCCATGAGTCGGCGGAGAATAACGATCCAGTCTGGCTTAGACACAACGCTACAAACAGTCCCATCGCGGTGCTGGCGTCGAGGGTTGCAGTGAGCGGCGAAAATCCGCGAGCGTGCCAGAGATCGCCAAAGTTCGCGTGCAACGCCGCCGGATTGCGGCCGACCAAAATTCCGGCTGCAATGAGCGCGAGCAATGCCGCTGTCTTTGCCAGCGTGAATGTGTTCTGAATAGCTTTCCCGTAGCGAAGCCCTCGGGTGTTAGTAAAGGTCAGAAGAAGGATGATGGCGATGGCCAGTAACTGCGCCGTGGAAAGTGAAACCGCGTAATGCGAGGAGAGGAGTACCGGCCTGAACAGATATTCGCCTTCCGAAATTTGTGGCAGAAGTACGCCAGTAAATCGGGCGAATGCGACCGCGACGGCCGCAATCGTTCCGGTTTGGATTACGGTGAACAGAGTCCAACCGTAAAGAAAGCCGAATAGTGGTGAGTAGCCCTCGCGCAAGTAGACATACATTCCGCCCGCTTGCGGCATCATGGCGGAAAGTTCGCCGTAGCAAAGTGCACCCGCGATGGTGAGCCCCCCGGCAATTGCCCACGCCACCAGCAACCAACCAGCGCTGCCGATGTTCCGCGACATCTCCGCCGACACAATGAAAATTCCGGAGCCGATCATGACTCCGACAACAAGCATGGTGGAATCAAATAGACCGAGGCCTCGAGAGAATTCGCCGTCAATAGACCCGCGGTTCATCGCAGCATCCGGTAGTTTCTTTGGCAGCAATCTAGGTTCTCCGCGACTGATTGTAAATAGGCTTGACTAGGTGGATATTGTATACATAATATAAAGCCTTTGGTTACTCCAGCATTTTTCGGACGGTGCTTTCATACTAAGCCCTTGAAATTACTGGAGTTTTTTTGGAATATGCCATCAGCTGTACAGGTAAGCTTGTTGACGCGAGAGCGGCCGCACCCTGAATTCGGTGGCCAGAGACAAATCTTGAGCCGCAACCCAATCCAGAAGATTCGAGTCATTGATTCCCATACGGGCGGAGAGCCAACGCGCCTGGTGATCGCGGGTGGGCCTGACCTGGGTGTAGGCTCACTGGCAGATCGGTTGACCAACTTTCGATCGCAGCATGATTGGTTTCGGTCGGCGGTTGTGAACGAACCTCGAGGCTCGGATGTAATGGTGGGAGCGCTGTTATGCGAACCGCTGGATGGCTCGTGCGTAGCAGGCGTGATCTTCTTTAATAATGTCGGCTATTTGGGAATGTGCGGACACGGGACGATCGGGCTGATATCGTCGCTGGCGCACCTGGGGCGCATCGGGACGGGAGAGCATCGAGTGGAAACGCCGGTCGGAATTGTGACCGCGAGGCTGCACGAGAGCGGCGACGTGACAATCTGCAACGTTGCCAGCTTTCGAAAGGCAGCCAAGGTCGTAGTGGAAGTGCCCGGCCACGGCAAAGTATGCGGTGACGTCGCGTGGGGAGGGAATTGGTTTTTTCTGACCGATAACCATCCCTTGCAATTAACACTCAACAATATTGAGGCCTTGACGAACTTCACATGGTCGCTGCGGCAGGCGCTGAACGCATCCGGTATCACCGGCGACGACGGTCACGAAATTGATCACATTGAGTTGTTCGGTCCGTCGCAGGTTCCGGGTGTCAATAGCAAGAATTTTGTCTTATGTCCCGGCAAGGCTTACGACCGCTCTCCATGCGGCACTGGCACCAGCGCAAAGCTGGCATGTCTCTACGCCGATGGAAAGCTGCGCGAGGGCGAAATCTGGAAGCAGGAAAGCATAGTAGGCAGCGTGTTTGAAGGCACCATCGAAGTGCGAGACGGGAGCGTGCATCCGAGCATTACCGGTTCGGCGTTTATTAGTGGTGAAGGCGAATTGGTATTGGATCCGCGCGATCCATTTCGCAACGGCATTCGAGCATGAGCACACCAACATACGATGCGGTGATCGTGGGTGGGGGCATAGTAGGCGTGGCCTGCGCTGACGAGTGCGCCCGGCAAGGGTTGCGCGTGGCGTTGATTGAGAAGGACATGATCGGAGGCGATGCCACCGCAGCCGCCATGGGACACATTGTGGTGATGGACGATTCTGAAGCTCAATTTGCGCTGACGCGTTATTCGCAGCAACTCTGGCAAGAACTACGGTCGGAGCTCCCAGACGATGTCGAGTATGAGCAGTGCGGAACCATCTGGGTGGCGGCGGACGAAGAGGAAATGGAGGTGGTCCGCCGCAAACATGCGTATTACAGCCGACGCGGCGTCCCGATTCAAATGTTGACCGCGGATGCCCTACAACTCCTCGAGCCTAATCTGCGCAAAGGATTGGCGGGAGGTTTGCTGGTGTCAGAAGACGGTGTCCTTTACCCGCCCTGTGCAGCGCGGTTTTTGATGGAGCGCGCGCAGGCAAGAGGTGCGATGCTGCGGCTTGGAGTTCCGGTTTCGGAGATGGGAAACGGACGTGTTCGTCTAACCGACGGTACGGAGTTATCGGCCTCTGCGCTGGTGAATGCAGCCGGCGCCTCGTCGCCCGCGCTAACTCCGGGCGTCGAAGTCAGGAAGCGCAAAGGGCATCTGGTCATCACCGATCGGTACCCGGGATTAGTGCGGCATCAACTGGTTGAGCTTGGATATCTGAAGAGCGCGCACTCGGTAACTGCTGACTCGATTGCCTTCAACGTGCAGCCGCGCAGGACTGGCCAGGCTTTGATTGGCTCATCCCGGCAGTATGGTGCCGAACATAAGGAAGTAGATCGCGAAATCGTTACCCGAATGCTTCAACGTGCGCAACATTACATGCCGGCATTAGCCCATACTTCCGCAATTCGTGTGTGGACGGGATTTCGCGCGGCCACACCGGACAAGCTTCCATTGATCGGTCCTTGGCCCGAAGATTCAACTCTGTACCTTGCGACCGGGCACGAAGGCTTAGGAATTACGACTTCGCTTGCGACGGCACGCATTCTAGTTGATCAAATTCTGGGCCGAACGCCCGCAATTCCTGCTGAGCCGTATTTGCCCGCTCGTACCGCTAGTTTGGAGCACGCGCATGTCTGAGCAAATCACGGTTACGGTAAACGGTAGAAATATTGCGGTGCGCTCAGGGACGACAGTTGCTGCAGCGGTAATTGTGGCCGGCGCACACTGCCGCAGGTCCGTCAGCGGCGAACCGCGCGGGCCTTTGTGTGGAATGGGAATCTGTTTTGAATGCCGCGTGGAAATTGATGGCCAGCGACACCAGCGTAGCTGCCAGATTTTGTGTTCTGAAGGGATGCAGGTCAGCACGAATGACTAATGCTGAAAAGCAATTCGATGTGCTGGTGGTAGGCGGCGGCCCAGCAGGAATGGCTGCGGCCGTTTCCGCTGCGGAATGCGGCGCGTCGGTCGGCATTGTCGACGACAATCCACAGCTTGGTGGACAGATCTGGCGGGGCGAAGCTGAGAACTGCGCATCGGAGGCATCGCGTTGGTTTGAAAGATTGTGTGCTGCTGAGGTTGAGCAACTTTGCGGAATGCGAGTTATTGATCAGCCTGCGCCTGGTCTACTGCGCGCGGAAACATCTAAAGGGTGCTGCCATCTGAGTTACCGCAAACTGGTGCTGGCTACAGGCGCAAGGGAACGGTTCCTTCCATTCCCCGGATGGACACTTCCAAATGTGATGGGCGCCGGCTCGCTGCAGGCTTTGGTGAAATCGGGCCTCCCGATCCAGGGGAAGCGAGTCGTTGTTGCTGGGACGGGGCCTCTACTCTTGGCCGTTGCGGCTTATCTGAGCAAGCGGGCCGCCAAAATCGTGATGATTTGCGAACAGGCCTCTCGTGCATCGTTGGCGAAATTCGGCCTCTCGCTTTTGCCGCAGCCACTGAAAATTGCGCAAGCGTTGTCCCTTAGCAAAGACCTTTCAGGCATTCGGTTCGTCACTAGTTGCTGGCCAGTGGCGGCCAGCGGCGATGGAGTCTTGAAGGCGGTGATAATCTCGCATCGAAATGACATCGAGAAAATTCCGTGCGACTACCTCGCATGTGGATTCCATCTTGTGCCCAATACTGAACTGCCAGTTTTAGTCGGATGCTCAGTCAAGAACGGTTATGTCGAGGTTGACGACTTCCAACAAACGTCCATTCCGTCAGTTTTTTGCGCAGGGGAGCCGACAGGAATCGGCGGAGTGGAGCTTTCGCTAGTCGAAGGTCAGATTGCTGGGCTCGCAGCTACCGGAAAGAGCGAGACGGCACAGAAGCTTTTTAGTACCCGCACGGGATTGCAACGGTTCGCGAGGAGGCTTGATCGCGGATTTGCTCTTCGTCCTGAATTGAAAAAGCTGACGCTGCCGGAAACGATCGTGTGCCGATGCGAGGATGTGACATACGGCAGCCTGAGGAAGCACACCTCTTGGCGGAGCGCCAAACTGCAGACCCGATGCGGAATGGGCCCGTGTCAGGGGCGAGTTTGCGGGCCGGCGACACAATTCTTTTTGAACTGGAAACCGGATTCTGTCCGGCCGCCGGTTTTCCCAACAATGTTAGAAAACCTTGCCGCGATGCCATGCAAACCAGAGCACGAGCACAGCGGCGCCACGCGAGGATCTCGATGAATTGGAATGGCGTGATGCCCGCAATTACAACTTGTTTCGATGCGGACCTCCAAGTCGACCACGGTTTTATGTCGAGACATTGCCGCTGGCTACTCGACGCTGGTTGCACGGGAATCGTACCTCTTGGCTCCCTGGGGGAGGGGGCGACTCTTTCCTTTGAAGAAAAAGTGCAGATCCTTCGAAATTGTGTGATTGCGGTTAAAGGGCGTGCTCCGGTGGTGGCTTCCATTTCATCTCTTGCTACGCCTGAGGCAGTTGCATTGGCGAAAGCGGCGGCGGATGCGGGTTGTGATGCGCTAATGGTTTTGCCGCCTTACGTTTATCAAGGCGACTGGCGTGAAATGAAGACACACGTAGAGGCAGTGTTTCGCGCCACTCCGCTATCCTGCATGCTTTATAACAATCCGGTCGCGTATGGAACAGATTTCCTTCCAGAACATATTCAGGAATTGGCCGCCGAATGCGAGAATTTCGAATCGGTTAAAGAATCAAGCACGGATGCGCGGCGGGTGAGCGCGATTCGCGCCCTGCTGGGCAATCGCTTGGAAGTATTTGTAGGCGTGGACGACGCGATCATTGAAGGAATCGGAGTGGGGGCAAAAGGATGGATCGCCGGTCTGGCTAACGCATTGCCGCGGGAATCAGTCGAGCTCTTTAATCACGCAATCAACTGCGAGCATGAGAAGGCGTTTGAGCTGTATCGCTGGTTCCTGCCTCTTCTGCGGATGGATACTGTCCCGGAATTCGTACAGTTGATCAAGCTCGTTCAGGCTGAAGTTGGAATTGGTAATGCGCGAGTACGTCCTCCACGCCTGGAGTTGGCTGGAAGTAAATTGAGAGAGACACAGAAGACTATCAAGGAGACGTTACGCACCCGGCCACAGCTCGTGAATGGGCAGGCAGTTCCCGCAGAATAGGCCGTTGCTCAAGGACGCGAGTAGAGATCAATCATTTCCTCGATTGCGTGGCGGCATACGGCGCAGAAACTGTCTCCTGAAATCATAATGCACTGCTGTTGCGGCCGGTAGTAGCCCTTCGTCTCGTACATCGCTCCTTCGAATGCTCCAACCTTTCCCGCATAAGTCCCACTTGCTAAGCAGTGGTCGGCCGCCTCGCGTGCCTTTCGTCTTTTCTCTTCGATTTCAGCCGAGGGTCGCTTTTCCGAGCGCAATTGCTCGACCAGCTTCTTCGAATCCTTCAGGCTGTTCTCGTAACAATCTTTTGCCCACGGTGTCGGAATGGGAGTGCCCGGCTTGACGAGTGACTGCCACTTCACATGGTGCGGATCGGGCAATGCCGTGATGTTGGGTGCCCATGGTTCTACGCTGGTTTTGGCGGGCGAGTAAGCGACATCCGCATTGAAGTAATACTCGTCACCCAAATCGGCAATGTGATGACCGAACTCGTGAACGAAGACCTGAATTCCTGTGGGATAGTCGATACTCACAGTCGCGTAAAGCCCGAAGATCCCGCCGTTCCCGTAATCTTTCGAGTTCATCACAATGCCCATTGCGTCGTAGGGGGCAAACGAGGCCGTGCTGCGAATCGCGCGGTTGTCAAACGACAACGCGTAACGGTCCTCGCCGAAGACGTCGAACTGAGTGCCATATAGCGTGTTCTTCTGAACGCCGGAGGCAGGATGTGAGACTCCTGAATCTGGCGACGCCGCGCAGATTCCCCACATGTTGAAATCCTTGCGCCGTTCCTTGAATGGCGAATAGGAAAACACGCCTTCCGTCAGGCGGCGAATATCCTTTTCGCACTTCTCCTGTTCGGCTGAGTTGTATCCCTCGCCGAGAAAAAGCAGATCGAGTTTCAGAGCCGGGTCGCCGTTCCTCTCGATTTCGATTACATGAGGAGAGAGCGGAGGCTTTGAAGCGTCAATGCTCATGCCTTTCGGATCAACCGCGGTTCGCCAGATTTCGCGAAATGCATTTTGTGAATCGCGCTTCATGACGACTATTTCGACCGGCGATTGGGGGGCTGGGAAACGCAGAGATTCATGGAATGTTCGGTCCACCTTCTTGGCTTCGTCGGTGGTGATCCATTCGCCGTAGATGGATGAGAACCCGCGTGAGTAAATGACACGATTGTCAGTCCGATTGCGCACCTCAAAAAAGCATGTGCCGCGGTTGCTTTGGTCAGTTAGGCGCTTGGGATTTCCAGGCCAGGGCAGCGGCTCGAGAACAATTCGATCTAAGCTGAAGACTTCCTGGCCCATGCCGCCGGTATGGAAATAGTCGAGGCGCATGGTTGCTAGCTGGGCCGCCTCGCAGGGAAGAGTCACGATGGCGGTGAGGAGGACAATCCATATCTTCTTCATAGCGTAGGCACCACTTAGAAAATGCGAAAAAAAACGCTGAAAAGCACGAAGTAACCTGTTGACAACAAAGGCTGTATACAATATACATAACGCTGACCACCAATGCACTGCACGAAGTTCATCCGCCGATTCGCTGTGTCTTCGGGCGAAGTTCTCCATCAAATCGCGAATAAAACCATCACAGCGGCTGGGTTGACGTCAGCAGTTGCAGTTTTCTTGTGCCTTTCCATTTCTGTCCCCGCCCAGGACAAACCCGCCGCAACCCCTCCCATGGGTTGGAATAGCTGGAACCACTTCGCTGAGCGGATCGACGACAAGACGGTACGCGAAACCGCTGACGCATTGGTTTCCACGGGTCTTAAAGATGCCGGCTACATTTACCTGAATATTGATGACACATGGGAAGGACAGCGCGACGCGAGGGGCTTCATTCACTCCAACGAGAAATTTCCCGACATGAAGGCGCTGGCGGATTATGTCCACAGCAAAGGCTTGAAGCTGGGGATTTATTCCTCCCCTGGCCCGAAGACCTGCGCGGGTTTTGAAGGGAGTCTGGGACATGAAGAGCAAGATGCAGAGACCTACGCTCAATGGGGAACTGACTATTTGAAATATGACTGGTGCCAGCAGCCGCCATCGAACGTGGAGCAAATGAAGGCTGCCTACACCAAAATGCACGATGCGCTCGCGAAGGCTGGACGTCCGATCGTTCTCAGCCTGTGCCAATACGGCTGGAACAAAGTTTGGGAATGGGGCCCATCTGTTGGAGGCAACTTGTGGCGCACCACCGGTGACATCAGCGACCGTTATGCCGTGATGGCCGAAATTGGTTTCAACCAGAACGGGCTGGAGAAATTTGCCGGACCGGGGCATTGGAACGACCCCGACATGCTTGAAGTGGGCAACGGTGGCATGAATGAAGATGAGTACCGCACACACGTCAGCCTATGGGCAATCCTAGCGGCGCCGCTCATCGCGGGAAACGATCTCACAAAAATGACGCCGTATACAGTCGAGATCCTGACCAATCGTGAAGTCATCGCCGTCGATCAAGACCCCTTGGGCAAGCAAGGTTTCCGTGTTACGCAGGAAGGGCCATTTGAAGTTTGGATGAAGCCGATGGCGGACGGCAGCAAAGTGGTCGGTCTCTTCAATCGTCAGCGCACGATTGAGCAAATGGCAGTGACTTTCTCTCAGATCGGCATTTCGGGGGAAGCCAGCGTTCGTGATCTTTGGTTAAAGAGAGGCCTCGGCAGATTCAAGGACAAGTACAGTGCGTACGTGCCGGCACACGGTGTTGTGCTCATACGAGTCAAGCCACAGTAACACGAGTGAGAGCGCGCGTTGCATCGTCAGTTTTGTCGGCCTCCGGAGGGCAGATGCTTTGCAATTTCTGTCGCTGTGCCATGGCTTTATTTCTGCTCAGCTCTGTGCACGGTTTCGCGCAGGGCACACTCTCCGATTATCAGCGAGCGCGGCGGTTCCTTCCTGGCAACCTACGGCATTCGATTTATGTCGCCGACGTCTCGGCGCATTGGCTCGATAAAACAAATCGTTTCTGGTACCACAAAGTCAGTCCAAAGGGCACTGAGTTTATTCTGGTCGATGCCAGCCGCAACACAGTGGCGCCCGCATTTGATCATGAGAAACTGGCTTCCGCCCTTGCACGCTTCACGAAGCACGAATACTCAGCCACGGATTTGCCCTTCGACACGATCGAATTCACAGATGACCAGAAAGCTATCCGCTTTCAGATAGAGAAATCACAGTGGACTTGCACCCTCAGCGATTATGAATGCAATCCCGGCTCTGGCGAAGATTCTGACGAAACTCTCTCTCCCGATAAGAAATGGAAGGCCGTCGTCAAAGATCACAATCTTTACGTGCGGAATGTTTCGACGGGTACAATCATTCAGCTGACGCAAGACGGCGTTGCCGGATGGGACTATGCCACGCCGCTGCCGGCGCTTCGTTTATTGGTTGAGCAAGGAACCGAAGACGTTAAGCAACCGGCGTCTGTGTTTTGGTCGCCCGATTCCAGCAAGCTGATCACTTATCGCTCCGACTCCCGGAACTCAGGCCGGTTTACAAGCATTCAATACGTTCCCCCGGAACAGCTCAGGCCGAAGGCCTACAGCGTCGTCTATCCCTTGCCGGGCGAGGTGCTCGCCAAATCAGAGCCCATCATTTTCGACATTCAATCGGGAAAGCGGATTGATGTGAAGTCCCCGCCGATAGAACTCCCTTTTCAGGATGGTCCTGGCTTCGAATGGTCGCCAGATAACAAAAAGATTTTTTATGACTACGACGATCGCGGCTTCAGAACCAAGGAAATCCGCACTATTGATCCGCAGACCGGCGAACAAAAGGTTGTGTTGCGGGAGCATTCCGATCTGTATGTTGATCCTGGCGAGACGTTCTACCGCTTCGATCACGAAACCGGTGAAGTCCTGATCGCATCGGAGCGTGATGGCTGGAACCACCTCTATCTTTACAGCAAGAGTGGTCAATTGGAGAACCAGATCACGCAGGGTCCATGGGTTGTCAGGCAAATTGAATACGTGGACGAAAAGAATCGGCGAGTGTACTTCCTCGCGGGTGGCCGCGAAAAGAACGAAGACCCATACCAAACGCATCTGTACAGCATTGGTTTCGATGGAAAAGAGTTGAAACTTCTTACGCCGGAGAATGCGAGTCACTCGGTCAGCGTCTCACCGGATGGAACGTTTTTTGTTGACAGCTATTCCCGTGTGGATTTGCCCGCTGAATCGGTGTTGCGGCGCTCGAAGGATGGCTCGGAACTCCGAGTACTGGAAAAGACCGATGTCAGCGCGTTGCAGAGCGATGGGTGGAAATTCCCTGAGCCGTTTCAAGGCAAAGCTGCCGATGGTACCACTGACATCTACGGATTGATCTGGAAACCTTCAAACTTCGATCCGTCGAAAAAATATCCGGTTGTCGAGCATGTCTATACCGGGCCGCAGGGTTTTTTTGTTCCCAAGACATTCGGCGGCATGCTGCGCCTGCAATCCGTGGCGGAACTTGGATTCGTGGTCGTCATGATAGACGGGCGTGGCACCGTCGGACGCTCGCGGGCGTTCCACTTGTTTTCCTACAGAAATCTTGGCGGCTCATTTGAGGACCACGTGGCCATGATCAAGCAAATGGCCGCACACAACGCGTACATGGACATTGACCGCGTGGGGATCTTTGGCACGTCCGCGGGAGGTTACGGCGCAGCTCATGCCATGCTTGTGTTTCCGGAATTTTACAAAGTTGGTGTCACCATCTCCGGCGATCATGATGCGCGGCTGGATAAAGCATGGTGGAATGAGGCATATCAAGGATATCCGGTGCAAGATGACTACGCAGCGCAGTCGAATGTCACAATGGCTGGACGATTACAGGGGCATCTGCTGATTGAGCATGGCGACATTGATGACAATGTACATCCTGTCGAGAGCATGCGGTTCGTAGATGCGCTGATGAGTGCAAACAAGAATTTCGACATGCTGTTGGTGCCGAACATGTATCACGGCGAGAGTGGTCCGCATGGCCCATATTTGGCCAAGCGGCGTTGGGACTATTTCGTTCGGTATTTGCTAGGCGTCACACCACCCAGCGATTTTGTGATTACGGAAGAAGATCTCTCGCCAAGTGGGCGTCGAAGGACAGTGGAACATACGATGCATTAATTTGCTCTTGCGCCTCGCTCTTGATGTAGAGCGATGACACGAAAGACACCGACTGCCACGAAAGAAACGGACGCCTAAAGGTTGAATTACGACAAGAACAAGCCGCACAGACGCTATAGCCGTCGAGACGCACTGAAAAAGATAGCGGCCGCTTCCGCCGTAGCAATGCTCCCCGCGAAGATGAGAGGGGAAACTTTACGTGTTGCCGGGCATGAAGTCGAAATTCAGCTTACGACCGTCAGCCAGAACACATTTAGGCTCACGCTGCTTCCGATACAGGATGCAAAAGTTGGTTCGCTGATAACTGACGGATCGCTGGTGCGAACGCATTGGGGCGCTCCGAGTGCGGCTCTACGCGGCAATATGGTGGAGCATGTAGTTAAATGCGGCGCACTGAGCATTCGCATCAACACGACACCCCTGACCTTTACTATTTCGAGCGCCAAAGACGAAGTCTTGCAGCAGTTAACAATTGATGCCCAGAAAGGAAGTGTTTCCTTCTTTACCGGGAACTCGCCTCTCCTCGGTCTCGGCGAAGGTGGGCCGCAATTCGATCGCCGTGGTTCAACTGACGAAATGCGAAGCGGCCAGGGCGGTTACAAGCTGGTGACGCACGGTGGACGCGTGCCCATCCCTTGGATCATCGGCACTTCTGGCTGGGCGATGTTTATTCATCAGCCGTATGGCACGTTCGATTTCGCCGGAAAGGAAAGTAGGTTTCTGCCGTCAAAGCTAGAAAATGCTTTGCCTCTGGATATCTTCTTTATAGGCGCACGCGAGCCGGCGACCATCATGGCGGAATATTCGCGACTCACCGGTCAGCCGGAATTGCCTCCTCTGTGGAGCTTCGGATATCAGCAATCGCATCGCACGTTGGCCAGCAGGGAAGAAATTCTCGCCGAAGCAAAAATGTTCCGCGACAAAAAGCTGCCCTGCGACGCGTTTATTTACCTGGGCACCGGATTCTGTCCTTCCGGGTGGAACACGGAGAACGGATCGTTCGCATGGAACTCCGATGTCTTTCCTGATCCCAGGCAGATGCTCGACCGGTTCCACAAAGATAATTTCAAAGTCGTGCTGCACGCCGTGATTCTAGCCGACAGGCTTAAGGGGTCGGTTCGCGACGGCTGCGAACTCGCTCGGTTTGACGAAGAGCAAGCCGGCTGCTACTGGGACGCGCATCGCAAAGACTTCGCGATGGGAGTGGATGGCTGGTGGCCGGATGAAGGCGATCCGATGGACATCGCGTCCCGACTCGTTCGCAACCGCATGTATTGGGAGGGTCCGCAGATCGACCGCCCGAATGAGCGTCCATACGCACTGCATCGTAACGGGTACGCGGGCATGCAGCGGTATGCATCGTTCTTGTGGTCTGGTGACGTCTCCTCCACATGGGAGACGCTGAAGACCCACATTCCAATTGCCATCAACACCGGGTTAAGCGGGATTCCATATTGGGGAACCGACATCGGCGGGTTTGTCCCGACAAAAGAATTTACGGCTGAGCTTTACCTTCGTTGGTTTCAGTTCGGAGCTTTCTGCCCGCTGTTTCGTTGCCACGGTCGCAATTGGAAGCTGCGTCTTCCCTGGGGATGGAACACGGGAGACCCAGGGCCAATGGAAATCAGTCGCTACGAAGGCGCGGCGGTCCCCGATGTGAGCCAATTGCACAATACGCAGGTAGAACCGATCTGCCGCAAGTACCTCGAGCTGCGCTATCGCATGATTCCTTATACATACAGCGCTGTGCGCGAGTGCACGCTCACTGGAATGCCGATCATGCGTGGACTGTGGTTGCATTATCCGGACGACCCAATAGCAGTTGGCCGTGGTGACGAGTATTTGTGGGGAAGATATTTGCTGGTGGCGCCGGTCGTGGAGCAAGGTGCAACTTCGCGTCAGGTGTACCTTCCGCGAGGCGAGTGGTACGACTTCTGGACCAGCGAGCACTTTGATGGCGGAAGAGAGATCGATCGCAATGTTGATCTCGAAACCATGCCGCTCTACGTACGAGCGGGATCCATTCTGCCGCTCGGTCCGGTAAAGCAGTTTGTTCATCAAGAGACAGACGAGCCGCTCACCATTTCGATTTATCCGGGGGCTGACGCTTCGTTTCTCTTATATGAAGATGATGGAAAGTCTTTTAACTACCGCAAGGGCGAATGGATGGGCCTGCAGATGTCATGGAAAGACTCGCAACGGATGCTGACGTTGCGGCTTGCGGAGGGTTCGAAAATGTTACCGCCGCTTCGCCGGAATATTGAAGTGAAACTCAATGAAACCAGGCGACAGATGGAGTTCGACGGAAAGCCTCTGGAAGTGCACCTTTAGTTATCTTCACCATTCGCCCTGAGGAGATTCATGGACCGGCGTCGATTCCTGCAACGTACCGCTGTCGCTACAGCGGCGGCATATTTACCTGAGCTCGATCCCGCCAATGGTCAGATCGATTTTCGGACGTTCAACTCGACCCTCACGCCGGAGGCAAATGTTGATGTCGCAGGGCACACTCTCATCTGCGAATTCACGATGGATTCGACAAGATGGAAAGTGTACGAGGATCTGCGCACACGCGAGGCAGCGATCACCTTCATGTCTTCTGCTGGCGCCCGGGTCCTCACAAAGAGCGCTGAAGCTTCGTTCGCCGAAGAGGCCACTCCTTACCTTGGGCTAAGTCTGAAAGATATCGGCATGTCTCCACGCGATCTGCTAGCTGACCGCCTACTCGATGGCGGCGGCGATCCTGATCCCGATCGTGTGAAATCCGCGGCACCTCCGCGCGGATCCGTGCAAAGCACCGGCCCAAGCTGGCGGCTGCCGTGGGATACCTTTGTCGGAACCAAAGAGTGTTTCGACACCATGCCGGTGTTTCCTAGCGGAAGCACGCGCACCTACCATCCGGTGCAGTACTTTCCCGACGACAATCAAAAGGCGAGTCAGAAGCGCTTCGATGGCCTCGTGGGAGGATGGATGCCGGCGGTACGAAAAATCTTATCGCCTTCCATGGCCGCGTACGACAAGTTCATCGTACAGACACGGCATCGGACTGCGAGGGTCGAGGACGGAAAGATGGTCAAGGCCGTATACGGCAACAGCTATCCCGCATTTCCTCCGGCGCGCATTGATCCGCAGCCAGAGAAGTTCTATCGCGCGCTCTTGAGGTTCGTCGTCTATTGGGAGAACTTGTTACGCGAGTTCGTGCCAGCTTCGGTACCGCAAAACGTTTGGATCGACATATCGAAGCACGCTTTCGCGAAAGAAATCATGGTTCGCCCCGGTGGCGTCTATCCGAAATATGGGGCCGTTGATCGCGATTACTATGGCTCGGAATACGACGGTTTCCAGGACATCTTCACCAGTTCCGTGTACACGAACCTCGAGTGGGGACGCTTCGAGACGGCTCGCGCCGTTATTAATAACTACTTCACCGATTTCGTAGACCCCACCGGCATGATCAACATGCGCGGTCCGGAGACCGCGCAATTCGGTATGACGTTGTCACTGCTCGCTCGCTACTTCAATTACACGAGCGATCGCGAGCTGCTCGTGAGGCATCGTGCCAAGATTGAGGCAACAGTAAGTCTCCTTTGCGAAATGCACGAGGAAAGTCTGCGATTGCGACAAACTGATCCGGGATATGGGCTCATTCACGGCTGGAGCGAATCTGATTCGTGCCTCATGCCAAAACCACAGATCTGGTGGCTGCCCTACTACGCCAACAATGCTTTTGCCGCACGCGGTCTACGTGATCTTAGTCGCGTCTGGAAGCTCATTGCCGGGCAGAGTGCTCAAGCGGGCAAGCAAGCCGCTGGTTGGGAATCGCGGAGCAAGGTTCTGCAGGACGCGGTTGTTGCGAGCATCGGGAAAAATCTGCGGCGCGATATGACTCCGCCCTACATCGGCACTTACGCTGGAGCAACGGGCACTTTCTGGGAATCAATGCAGAAAGAGCACCCGAGCCCGCAGCAATGGCCGCATCGTCCATACGCCGAGTTGTTGCAAGCGGACATGTTGCCAGCCGAGATGACAAACCAGATTATTGATTGCGTGCGAGCCCACGGCGGAACAACGCTTGGAGTTCTTGCAAACGTTGAACCGCCTCACGCCGAGGGCCGTGACATCTTAGGATTCATTTCATACGGCTACGCACAGGCACTGCTGCGACTTGACCGCATCGAAGAGTTTCTGCTGTTTTTGTATTCGCATCGCTATCATGATCACACTCGCGGCAGTTGGACCGCCGGAGAAGTAGCCGGCATTGATGGAGACAACGCTCTTTTTTGCATTCCGGCGCAGCTGACCATCCCAATCCTGGTCCGCTGGATGCTGGTTTTCGAAGACTCGGACGAAGATCGCTTGTATTTTGGCAAAGGGCTTCCGCATGAATGGGTGATTTCTGGCAAAGAAATAAAGATCGACCGCGCACCAACCCGCTTTGGAAGAGTAGGCCTTAAAATGGCGTCGAATCTATCCGAAGGCCAGGTGAAGGCAAGTGTCAGCGTCGAGAATCCCGGATCGCCGAAAGAAGTCCAGCTCAAAATACGACTTCCGAAAAGGTACACATTACATAGCGCCAATGTAAATGGCCACGATGCAAAAATCGACGGGCTTCATAAAGACAGTGTCATCATTCGGACGGCCGGCGAAAAGCATTTTGAGATCGTCGCTGACTTCTCCTGAACCTCACGCGCCAGCAGGGTAATATGAGAGATTCGATCCGGCGCCGTGTTTCGCCGACCGGCCAAATATTCAATGTCGCGCTTAATACGATTCACTATCCTGCTCTGCTTTTCGATCTGGACTTCCGCGTTCGGACAAAGCAGACCATCTTCGGAAGCAGTTAGAGAAATCCAAGCGGCCCTACGTGCGGGAGAATTCAATCAGGCGTTGCAGTTTTCTGACGCCGCACTGAAGAATGCGCCGGGCAGCGCTGCTCTTTGGACGTTAAAAGGAATTGCACTAGCTAAACTCGGACACGATAAGGAAGCATTGGCCGCATTCAACAGAGCGTTAGGAATTGCGCCGGATTCGGTTGCGTCCCTCGAAGGAGCTGCCGAACTGGAGTACAAAGCGGGCAGCAGTCGCGCAGTGCCGCTGTTAAACCGGATCGTGAAACTTCGTCCTGAAGACCCCACGAGTCATGCGATGCTCGGCGTGATTGCATACAAAGATCATGATTGTGCGTCGGCGGTGAAGCATTTCCGTGCCAGCCGGGAACTGATTAGTTCTCAACCAGTGGCACTTGCGCAATATGGCTCGTGCATGATGGACCTGCAACAGGCGGAAGCAGCGATCCCAATATTCCAGCAGTTACAGAACTTCCAGCCGAACGATCCGCGAGCTCGTTACAATCTCGCGGTTGCGCAGCTAAGCGGTCATCATGCCAAAGACGCAATCGCCACATTGCAGCCGTTGCTCCAGGTGCAACCTTCCGATCCCGATGTGCTGGATCTCGCGTCGTCAGCCTACGAAGAAATCGCCGACACACCTCAGGCGGTCACTCTTCTCCGCCAGGCAATTGTGCTCGATCCGAAAAAATCCAGATACTACGTGGATTTTGCGGCGATTTCGTTCAACCACCAGTCATTTCAGGTTGGCATTGACATGATCAACGTCGGCCTGAAGCAGGTTCCCGACTCGGCGTCTCTCTATGTTGCGCGCGGCATTCTCTATGTCCAGCTGGGGCAGTTTGAAAACGGAGAAGCGGATTTTGCGACCGCTACACGGCTCGATCCCGGGCAAACATCGGGCACGGTGGCAGAAGGTCTCGCGCTAATTCAACAGAGTAACCTTGATCAGGCGCTGAGCACGGTGCGTGCGCAATTGAAAGCTCACCCCAAAGATGCATTCTTGCAGTACATGCAAGCGCAAATCTTGTTCCAGCAAGGCGCGGATCCCGATACCCCGCAGTTCAAGGAGGCCCTGGCTTCTGCCGTCCTCTCAACCCAGCTGAATTCCGAATTCGTGCTGGCGCGTGACTTGCTGGGGAATTTGTATTTGAAAGCAGGACAAATCGACAAATCCATCGAGCAGTCACGCCGGGCTTTGCAGCTGAGTCCCACCGACCAGGAATCGTTGTACCACCTGATCCAGGCATTGCGACATACCGGCAAAGATACTAAGGGAGAGCTGCCAGCATTGGTAAAACGTCTGGCAGTACTTCGACAGGAATCGCGCAAAGAGGAGGCTTCCGGAACCCGTTACCGGCTGAACGAACCTGAGAGCCAGAATTCTCAAACAGCGAAGCCGAAGTGATCGCCCGCACAGAAGTTACGTCTCGACAGATAACCTCAGATTCACTGCGGCGTGTCTCCTTCGACGAGCTTGTAACGATAACGCTGCTTCTGCTCCTTTGCCGACTCCTGCCGGAGTAGCGCCAGCCGCTTTAGCAACTCCGGCACCTCCGCCGTTTTCCCAGTTTTTCGCAGTGCCTGAATTAGGCGATACAACGATGTTTGGTCCTTGGGATCAATCTCCAATGCCTTTCGGCACTGATCTGCGGCTTGCTGATTTTGTCCCGATTGCAAATAGAGCTTTGCCAGGACCGCTCGAGCCGCGGCGAGGCTAGGTCGCAGTGAAACGGCTCTCTTCGCCGACTGCATTGCCAATTGAAAATCGGCAGTGCCCGACTCAGCCCCCTTCTGCGTGAGGACATCCGCCTGGAGGTATAACAGCAAAGCATCATTCGGTCTTTGTTTCAACTTCTGCTGAACGTCAGCCAATGCCCGATCGAGATCGTTCTGCTGCACCGCCAGTAAACCTTGGGCTGCAGCAGTTAGCGACTCATTGGGATCCAGCTCGTACGCTCTCTGCAGGTCTGCCTGTGCCTTGGCGTAGTCGGCCACATGCACGTACAGCACTCCGCGCGCAAAATATAGCTGCGCAGAATTGGGCTGTTGTCCAATTCCATCGCTAACCACGTTAATACCGACCTGAAAGGATTGATGTGAAGAGCAGACGTAGGCAAAGTCGAGATACAGGTTCTCGTTCTTTGGATCAAGCAGAATTGCCTGCCGCAAGCTATTCACGGCTTTCTCGGTTTCACCAGCATCTTCGTAAGCGCTGGCCACAAGTTCCAAACTCTGGGGATCGGTATTTCCGCTCTCCATCAGCGGCGCAAGTGTGGTGACTGCTTCCTGAGGCTTGTGTGCCATGAGCTGAATTGATGCCAGCAGCCGCCGCTCCTTTTGATTGTTTGGATCGAGAGCTAGCGTATGTTGAAAAATGTTTGCTGCCTGATCGAATTGTTTAACTTTCACCAGGCAAGTGGCGTAAGCATGAAGCGCGCTGGATTGAGAGTTAAACAGCGCTCCGGCCTTATCGAAATGTGTGATCGCGGCAGTGCAATTTCCTTGCTGATATTCCAGCACAGCTAACATTCCGTGACTGGTTTGGTCACTCGGTAGCAAGCGCAGCACGCGCCTCAAGAGCGGAATTGCCGCCGCGCTGCCGTCATCGAATTCAATCTGAATTGCCCCGTGCAGTGCGGGAAGATATTCCGCAGAAATATTTAAGGCATGGTTGAAGGACACGAGCGCCTGCTGCTTGTGTCCCTCACCGGAGTATGCGACACCTTGCATTGTCCATAGCTGCGGATTGTTAGGGGAGCTTTGTAGCGCAGGGCGAAGCAGTTCGAGAGCTTTGTCGAACTCCCTATTCTGCAGCGCCAAAGCGATTGAACTGGTTTCATCTGCCCTGGTGTGAGCCTCTGCTGGGTTCCGAGCCACGCCAAAGAACTGGAGCAGCGCCAAAAGAACGAACCCACTTCGGATCGGGCGATTGAGTATCTTCGTGAGACCCAACATTCCTATTTTTTATACTGCATCGGCGTTCTTGCCAGGCGATAAAGTGTGGCACTGAGCGAAAAAACCGGCCCAGTTTTGAGTGGGCCGGCATTATCAGCTTCGTTGCTTCAGAACGAAATCTTACCTCCCAATTGCCAGAATCTGGCTTCATGGGATGCCGTCGCTTGCCCGAAGTTTCCGTCCGGGAAATTTATATCAACGCCGCCGTTGTTAGCGCCGTTTCCGTTCCAGGCGTAGTTTGCCCGGTTGAAGAGGTTGAAGATCTCAAACCGGAGTTGGAAATTGACCCTTTCCGTGATAAGGGTGTCCTTGTAAATGTTGATATTGGTCTCAATAAAGTTCGGCCCGCGGAACTGTTGTGGCTTTTCATTCCCTTCTTGACCGAGAGCGGGAATGGCGAAGTCGCTCTTCGGGATTGCCCCCGTGAGCCAAGCTTTGTTGTCGGTCAGCTGGTGGTAACTAACTGCATCCGGGTAATCGAGGTTGTTCCCGTCGCCGTTGTAGTCGCCGCTGCCGGCCGCGTAAGCGACAGCGGGATCCGAGGCCGAGCACCCGGCTTTGTTACTCAGAGCGCCCGACTGGCACACTGCCACGAACCCGTTCGTGTTCGCTGCGGTAATGGGATAACCGGACTGGAAGATGCTCGTGCCACTGAGCCCCCATCCGCGGGTCACATGACCGACAACTCCTGCCCCGTTATTTAACCCCTTTAGCGAATAGTTGAAACTGAGCGAGAAACGGTTGGGCGCATCAAAGTTTGAGGGTCCGTAATACTGAGCGGAGTTAAACGGGTCGGGATAGGCTAACCCGTCATCCTTGGAACGGGACCGGGTGTAAGAAGCGTCAATGTAGCCGCGCGAAAAATGCCCTTTGAAATCAAAGAACACCGAGTCGTAGTTGCCATAGCGGTTGTTATCGGCGTAGGTAATCGCACCGAAGCTTGGATTCAGGCGGGTCGGATTGGGAACGACCGCGGTTGCGCTGTTATTCATTTGGTTGAACAAGTCCCCCGGCAAAACATTGATGTTGACTCCGTAACTCACAATGCCAGTGCCGTTGCCGTTGCTGACTATGTCGTAGGAGTGCGAGCCGTTATAACCGACGCTGGCCGCGAAGTAGTTGCCTATCTTCCGCTCTACGCTTAACGCCCAAATGTCCGCTTTCGGGGATTTCAGGAGCGGGTTAATGCCGCCGATATTGAAACTGGCGCCGATCACCCCTCCTTGTGCATTAAGCCCTCCCGTGAAAGTCGGGAACGTGAACCCGAACGGCGGCTTGTTGCCACTTCCCAGGGCAAAAATAGGAGCTTGAGCGGTCGTGGTCCCGCCTCTGACAAAGTTGGGCAAAACTAGTCCCGGTGGGCTGCCGCGGAATTCCTCCTGCACATTGGCCTGCGTCAGCCAATTGTTGTAGATGCCGAAGCCGCCGCGCACCACCCAATCGCCGTTCGAGGTGGGGTCCCAGGCGAAACCTACGCGCGGGCTGAAAAGGTTGTTGACGGAGTGTAACAGGGCATTATGCGTGGCCTTGGCATAGCCATTCGCGATTTGTTGTTGTTCGGTGGTGCCGGTGCCGAGGTAGAAGTTTCCAAAGACCGTCGATTGACTCTTGGACCACGGGTTTCCGCTGTCATCATAGCGCAGGCCCAAGGTCAACGTCAGATTCCTTCTTGCCTTCCAGGTGTCTTCTACAAATAGTCCGAAGGTTCTGGAAGCCGCATCCCAATTCCACAATTTCTGGGTACCGGTCGCGGGGTCGTACATGATGCCGTTTTCATTATTGGGATCATCGTTGGCCAGCTGCAATAGGTTGTCGAAGGCGAATTTGGGTTGCGACCAAGGTCCCTGGAAGGGCTCGACATCGTCGCCATACCAGCCTTCATAACCAAATTTGAGAGTGTGTGCGCCCCGCACGTGGGTGAGGACATCGCGCCAATGATAATTGTGTTGAATGAAATCTCCTTGCGCGAAGCCGACGCCGAAGGCTTGTCCGGAGTCCACGTTGATGCCGTTTACGGTTATGGAGGGAACTGTGTAGTCCTTAGCGCCGGTGCCCAGGACTCCTTCGACCCGGTTCATACCGACAGTGAAGTCATTCAGGGTGTTGGACGAGAAAGTGTGCGTCCATGATACCTGCCCCGCGACTTGCCATGTGTTATTCAAGGCGGAGAATTGCGTCATCGGAGACGGGGCGCCAGTAAGCAGAAGAGTCCGGAAAAGGCTGGCATATACCCGGTCGTTCTTGAATCCTTGATCGATACGGGCAAAATACTGCGTACCATTACGTACCGAGGTTGCACCAAAAAATCCCGTGTCAATCACGGGCAAACTACACGGCACTCCATTCTGCCCGGCGGTTGTCCCGCAACCGCCCGTCGCATGGCCGAAAACGTCGTCCGCCGTCTGGGAGACACCGGCACCGCCCACGCCGGTCGGCAGATAGGTGGTGAGAATGTGCGTCCCCACCGTGTTGGGGTAATTTGCTTGCGCGAACGTTATGAACTCGGGTGCTGGGAAGGTCACTCCTCCACCGGCGCTCGATGATGAGCGGAGTGGTTCCACCGCAAAGTAGAAGAAACTGTTGTGGTGCGGAAAGATCGGGCCTCCAATAGCAAAATCCATGTTGTTGGAGTGGAACGGCTTGTAAGGCGAGCTCCCAGAACTCACGAAATGCTGATTTGCGAACATTCCCTGGTAATTGAAATAATCTGACGCCGATCCATGGAATCGATCAGTGCCGGATTTGGTAGTAAACACAGTCTGCAACCCTGCGGCACGGCTATATTCACTACTGAATGTGTTGACCTGAACGCTGGTTTCCTGGATAGCTTCAGGCTGCGGGGTCAGATTCAGGACCCCTTGCCGAATGCCGCTGGTTACATCCAAGCCATCTACGACGTATTGGTTATTATTCTGGCCCTGACCGTTCGCGCTGGCGTCAACTTGCTCTTCTGTGGAGAAGTTGTCCACGCCCGAGGCGGGACTGCCGGATGCGCTTGTTCCTAAACCGGAGACCCCGGGGGCCATCGTCACCAGGGTGACCAGATTGCGCCCGACAATCGGCAACTGCGCCACGGCCTGGTTCTCAAGCGTCAGCTGTGTGCGGCTGTCCCCTGTGTCAACCAACGGACTTGCCGTAGTCACGGTTACCGCCTCCGTCACGGCGCCGACCTTGAGCGTAATGGGCACGTTCAAGTTTTGCTCGGTCAGCAAAGTCACCTTTGTCTCCGACTTCGCATAGCCCGACGCTTCTACCGTCATCTTGTAGTCACCCGGTGCAAGACTAACGAAGCGAAAGTTCCCATTTTCGTCAGTCGTTGTGGTGCGGGTCGCATTCGTCCCGACATTGACCAGCGTGACTGTGGCCTTTGGAACCACGGCTCCTGATGGGTCTTGCGCCGCCCCTTGCACGTTACTCGTGAACTGCCCATAGCAAAGGCTGGCCCCAAGAACCAGCACTCCAAAAGAAAGCACAAAACCTGCCCGTGCGAATGCTCTGGCCATGATGCAATCCTCCTTCTGTACTTCACGCGAATCCGCATTGCAAAACTCAGCATGCTAACTGCAGCGCAAAAAGGATCTTCCTGCGGCTGCGCAACAGTACTGAGTAAGCGTTTGCTCGATGGTCGTCAACGCTATCGCATAACGTATAAATTAGTCAAGACAAATTTAATGGTTTTGTACTATATGCCCCTTAAAATGCGGTTTCCACCCAGCCAACTAATCGGTCGGAATATGCCCGTCTTCCGAAATAACTAGCCATTGGATCAAACCTGTTTACTTATTCGCAGTTCCGTTTATGCCCTCTTGACTTATAGCTCCGATTGGCGGTATAAGGCTCCAGATAACGATTACTGCATTCTAGGCCGCAAATCAGGCGTTCGTGACTCGATTGGGAGGGTGACATGAAAGCATCCCGAAGGCAGTTTCTACAAACGAGTGCTATGGCGGCTGGATCTGCAATGACACTGCGGTCGCGCCGCGGATGGTCGCTTGCATCAGGCGACACTAAAATCACGGCACCACTCTCCCTGATCGGGTATTCCGATGTGCAATTACTTGATGGGCCTTTCCGCGAGCAGTTTGATCGCAATCACGATCTCTTTCTCCATTTGAACGAAGACGCTCTACTCAAACCTTTCCGCCAGCGCAGTGGCATGCCGGCGCCAGGCCCCGATATGGGCGGCTGGTATGACGACAACGATGACTTCAATCCTCCGGAGAATTTTCACGCATTTATTCCGGGACACAGCTTCGGCCAATACCTTTCGGGGCTGGCGCGTGCTTATGCGGTGACCGGATCCAAACCGACGCAGGAAAAAGTGCACCGCCTTGTCCGTGCCTTTGCTGAAACCGTGGAGCCGTCTGGAAAATTCTATGTTGACTACCACCTGCCCGCCTACACTTATGACAAAACCAGCTGCGGATTAATTGACGCCCACGAATTTGCCAAATGTCCTGATGCGCTGGATGTTCATTGGCATGCAACGCAGGCGGCACTCCCGTATCTGCCCGAAAAGGCGTTGAGCCGCACCGAACAGCGCGCTCGTCCGCACCAGATGGTTGCCGATACATGGGACGAGACCTACACGCTTCCAGAAAACTTTTTTCTCGCCTACCAGCGCAGCGGAAACTCGAAGTATCGCGATCTGGCGGTCCGCTTCATTGAGCAAGATTATTTTGGACCATTGGCAGAGGGTCAGAATGTTCTTCCAGGCGAACACGCTTACAGTCACGTGAACGCGTTGAGTTCGGCAATGCAAGCGTACCTCGCGTTAGGAGAAGAAAAATATCTGCGCGCGGCCCGCAACGGACTGCGAATGGTCGAAGACCAGAGCTACGCCACCGGAGGATGGGGGCCGGATGAGGCCTTCGTCGAACCCGGCAAGGGGCTGCTGGATGCCAGTCTGGGGACCACGCACGCCAGCTTTGAAACACCTTGTGGAGCTTATGGCCACTTCAAGATCACGCGATATTTGCTGCGCGTGACCGGTGACTCGCGCTACGGCGACAGCATGGAGCGGGTGCTCTACAACACCATTGCCGGCGCCACACCGATCCTGGCAGATGGAACCAGCTTTTATTATTCGGATTACAACCGCGAAGCTCGCAAGGTGCATTACCGCGACAAATGGCCCTGCTGCTCAGGAACATTTCCGCAGTTGACGGCGGATTACGGCATCAGCTCGTACTATAAGGAGGAGAATGGAATTTACGTCAATCTGTTTGTTCCTTCCCGTGTTTCCTGGTTGCAAAACGGAACGCAATCTACACTGACGCAGACCACGGAATACCCACGCGAAAATGTTACGCAGCTTAAGTTGGCCCTGACCCGGCCGGAAACATTTGCGGTGCACGTGCGGATCCCCGCCTGGGCTGGCACGAAAACGACATTATCGGTGAACGGCAAAAAGATTGACGCCGCGGTTGAGCCGGGGAAGTTTCTTCCACTGCAGCGCACTTGGAGAGATGGCGATCAAATCGAACTGGAGCTTGAAATGCCGCTCCGCCTGGAAGCGATTGACGACCAGAACCGCAACAATGTTGCATTGGTGCGAGGGCCGCTAGCGCTGTTCGCAGTCGGTACTATTCCAGGCCAAATTACGCGCAAACAGCTCCTGGCAGCGATGCAGGTTGCGCGCTCGTCTGACGACTGGAGGGTTGAAACCGATCATGGTGGTCTGACGCTGCGACCCTTCGCCAGCATCATGTCGGAGGGATATCGTTTGTACAATCGAGTCGTTGCCTGAGGCAAGAGCCAAAAACCAGTGGCTAGTTCGTTGGCTTCTGTTGAAGCGGCACGTTGGGGATTATGGATATTCGGGAAATCGCGCGTCGCGCTAAGGTATCCACCGCCACCGTCTCGCGCGCCATTAACCGTGTTCCTACAGTTGATCCACAGCTTGCCAAACGTGTGTGGAAAGTAGTCGACGAACTGGGCTATTACCCGAACACCCAAGCGCGGGCGCTGGTTTCGGGAAGGAGCAGGATTTTCGGGCTAATCGTCTCCGAGATCACAAATCCGTTCTTTCCTGAAATTGTTCAGTCCTTCGAAGATATTGCCGTCCAGCACAATTACGAGATACTTCTTACCTCTACCGCGCATGATCCTAAACGCATGGAGACTTCGGTCCGGCGCATGATTGAAAGGAGAGTCGACGGGGTTGCCATCCTTACTTTCGGAATGGAAGATTCGCTTTTTGATGATTTGCGGTTCCGCAAGGTGCCGCTTGTGTTTGTAGATGTAGGCCCTCACGTGGCCCGGGTCAGCAATATCAAAATTGACTACCAGCACGGAATCCGGCAAGCGGTACAGCATTTAACAGCAATGCGGCACGAGAGAATTGCGTTTGTCACCGGCCCATTGAACCTCCGATCAGCAGTTGCGCGCAAAACTGCATTTGAAGATTCGCTTCGGGAGATAGGCGTGAATTTGGACCCGCAGTTGGTGATTGAAGGTGACCACACCATGCAGGGCGGCATGAGGGCACTGGCGCACCTCGCGAATTACCCGATGCGTCCCACTGCGATTATGTGCTCCAACGATATGACTGCAATCGGCGTGATGCGCGAAGCATTTGATTGTGGCATCTCGATACCGCAAGAGCTCTCGGTGGTCGGATTTGACGACGTTCGCCTGGCCCAATTCGTCATCCCTCCGCTCACCACAATTCAAATGTCTCAGAGCGAGATAGCGCGACTGGCTTTTAAGGCACTGATTACCGAAGTGGAGCGCGATGCTCCATCTCCAAGCGGGACGGAGTATCTGCTCCAGACAAACCTCGTGCTTCGAAAATCAACGACATTAGCAACGCGAAGCCCCAAAAACTGAATATGCTCTGCCCAGCCGCGCCCAGTTCGTACCGGCTTGTTGCGAGCTGCGGGGTAAGTCATTGCTAGCGCCCGCCGCGTTTGAAGCATGAGCTATGCGACGTCTTTGTCCTCGTCATTCAAGTACTCGGGAGGCACGTCGTCTTCGGGCACCTCTCGGGTTGTCACTTCGGACACGTCCGCGTCCTTTGCATTTTCCACTCCTAACACCGCGTCGGCTTCAAATGCGTTTCCTTCGTCGATCAATTCCTCTACGCTTTCGGAGTCCGCGCCGGCGGTGTTCGGCAGTTCCTGCGCGTCACCAGACTGACCGGCCGAATCTGGGCGTAGCTCATCCTTGTGTTTCCTGGATTTGTTCATGGCTTTCCTCATGGTCGTCAAATATAGACCTCTCGAAGCGGTTTTAGATTGCCGACTCGAACTGCAAATCTGCAATCTGAAATTTACTGGCGCAAGAAGCTAGATCACACTTCGCGTTTCTTTTTGACCCAGCCTTCTTTCACAACCTGCTTCGATCGCCCGATGGCCAGCGACTCCGCGGGCACATCCTCGGTAATGCAAGACGCCGCGCCAACGTACGACCCTTTGCCAAGCTTTACTGGAGCCACGAGCGTCGCATCGCTTCCCACGAAAACGCTGTCCTCAATAATCGTCTTGTGCTTGTGCACACCGTCGTAGTTGCAGGTGATTGTTCCGGCGCCAATGTTCACGCCCACACCAATCTCCGCGTCCCCGAGATATGTAAGATGGTTGGCTTTCGAACCCTTACCTAATTTGACCTTTTTAGTCTCCACAAAGTTCCCGACGTGTGCACCCTCTCCGATCTCGCTTCCGGGTCGCAAGTGCGAGTAGGGCCCGAGCATTGCACCGCTTTCGACGCGCGCGTCGTCAAGCACGCATCCCGGCCTGATGATTACGCCATCACCAATCGTCGAATTCTGGAGCACGGAATACGATCTGATTCTGCAATCGGAGCCGATTCGAGTTTTTCCCAGCAATTGCACGAAAGGCTCGATGGTTGTGTCCGCTTCGATTTCAACATTCGAGTCAATCACGCAGCTCGCCGGATTGAAGATGGTCACTCCTTCGGCGATCAGCTCGCGACATTTTTCCATTCGCATCTTCTGATCGAGCTCGACTAACTCCGCCCGTGTATTGCTGCCGAGTATCTCTGAGGCATTCTCGGTTTGCACCGCAATAACCCGTTCCTTTGATCGCCGCAGCACAGCCGCCATGTCGGTCAGGTAATACTCGCCGTGCGGATTGTCGGTCTTGAGATCGTCAATGTGATCGAACAGTGCTTTGACCGAAAATGCGTAAAAACCGGAGTTGATTTCACGGATCTTTCTTTGAGCTGGCGTGCAAGATTTCTCTTCCACTATCGCTTTGATCTCGTTGCTCCTTGCCCCGGCGCGAATGATTCGTCCATATCCCGTGGGATTTTCCAGATGCGCGCTTAACAGCGTCATGGCGGCCCGGTTCCGCTGATGAAAGTCTCGTAGTTTCTGAATTGTTTCCGGCGAAATGAGAGGAGCATCCCCGGAGAGGACAATCACCTGTTCGTAGGCGGCAAGTGATTTGGCCGCGCACATCAAGGCATGCCCGGTTCCGCGCTGCGGTTCCTGCCTGACGAATCGGATGCCGGTGTCTTCAACGGCGCGTTGGACCAAGTCAGCTTCGTGTCCGATGATCGCGTAGATGTCCTCGGCGGCCGCCACCTTTCGAGCCGACGCAATCACATGCGCCAGGACAGGCTTCCCGCCAACTTCGTGCAGCACCTTGGGGTGTTTTGACTTGAGCCGGGTGCCCTTCCCGGCGGCCATGATTGCAATCGCTGTCTTTCTGCTTTTAGATGATTCCTTCATGCGCATTCCAATATAGCTCGCGGAGCGATTCAGCTATGAGCGCTGAGCCGTGAGCGAACCGTCCTTGCTTGACGCTCATTGCTCGTGGCTCATTGGTGCCTTCACACTTATCCACAACCCACAATCTTGCTATCTTCTTGGATTTTATGCCGGTTTCGGCGTTTGCCTTGCCAGTGGAATCCCGGTTATCAACAGAAATTGTTGTGCAATGTTTTTCCTACTCTGCTAGCATCAGCCGCAATAGCAGTGCCAGACCTCCCAAGGATTTCATGTATTTAGGACATCACGGGCCGATGTACTCTGGTACGGCAACTGCAACAAAAGTTGTAGCCTCTCCCCTGCAGGTTGCTCGGGGCTAACTGCGTATCAGGAGAGCGTTTTGATGTATTCGCGTCGTCGGGCTAGAAGCCGTAGAAGGGGCAGTGTAAGAATCGCAGGCGTCATCGTTCGCAGCCTTGCGTTCTTGACTTTGATGGCTGCCTGTATTGCAGCCATTCGCTGGGTTTCCCAAGGCAGTTCCAACAACGCTGAGATCTTCACTCGGCTTAATCAGTCGGCGCATAACGATATTTCAGCGTTGGCCGGGCTCCAGCCTTCCGCCATACAAGGCCGCAATCGCCGCCTGGTTTACCCGTATTCCATCGTTCCAGGCGGAGTTGTCTCAGCCGGGGAACTGCATCAGGCAGCAGACCACGACACTGTCGTTGGCGAGCACTACCGCGGCTTCGACTACAGTCGCGCTCGCGTGATTGAGGTAAAAGAACCACGGCTGGTATATCTTTCCTACCGCCGCCGTAACAAGGTCTATTGGAGTCGCAAGCAGGCCAGCTTACATAAAGGCGAGACCCTTCTCACCGACGGGAAAATCACTGCCCGGACTCGCTGCGGAAACCAGGTTTCAGTATTGCCGCAGGCGAATACCTCGCCCGAAGAGCCCGAAATGGCCGAACTGGATCGTCCGGACGCGGTGGCGAGCGGCATGGAATCTCTTCCTTCAAATTTTGATTCCAGCCTGCTAAGCCTTGATCCCGCACTCCCGCTCGCACCGTCAACGCCGGGCGCGATGGGAGGACTCCCGGGCGGTACGCCGCCGGGCGGATTCATACCGCTTCCCATTGGCGGAGGGGCCGGTGTTCCAATCAGCAGTGGTTGCGTGCCGAAGCCGGACAAGCCTTGCCAAAATCCACCACCTCCTCCACCACCACCACCGCCCCCTCCACCACCACCAGTGCCTGAGCCGGGAACCTTTGTTCTGATCGCGTCGGGGGCCGTAGCCGTTCTTGCCCGTGTTCGCAAAGCGTCAAAAGGCTGATTTCGGACACCCGAACGGGTTGGCACCATTGGTACTAGAACCAAAGTGCAAATCATCAGCCCTGCCGCGCTGCTAGAATCCGCTCAGAATCATGCGCCCTCCCCTCTATCTGCGCGGACTCTCGGCCATTGCGCTATTGCTTTCACCCTGCGTGCTTCATGCTGCAAAGCAGGGCACCGTATCAAAAGTTGCGGTTGTCAGCAACGATCCCTTTCAACTCCAAATTCAAACTAACGGCAATGGAGCGCCGCAAACGCAGATGGTCTCTTCCCCGGAGCGCTTGGTAGTTGATATCCCAAACACGCTCCCCGGTCCGGCTTTGCGTGGGATTGCGATCAAGCGCGGCGAGGTGCGCGGCATTCGCGTGAGCCTATTCTCTACAACGCCGCCGGTCACTCGCATCGTCGTGGATCTCAGCCAGCCCCAGTGGTATAGAGTCACGCCGAACGCAACGGGGCTGCTCGTAAGCGTAGGTTCTGATTCAGAGAACTCCGTGGATACGCAATCCACGATTGGATGGGTGTCAACTAAAATGCCGGCCACCGTAAAGCCAGCCAGTATTCAAAGCACTCCCTTTGACGTGCGGAGGCGAACCGTCACAGCGAAAGCTCCCGTTCGCAAGGGTCTCAGTATTGATTTTGCCGATGGCCGCATGACGATTCACTCTGGCGGAGCAACGCTCTCCGAAATTTTGTTTCAGATTCAGAAGGTCACGGGCGCCGAGATCGCGATTCCCTCCGGCACAGAGCAAGATCGAGTCGCGGCTGACTTCGGTCCTGGTCGTGCGAGCGAGGTCTTGGGAGAGTTGCTGAACGGTTCCGGCTTGAACTTTGTTGTGGTCGGATCCGAAGCCAATCCGAACCAGCTTCGCAGCGTAATCTTGAGCAGAAAATCAGAAGTTGCTGAAGGGCCATCCGGGTTTGTCCAAAATTCCGCGCCTGCAACCGCGGAAAACGTTGAGCCTGAATACCAGGAGGCTCCTCCGCCTGATCCGAATGTTCCTCCGCCTCCAGATCAGGTGCAAGCGAATCCGAATGGTCAGACGAATCAACCCGTGAGTGGCGATCCTTCGCCTGATTCCCCTCCGCCGTCCAACTGAAGCACTTAGAATTCAGCACTCAGCATTCAGCACTCAGCCAAAACGATCATGTCTGATGATCTTTTGGTGTGAGAAATCTGATGTTTGCTGGCATTGCCATGGAGGTCGAAAAGCAGATTCCTCGCCGCTAACGCGGTTCAGAATGACAAGAGTTTGTATTTGGCTGATTGCTGAATGCTGACTGCTGACTGCTTCAGTTATGAATCAATCTCACCGGAATGGGAGACACACCGCCGCCTGAGACTGCGGGTCCGGAGGCGGCGCTATTTCCGCAGCCAATCACGTTCACAATGTAGGTGTCCATGTCTGGCTTTGACGGTCCCGGCACCAGCGGTTTCACGTAGTTCACAAATAGTTGCAGGAATCCCACGATCGTTAATTGACTGTTTGCGGAGATTGTCGCCGGAACATGGAACAGAGGCACTGTGATGATTGAGTCGCTGGTATCTATCAGTCCTGCAGTGTTGTTATACCGCCCCTGGCTGAAGCTGCCCGGAGAAATCTTTGGTGGCCCGCTACTCGTCGAAAAGCTGGTCACGTCGAGTACATCCTGCTGCGCTGCGCCGGGCGGCGGTTGTCCGTTGCTGGTGGTGTGAATCAAGCACTGCAGCCCGTTCTGTGCAGGACCTTGCGGACCGCTGGGATCCACGGATGAGTCCCAGGTCGCGGAAGCCGTGGACGCTCCGCACTGCTTAAAATCAAAAGGTGTTCCATCACAGCACTCGGTGCTCTTTTCAAAGTCCGAGTTACCTTTGCCACAGCCCGGTGCCGCGTCACTCGGGCAGTAGGTGTGTGTGCCGGAAACGAGCATGGGAAGATAGTCGCCCGCCGCAGGAACGTACTTACCGGGCAAGTTGCATCCTTTTTTGCCATTCCCGTTGCCAGTACATGGCGAAGTCAGCTGGATCTCCTCCCCCAGGAAAGGCGCCCCGGCAGTAACGAAACCTTTTTTTTCATCAACGAATTGCTGGGGTGGGTTAGAACTAGAACCAGGATCAAGATTCGGCACCAGAAACGGCTTTACGCATTTGGGCGCTGCCGGAATAAAGTGACCGATGTTGCTTTGTGAAAATGCAGGATTGTAAGCCTCTGCGGTGGCAGTTGCCGCTACCGTGGCCGCCGAACTTCCGAAGATGCGCGCAAAGAAAACTGGGAGGTTGGCCTTTTGCAATCTGACAGTGACCCGCGGATTTCCTTCTAAGCTGAAGTCCAGAACCGGTGATCCCACCATTTGTGCCGGGGCTCCCGCCACATTGTTTTGAAAAGCCGCCGCTACTGCGTACGAGTTCGCAATTTGCTGGGCTACGCCTTGCAGACCTGTATTCGCAGGATTCGTGGTGATCCCGGAATCCACAAATGCTTTTGCCCCCGCCAACGCTGCCGAGTCGGCGGCGCGTTGAATCTCACCTCTTGCCACATAGAGCGTGGTCAAATCAATCGCCAGTGCAGCAACTGCGAGCAGACTCACCATCGAGACTGCCACCAATGCGATCGTCTGTCCGCGTTGGCTTCTAATCGGTGTCGCAACGAAACTCATGTCAGTCCTGATTGGCCGCGATCGCGTCCGTCTCAATCTGTGTGGTTCGGGCGGCCGACGCGTTAGGGTCTATTAGTTTGATAAGGCTGCCGAAGTGCCACTGATACGGATAACTAATGTCCACGTGGGTTGAAATTATTTTCAGAGGCTCAGATGTCCCTTGCGGGCCAGAATCAAAAACAAAACCGCGGTCGATAGTCAACATGAGGGTTGAACTTTCGCTGCAAATACCCTTGGCCGTCCAAACCAAAGTGGACTTTGGCAGAATCGGTCCTAATCCACAGTCGTTGATTCCGGCAGCGGTAAGGTCTGCGTCCACCAGATCCCGAATCGCCGTCACAGAAACCGGAATGGTTTGCGTGAGGTCATTAGTCGGTTGGGCGGCGCCGAAGCGTGCCGCGTCTTTGACAGTAAAGTTAAGCTTCCCTTTGACGTTAAAGGCCTGGCCGAAATCGTAAATCGCGACGACAAACACGACCAGCAGCGGGAGCACTAGCGCAAATTCCATGATCTGCGCTCCGCTATCGTCCTCGTTCGGTCGCAACAAAACTGCCGGCATCAATCTTCACTCCGCATTTCCACCTGGGCCTTCAGCATGATGTTTTGGTTGTTGAGCGATGTGAATGGCAGAACAAATTGGTAAGGATACTGAAAGCTGACAATCTCGCCGCAAACCGGTGGGGAAGATGTGCCTTGGTTCAGCTGCACGTTACGGCAGACCGTGAAGTTGCCGCCCTGAGCCTGCGAGCAAATGCCTTCGGGATTCGAGCAGTGCTTTGGGTCCGGGCTTGGCATTGACGGAATAGCCTGGTTGGGATCGAGGTGCGCGGCCAGCAATGAGTTGTTCACAGCCGGGACTACGACCGTGTCGTCGGGTAGGGCTGTGCTGGACCAAGTGTGGGACCCGCTACAGTTTGCGCATTGCGGAATCGCCGCTGTCTGTGCTCCTTCGCGCGCTGCGTGGTTGATCGCTCCGTAGATCATATAGGCGCGACCGAACCAATAAATGGATAGCAAAAGCATGAACAGCGCCGGCAGAATCACGGCTGCTTCAGCGATTTCTGCGGCACGATCCGTGCGCAGGCAGCTCCATGGCCCAAATTTAGTAATAGGTTGATGCGATAACTTCATCGCTTAGAACAGCTCCCCCAGGTGCTTGGAAGTATAAAGCAGGACCGCGACTGCCGCCGCAACTCCGAAAGGAACCTTGATGGCCTCAGGATTATCAATTGTCAGGTCCGATGGTGGAAGGTGTACACGAAAAAAAGCTGCCAGCATGCGCCCAATATTGCGCAGAGTCTGCCGCGCACGTCCCTTCCATATGACTAGACAAAGTGCCATGGCCCCATTGATCACAAGAGTCCAGAGGAGAACGAGAATTAACCGCTGTTGAAGGAAGGGAACTGCAGCGTTATAGCCGAAGAACGCTCCCAGCCCGCCGACGAGTTTCCAGTCACCTCCGCCAAGACTACGTACCAAAACAAATGGCAGCAGAAGGCCGAGGCCCAGGGCAGCACCCAGCAACGAGAGCCGCGCTCCATGCCAGCCATCAGAAATCGCATGAAGGACTACTCCGACAAAAATTGACGGGTAAGTAAGCCAATTCGGAATCCGCCGCCAACGCGCGTCAGTCACGCCAGCCGAGAGCGCGAAAATCGCAGCCAGAATCCAGATAGCCTTGTTCGCCATGGCTATGGAATTCTATATGGGAGCGGAGAAAGAGGCACTTAGTATCTAGGCGGCCTAAAAATGCGCCGCGGACTTCGCCGACGAACGCGGATTCTCAAAAATGGGCTTGCCTGGTTGCTGAATGCTTTATTGCCTCGGCAAACTTGCGTTATTACGCTCAGCCACAATCTTTTTTGCGTTCTCGGCCAGTTGGCGTGCCTGCGGCAGAAGATCAAGCGCCTTCAAGACCTCGGGGTCGCTCTCAGCTCTTACCTTGAGGCCCTCTTCCTGTCCGAATGCATCCACGAATAGTTCGCTCTTGATGTTCGAGCGGATCCAGTCATTATTTTGTACCAGGTCGGCTTCGGTGTAAGGCGTCTTGTCAGCGTCGAGCGACTTACGGAACTCTTGCATCACGCTCTCATCCACTTCGAAGTTTTTAGTAACGTGGCGGCCGTTGACGTAGTGTTTAGCGAAATTGAAGAACGCATAGTGCTGCAGCAGGCTGTCCTGAAAATGGTTGCTCTTAATAGGATCAACCTTCACATCAGGACTGATGCCTCCGCCACCATAAACCGTACGGCCACTGTCGGTAAGCTTTACTTCTTTGTTGGTTGTGTCGGCAATGCCGTCGCGATCGAAATAGTAGTCATAGAGGGACACGTTGCTGTAGTCGCGCTGAATCAAGCGACCGCTAGGCGTGTAGTCTCGATTCACCAACACCACCAGCGGATATTCCTTTCCGCCGTTCCCGTGGGTTGCGGTGTAGCGACGTTCCGGTGAGGAGCGTCCGTGGTGAGAAACAATCAGCTGGTTCTTGCGCAGGAACTTGTCCGCAACGCCCACCCCTTCATTCAGCAGTCCACCTGGATTCTGGCGTAGATCGAGAATCAATCCCTTCAGTTCGCCTGCCTGATAGAAACTATCCAGCGCTTCCTGTACTTCCTTTTCTGTAGTCTCGTTAAACCCTGACACATGCATGTAACCAATTCCCGGATGGATCAGGAAATGTAGGTCCACGCTATAACGCGGAATCTCATCGCGAACCACCGTGAATTCCAGCGGTTTGTCGTTGCTTTCACGAAGGACTGTGATATGGACCGTCGTACCCTTTGGCCCTTTTAGCAGGTCCGCAACATCTCCAGTCGTCATGTTGTCGGTCGGCTTGCCATCCACTGCGATAATGACGTCGCCAGGGTGAATCCCTGCGCGATACGCAGGCGTGCCCACGAATGGCGCGATCACGATGACTTTGTTGTTCCGCGGACCGACCGTCATTCCCACGCCGTAGTACTTTCCGCGCTGATCTTCCCGCAGCAGCGAATAAGATTTTGGATCGAAGAAATTCGAGTGCGGATCGAGGACATGCAGCATGCCAGGAATCGCGCCGTTGTAAATCGCTTTGTCCGGGTTTACCGGCTCGGCGTAATTTTGCTCAACGATGTCATAAACCTGCGTGAACTGCTGCAGGCTTTGGCTGACGTCGGAGTCGCTGTCGTGCGCGGTGGTCGGATTTTTCTGGGCAAATACCACTCCCAGAAAACCGCACACTGCCAGGAACAATACAACAAAAAGGGAAGCTCGCTGCGAACTACGGACCATCTTGTTTTTCCTTCAGCCCAGGCAATGGATTCCCAGGCGAGCTGATTCAGTGCAGTATAACACGTGCAAAAACACAAACTTACAGCATCTTGAGACGAAAGTCACCGCTCTGATACTGCTTAATTTGGATGCAGAAATCCACGGCCTTGATGCGTTTTGTTCTGGAGAGTCTGGTTCGACAGACGTTCGCAGAGCCGCCGAGAATACTCTCGCATATCTCGGTTACAAGTTTTCACAAGAATGCGTTCTCTCGTCGCGCTAAGATGCATATTTCGTGGATGCCTTTCTGATGGGGGCGTCTTGGCACCACGGTCGGATGCATCAACATAACTTGGGGTTTCTCGTGTGAAGCGCCTGCCTATTTTGCTTGAAGTGTCAGTGTTGCTTGTGCTCTTAACTAGCACAAGCAGCGCCGCGCAAGATCTGAACATACCAATGACGACCAGCGACCGCATACTGTCGAAAGGTTGGTGGCCGACCAAGGGCACCGAACCGCGTGCTCAGTTTGTTGGCGGAGAAGCATGCTCCGGCTGTCACAAGCAGAAAATGGATACGCAGCGAACTACCCCGATGGCGCACGCCTCTGCCTGGCAACCTGGATAAATCGGGAGCGAGCGGCCCCTTCACTTTCCACGCGGGGAAGTACACGTACACAGTAAGAAAAGGTGAAGGCGGTTTACTGTATTCCGCCGCCGACGGCATCGCTTCGGAAAGCGCTTCTGTGGGGTGGGTCTTTGGCAGCGGACACTTTGGCAAACCTATGTTTTCGACAAAAACGGAACTTTTTTTGAAAGCAACCTGAGCTATTATCCGGCCATTCAGGCGTTGGATTTCACCACTGGTCACCGCAGGGCGCCGCCCCCCAATCTGACTGCTGCCTTAGGCCAGCCTCAGACCCCGGACACGATTCATAGTTGCTTCGGTTGCCATTCGACCGCGTCCACAACGAGCGGCCGGTTTGATTCAAGTCGCCTCATGAATGGTGTCACTTGCGAGGCCTGCCACGGTCCCGGCGCGCAGCATGTTGCCGCCATGAGCCTCGGGCGAGGCGATCAGGCCTCAACTTTCATCATGAACCCCGCCAGCTTGGCCCCGTCGGACTCAGTAGATTTTTGCGGGGCTTGCCATCGCACCCGGCTCGATGCTATCGAAACCGGTATTACCGGAGTTCTATCCATCCGCTTTCCCGCCCCGCGTCTTCAAGTCAGCCGCTGCTGGGGTTCACAAGGAGATCGCCGGCTCACCTGTATGGCATGTCACGATCCCCATGTTCCACTGGTGACCAGCGCGGCTTCTTACGACAGGAATTGCCTAAACTGCCATGTGACTTCAACGGCGTCAAAGTCACCAGCAGATCATCCAGGCAAGGCATGTCCCGTCGCTCAGAAGGAGTGCACGACTTGTCACATGCCGAAATATGAAATCAAAGAAATGCATGCTAAGTTTACAGATCACAAGATAGCCATCCATCGCGAGGGCGATCCGTTCAGAGAATGACCAACTGCCGGATGAAAACCAATTTGCGATTGGCGTTGTGTCCGCTGATCGGTATGCTGCTGCTTTCCGGAATGGCCGAGTTTCTCCGCGCGCGCCCGGCTGCAGAAAATCCGAAACCGAAAGCCACTCAGGAAGTGTTCAAGAACATCCAGATATTGAAAGACCTTCCTGCCGATGATTTGGTTCCCGCCATGCAGTTCATCACCGCCTCGCTGGGCGTGGAATGCGACTTTTGCCACGTGCGTAATGCTTTCGACAAAGATGACAAGAAGCCCAAGCAGACCGCGCGCAAGATGATGCAGATGATGTTCGCGATCAATCAGCAAAACTTCAACGGTCAGAGTAAAGTCAGTTGCTATTCGTGCCATCGCGGTGCTTCCACGCCTGTAGGGATACCGATGGTCGGCGATACACGTGCCTACATCGAAAACCCCGAAGCGCCAGCGAGCGCATCTGGGCTTCCCAGCCCAAGCGAAATTATTGAGAAATACGCCGCATCAATTGGCGGCAGAGCCGCCATCGAAAAGATTGCTACGCGATCAGAAGCCGGAACCATCAGTTTTGGGTCGGGCCCCTCATTTCCCGTGAAGGTCGTATCAAAAGGTCCCGCCAAACAGATCACCGCCGTCCACCTTCCCGCGGGTGACGCGAACACAATTTTCAACGGCACCACTGGCTGGACGACTTCTCCGGGTAGTCCGATTCGAGAGATGCATGCCGCGGACTTCGAAGGATCCCGCCTCGATGCCGACTTGCAGTTTGCGAATCACCTCAAGAGTCTATTTAGCGACTTCAAGGTAATAAATTCGGAGAAAATCGGTGATCACAATGTAGTTTTGCTGCTCGCCAATAGTCTAGGTCAGCCGCCGCTTGAGCTGTTCTTTGATAGAGATTCAGGTCTCCTAGTGCGACAATTGCGCTTTGGCAAGTCGCCACTCGGTCTCAATCCGACTCGTGTGGATTATGACGACTACAAAGAATTTGATGGAGTGAAGGTGGCGCTTAAGATCACCGTCACCCGGTAGATGACGCAATATTCGAGGAGCCTACTGCTCCAGCAACAGCGCAGCCATAATTGGTGCGGTCGTGCTCGCCGTCTAGCTAGCCAATTTTTTTAGGAATTCTTGCTCGTCCAACCGGTATTTGAAGGCCTTGCGCCCATCAATGAAGACCACCGGAACCTCGTCGGTGAACTGGCGGCGCAGGCTGTCGTCTGTTTCAACGTCAACTTCGCGCCAGTGAAAGCCTCCCCTGCGCTCTAACTTCGTGAGCTTCTCCTTCACGATTTCGCACAGATGGCATCCCTTGCGGGAATACACGATCACCTCACGAAGGAGTGACATGGCCGGGAGTGTAGCAAAGTTGCCCGAGTTCTTCCACCAAAACTTTGTGCGTCGCATCCTGAATTGCGCCTGATCAAAGGGTACAATCCGTAGTTCATGAGGGATCAGCTGATAAGGCCTCTGGCAGGGAAAGTGGCTTTAGTGACGGGCGGTGCAAAACGCTTGGGGAGGGCTGCTGCTTTGACCCTGGCGCAGGCGGGTGCCGATGTCACAATAACGTTTTTGGAGTCAGCCCAAAAGGCCCAGCAGACCGTTAAGCAAGTTGAAAAATCGGGCGTTCGGGCCCTCGCCGTTTCCTGCGATGTTACCGATCCAAAGAGTGTTCGCGAGGCCATCTCTGAGGTCGTCCGAAAATTCAACCGACTCGACATTCTGATTAACAATGCAGGGCGATACGAAACCGTTGCTTTCGACCAGCTTTCCCTTCAGCAGTGGGATACCATCTTTGCCACCAACGTTCGCGGGCCGTTTCTCGTATCGAAAGAAGCTTTGCCTCATCTGCGCAAACGTGAAGGCCGTATCGTCAACCTGGGATCGCTTGGTGGCTTGCGACCGTGGGCCACTCACGCTCACTACTGCTCGTCAAAGGCCGCATTGCACATGCTGACGAAAGTCATGGCGAAAGCACTGGCACCTGAAATTGCGGTGAATTGCATTGCTCCCGGCATGATTGATCTCGGCGAAAAATCCGCAGCAGCATTCATGAAGCGAATGGCAAAACAAACCCCGATGCGGCGCAATGGCACGGCCGCAGATGTGGCGGCAGCGATCAGGTTCCTCGCAACGGCGCCACACTTCATTACCGGTCAGATCATCGTCGTGGATGGAGGCCTGGGCTTGTGAGACTCGCCTGCCTCATGCTTCTTTTCGGCGGCCTGGCAAGCGCGCAGGTGCGTCCCGAAGACGGCGCGACAGAGATTCAACTTTGGACTGCGGGCGGCCACTCTGTCGCCGGCGGTCGTGGCAATACCGGCATTTGGAACGCTGGCCTCCGCTATGGCTGGGTCGTCACTGAGCCGCACGGCCCAGGTTTTCTCGTCGGGCGCTTTGAATACGCAATCGAGGCCGTTCCAGCCTACTTGATCTTCCAACCCGCAAACACCGCCTATGGGGCTGGAGTGAATCCGCTGAACTTAAAATGGAACTTCGCCACGCGAGGATCGTTCGTTCCTTACCTCGAATTAAGTGGCGGTGTGCTCTTCACTACCCACAGCGTTCCCGCGGGCACGTCCAATGTGAACTTCACACCTTCGGTGGCCTTCGGCACGCATTTTCTCGGACAGAAATACGCCTGGACAGTCGAGGCCCGCTATCTACACATTTCCAACGCCGGTTTGGACCGATCGAACCCCGGAATCAATACAGTTCAGGTTCGGTTGGGGATAGGGAAGTTCAGGAAGGGAAAGTAGGTTTCAAGGTTTCACAAATTTCAGAGTTTCAGCAACTGGCCCTTAGTACCGAATCTCGAAAGCTTGAAACTTTGAAACCTTCACTTTTTCAATATCGGGTTATATCCATCGCTCACCAGTTTTGCACGTGCGCTTTCCGCGTCTCTAATATCGGCAAATGGTCCTACCTGTACATGAAACAGTTTGTCGGGCGACGGATTCACAACGAAAGCCGCATATTGCCTGCCTTTCAGCGATTCCACCAGCGCTTCCGCGTCCTCCTGCTTGCTCACGGCTGCTACCTGCACCGAGTAGCCCGCCCCTGACGGAAATGCCGCTTGCGGGGCAGATGGGTCAGGGGACGTCGTTGCCTGACCTGAACCGTTCGACGAACTAGTGTCTGATGGAGTTTGCGACTGCTGGGCTGGCTTCGAATCCGAGCTTGTTTGCGGCTGCTCGACCGGCTTACTCGCGCTCGCTGATGGCCGAGTGCTCCCTGAAGGGCCGGGAGATGGGAGCAACTCCGGCGCGGACTTCACCGAATTGCGCCCCATAGAAAATCCCATGCCGAAAAACACCGCACACAGGATTACCAGGCCGAAGAAAAGCGCCAGCATCTTGCCGGTGCCAAGAGTTATTTCTGTGTCGGTTGCGTCGTCCACTCGCATTGAATCTACAGGAGTCATAGAGCCGCAAATCTCCCAGATGCCTGTTTACTTCAACACCGCAATCAAGGAGATTCCTCAATTTATTTTGCGGCCGGGGCGGTGTCCTTGCCTAGTATCTTTTGGAGTCCGGAGAAGAAATCCATGGGAACTGGAAACACGACAGTCGTGTTCTTCTCCACCCCGATTTCAGTCAAAGTCTGCAAGTAGCGCAGCTGGATGCTGACCGGTTCCGAGGCCAACAAATGTGCCGCGTCTATCAGGCGCTGGGCAGCAGCGAATTCACCCTCAGCGTGAATGATCTTCGAGCGCTTTTCACGTTCGGCTTCCGCTTGTTTGGCCATGGCACGCTGCATCGTTTCCGGCAGGTCAACCTGCTTGACCTCCACTGCAGCGACCTTTACTCCCCAGGGCGCAGTATGCTGGTCCAGAATGGTTTGCAAGCGGCTGTTGATCTTGTCGCGGTGGGCCAGCAGTTCGTCCAGATCCAGCTCGCCAAGCACGGACCGAAGCGTTGTCTGCGCAAATTGGGACGTCTGATAGACATAGTTGGAAACCTCGACCACAGCGCGCGTGGGCTCAACCACCCGCAGGAAGATGATGGCGTTCACTTTTAGCGTCACATTGTCGCGGGTAATGATGTCCTGCGGCGGGACCTCTAACGCCTCCTGCCGCAGAGATATGCGCACCATACGATCCATAGGTGCGAGCACGAGAATGATCCCAGGACCCTTTGCATGCGCAAGAAGATGGCCAAACCGGAAAATCACACCTCGTTCATACTCGGCGAGTATTTTGATCGAGCTCAAGGCATATAGGAGGACCACAACGATGACAATTAAAAGAAACGTGCTGACGCCTTCCATTTTTCCCTCCCGCTTGGGATGTGGAGCGCACTGATTGTACTGCAATTGATCGCGAGCTGAACTACGTCACTGGGGGACCGTCACCTGATCAAGAGGATGTTCCACGGTTTCTCTGCGTCCTCTGTGAATTTCTCGGCGGTCTCTGCGGTCAAAGGCTTTTGTCTGCGGGCTCCACGCTAAGTTCCAGCCCATCCACTTTCCGCACTCTTACTTTCTCTCCGACTGCCACATTCGCCGACGAGATAGCATCCCAGATTTCGCCATGAACAAAGACTTTCCCCGCGGGAGCCAATGCCGTTTGGGCGACCGCCACTTCGCCAATCAGCCCATCAATACCGGTGACCGCCTTGCTCCTGCGTGCGCGGAGGGCAATGGTCATGAGAAAAACTGTTATACCGCCGAGCGGAATGCTCACCGCCAGTGCCGTCGCCAGCTTAACCCTCATTTCGGGGATCGGCGAATCCACCAACAGCAGTGCGCCGATCACTAATGTCGCAATTCCGCCCACCGCCAACGCACCATGTGTCCCGAACTTCGCGTCCAGTGCGAACAATACGAACGAAACGAAAATCAGTCCGACCGCAGCGAACCGAATCGGCAAAAGATGCAGCGCAAAAACTGCGAGCACAATAAAGACAATACCCACTGTTCCCGGCCACACTGCACCGGGATGATTGAATTCGGTATAGAGTGCAAGTGCGCCGATCGCAAGCAACACAAACGCGATGTCAGGATCCATGAGGAAGCCGAGGACCTGCTCCTTTAACGTTGGCTGCAGCAGTTGCTCAGCTTTACCCGTCAGGTTCAGAGTGATTGAGTCCGCGTTGAAGCGCTTGACCGGTTTGGCTGCGATTTGTCGAAACAGGTCCTGTTCGTCTTTAGCGACGTAATCAATTAACTTCTGCGATAGGGCTTCGCTTTCTGTAAACGATTTGGACTGGCGCACCGTGCTTTCTGCGACCTCCACATTGCGGCCGCGTTTCGAAACGAAGGAACGCATTAGCGCCGCTGCGTCATTCATCACTTTCTCGCCCATGGCGCCTTGAATATCACCGCCGAATGGCCCTACCGGATGCGCCGCACCCGTATTCGTTCCCGGCGCCATGGCGGCGACGTCGGCACTCTCCAAGATGAAAAACCCAGCCGAGGCTGCGCGGCTGCCGCTTGGTGTCACGTAAATAATCACCGGCACCGGCGAGTCAACGATCTTCTGCATGATCTCCCGCATCGAGCTCATGACCCCGCCGGGAGTGCTCAACTCAATCAGAACGGCGTCTGCCTTAATTGCGGCTGCGCGGTCGAGGGCGCGCTCGATGCGCTCCGCCGTTGCAGCCTGGATGGTGTCGTCCACCACGATCTTCAGCACATCGGCTGACGAGAACCCAGGCAGGAAGAAAAAAGAAATCAGAAGAGCGAAGGGGAAGCAACGACGCATGGTCACACCTCCCAAGATGTGCTTTCTATTGTCTCGCAAAATCGCTGCTTACCCAAACCTGGAGCCGGATGCGTGAACTCCGCAATCTGAATTGTCTGTGGGGAAATACTCCGAGTGAAACCGGAAAGTCGAAATTTGCAGGACCGCAGCCCCGCAGGGGCGGAACAGAATAGCCCAGGACGTAAGTCCTGGGAAGATGCAGCAGTCGGACCGAGTCCCATAGGGACGACACATAGTTACTTCTGAGTCCTAGAAAAAAAACCAAAGCCGCGCCGGGTGGACGCGGAAAAATGAGCCCGGAAGAGACGGAGCTACAATCAGCTGGCCGATTTCACTTCGCCCTGGGATGAGTTTGGTCATACACAGCCAGCAGATGCTTCATCGAGAGCTGGGTGTAGCGCTGCGTGGTCGAAAGCCGTTCGTGGCCCAGCATCTCCTGGATTGCGCGCAGGTCGGCACCTTCCTCCAGCATGTGCGTGCCGAACGCATGGCGCAGCGTGTGCGGGTGCACATCCGGCGACAATCCTTTGGCGACGGCGATCTTCTTGATAATCCGGCCAACACTACGCGTGGTGAGCCGTCCGCCGCGTTGGTTGATTAGCAAAGCCCGCGTATCTTTTCGCGATTCCGAGAGGACCGTTTGCCGAGCCGGAAGATAAGCCGCCAGCGCAGACGTCACCCCCTCGCCAAACGGAACATAACGTTCCTTCTTTCCTTTGCCGCTGATCAAAATCGCTTCGGAACTCAAGCGGACATCGTCGAGATCTATGCCAACGAGTTCGGAGTTGCGGATGCCGCACCCGTAAAGCAGTTCAAACATCAGGCGGTCCCTCTCGGGAAAAGCCGCGATCTCAGGCATGTCGCCGTCGAGCACCGAATTCATTTCTTCCAACGTAGGAACGCGCGGCAATTTCTTCGGCAGTTTGGGAGTCGAGACCAGCGCCGCTGGATTTTGTTCGACAACTCCTTCCACCGCCAGCCAACGATAAAGCGATCGCACCGCGGCAAGTGAGCGGGCAATCGAAGTCTTGCTCAGCCCTTTTTCGTAAAGCTGTGACAAGAAACCGCGGATGGTGACGTGATCTATTTCGCGCCATTTCCGCGATCCGATGTAGGCAGAGAAGTTTGCAAGGTCGCCGGTATAGGCTTTGATCGTGTGCGGGGATACGTTGCGTTCGCGAAGAGAGCTCAGGAATTGTGCCATCGCACTGCCAACGATGGTCCGATGAGTTTTCTCTAGCCGTTTGAATCCGGGTAAATCCGCGGCCGCTTTTTCTCCGTTCCTCCCGGCCTCCATGGTGAACACGCGACTCATCTCGCCTTCGCCCTCGGATGATGTTTCGCATACACACTCTTGAGCCGGTCTAGCGCGACATGCGTATAAATCTGCGTCGTCGAGATGTCTGCGTGACCTAGGATGGTCTGTACCGTGCGCAAGTCAGCGCCGTTTTCCACCATATGTGTCGCGCAACTGTGCCGTAGCATGTGCGGACTCGCATGCCGTCCGGCATTCAAAGAAGCCGCACCAACCATCTGCCACACTCGCTGGCGTGTAATTCTTTTGGCTCCTCGCGCAATGAACAGGAACGGCGAATTTCTCTGTCCCGCGAGCGAAGATCTGCCATCGCGAAGATAGATCGAGAGCGCTTCCTGCGCCGACCGTCCCAGTGGGACAATGCGTTCTTTATCGCCTTTGCCGCGCACCAGCACATAGCCCATGTCGACCTTCACGTCCTCGAGTTTCAAAGACACCACTTCAGAAACTCGCAATGCACCGGCATAAAAGACTTCGAGCATGGCGCGATTGCGCAATAACATCGCCGCATTGGCAGCTCCGGCGGTGACGCCCACGCCCCCTGCCGAGAGCATTTGTTCCACTTCATCGCGTCCCAGCGACTTAGGCAGAATCTTCCATTGCTTCGGCAGCGGAATATTAAGGGTCGGATCGCGGTCAATGCGTTTATCAAGCAGAAGGAAACGATACAGATGCCGAAGCGCCGACAGCTTTCGCGCCACTGATCGCCCTTCCACCGAATTGGCAAACAACTGCTGAATGAATCCCCGCACGTCGTCCCTGCGCGCCTTCAGAAGAGTGCGCTTGCTGCCATCGAGAAAAGCGGCGAACTGGACGATGTCACGTGTGTAGGCGGACACCGTGAGCCCAGCCAGTCCTTTTTCGACTTTCAGATAATCGATAAACGATGGGAGGACGCTGGAATTCGCTTGGGACGGCACAAAACAAGTATGCGCATTATCGGACACTGCATGAAGTGCCGAATCTGATACCGCTTGTCAAATGCAAAGCAGCCGCGGATTTACACGGATTTCGCGGATCAAACACTTTGAAAAAACTTAGGAATTGTCTCTCTGCGTTCTCGGCGAATTCTCCGCGACCTCTGCGGTTAAAGTTTTTGAATTCGCCGATGGTACTGCAACAGCCTTGAAGGGTCCACTGAAACAGACTTTAAACCGCAGAGTTCGCTGAGGATTCGCCAAGATCGCAGAGAAAGCAATCCGTTTATTCCGTGGCCAACGGTTTTCCCGCTTCCTTCAGCACATCCACGGCGTAGATTGCCCCCTGCGGCGTTTCCTCATGCTTAAAATACGCAAACACGTCGCGGCCCGAAGAGATGTGTTCGTGCATGCGACGCACCATCGCTTGCCGTTCTTCTCCGGTGTATTCGGGTTTGCGGTAGCGATAGTAGGCGAAGTCCGCGGTGACAACATCCGGCGTTACCCGCTCCTCGGTTTCAGCGACGCACAGCGCCCGATTGTGCTGTTTCAAGCAAGAGAATATGTCGTCGGTAAACCATGACTCGTGCCGGAATTCGAAAGCCACCTGAACGGCTCTCGGCAAGATCGCCAGGAACTGGCTTAACAATTGAGTATCTGCTTTCATATTGGGCGGCAATTGAAATAGAACTGGCCCGAGCTTGCCTGCCTGAGCCAACGGCTCGATGGTTCCAAAGAAACGCTGCACAAAGTCTTCCGCATTTTTCAAGCGTTTGATATGCGTAATTACCTGATGCGCCTTGATACCGAATCGAAAATGTTCCGGCGTCTGCGCGATCCATTTCTGCGCGGTTGTGTCTTTCAGCAATTGGCGAAACGTCAAATTGACTTCAACGCTGTTGAGCTGACCGGAGTAATGGGTAAGGAATTTTGTCTGCGCCAATTTCTCCGGATAGAAGTCGGGCTTCCAGCTCGGGTATGCCCATCCGGATGTGCCGACGAACAGTTGAGCCATTTGGCGAAAATTATACCCGCCGGCGGTGCGTTGGCCGAGCCGAGGATGACGCGGTTTTTCGAGGAGACTTAGGGCGCGCCTGTGCTGCCATCTCCAGCCCTGTCGCGATGGCCTCCGCTTCACCTGCACCAATCCCTGCCAGCTTCGGCAATTTCTGCTTCAGGGTGAGCAGCGAATCAAAAAGGTCGCCCATCTTTTCTACTCGCTCTACTGTCTGATGCGATTCGAACACCAGCAAGCCGGCATCTTTCTTTTTCAATGTGCGTATCACTTCGTCCCATGTGATGGGTGTTGAAACTGTTGGACGCTCGCGCGCGCGCAACGAATACACGCTCACCGTGGTTTTGTGCTCGTCGTTCTGACTCCAGTCCACGAAAATCTTGTTGGCGCGCACGGCTTTCTTCATGTCGGAGACGACCAGATCGCGATGCTCGTCTTCGAGCAGTCGCGCCAGTGCGTGGGCAAACGGCTTGGTCTCGTCGTAACTGATCTGCGTGTTCAGAGGAACGTAAATCTGCATGCCCTTCGAGCCTGAGGTTTTGGGGAAGCTCTGCAGCTTGAAATGATCGAAGATCGCGCGCAGCCACAAAGCGACCTGACAGCACTGAACGATGTTGGCGGGTGGGCCGGGATCGAGATCGAACACCATGCAGCGCGGGCATTCGATATCTGCCGCCAGCGAAAGCGATGGATGCAGTTCAATCGCCGCAAGGTTCGCCACCCAGACCAGCGTAGCCAGATCGTTCGCGAGAATGTAGTTGACGTCTCGCTGATTCCCCTCACTCCAAATCGGCGCAGTCTTGATCCACTCCGGGCGATGTTTGGTCGCATTTTTCTCAAAAAACGGCGGCTCGTTTACGCCATTTGGATAACGCTTCAACGTGAGGGGCTTGCCCGATAAGTGCGGCACCAGCACCGGCGCGATGCGGGCGTAGTAGTTAATGACCTGGCCCTTGGCGAAACCGGTGGCAGGGTAGAGAACCTTATCGAGGTTCGTCAGCTTGAGCTGGCGCCCACCAATTTCGACGATGTGATCGGGAGACAAAGGGATTTGGTAATTGAGTAATTCTGTAATTGGGCAATTTGAGGGTGGTGTTTGTCGATTACCAAATTACCCAATTACCAAATTACAAAATTCGCTCATGCATTCGCCTTCAGCATCTGCTCCGCATGCTTCAGCGACGTTTCAGTCAGTTTGGCTCCGCTTAACATGCGGGCGATCTCCTCGGTGCGTTCATCACCGACGATTGGCCGCACCGATGTTCGTGTCCGCCCCGCGACTTGTTTCTTTTCGATCAAATAATGATGATCGGCAAACGTCGCGATCTGCGGCAAGTGAGTCACGCATAGCACTTGGTTCGAACGCGAGAGCGATTTCAGCTTCTTGCCAACCGCTTCAGCCGCTCGTCCGCCTATGCCCGTGTCAATTTCATCGAAGATCAACGTCC
>WNGE01000632.1_pt1 | contig 49488 bp, 40 predicted proteins | sample 5400651 | NCBI WGS metagenome assembly WNGE01 (sample SAMN13153370, study PRJNA577476) | soil metagenome | isolation source: 60 cm soil or saprolite under grassland replicate 2 | place: USA:California | collected 2016-06-15 | reverse complement strand
ACCACCTCGGCGGCCGCGACATCAGCGAGGTGCTCGCGATGTCGGTGACCGAGGCCGCGGAGTTCTTCGGCGCCGGCGAGGCGCGCACGCCGGCCGCGCACGCCATCCTCGGCCGGCTCGCCGAGGTCGGGCTCGGCTACCTCAGCCTCGGCCAGCCGCTCACTACGCTGTCCGGCGGCGAGCGGCAGCGGCTCAAGCTCGCCACCCGCATGGCCGAGAAGGGCGGCGTCTACGTCCTCGACGAGCCGACCGCCGGCCTGCACCTCGCCGACGTCGAGCAGCTGCTCGGCCTGCTCGACCGGCTCGTCGACTCCGGCAAGTCGGTCATCGTCATCGCGCACCACCAGGCGGTCATGGCGCGCGCCGACTGGATCATCGACCTCGGCCCCGGCGCCGGCCACGACGGCGGCCGGATCGTCTTCGAGGGCACACCCGCCGACCTCGTCGCCGCCCGCTCCACCCTCACCGGCGAGCACCTCGCGGCCTACGCCGGCACCTGACCGAGGCCCTCGCGGACACCGTGAGACGAGTTCTCTCATCTGTTTCGACCTAGTTGCGGCTCGATAAGCAGGCCTTTGTCATCGGGGCGTCCGCGTCCGTCCCGCGGCCAGACTGTAGGGTGTATAGTTAGGCGTATGCCACGGATGCAGGTGTATCTCCCCCATGACCTCTACGAGCAGGTGAAGGCACGGCACCTGCCGGCATCCGAGCTTCTGCAGGAAGCGGTCCGCGCCGAGGTACGCCGCCAGGATCTGCTCAGCGAGACCGATGCCTACCTGACCGGGTTGCTCGCCGAGGTCGGCGAGCCGTCACCGCAGGAGCGAGCCCGCGCCGAGGCCATCGCCCGGCGGATCGCCTCTCACCGGACGCCGCAGGCCAGCTGACACCAAGCAGCCCTGATGCTGGTCCTGGATTCCGGCGCGGTCACCCGCTTGGCCGAACGTTCAGGTCGTGCGGCCGCGCTGATCGCCGCGTTCCGCGCCGAGGGTTTGTGGCCGCCGACAGTTCCTTCCATGGTCTTGGTCGAATGCCTCACCGGAGATGGATCACGGGACGCCGCGCAGCACCGTTTCCTGCGCACGTGCAGTCTCGCGGAGACCGTTCCTGTCCCGCTCGCCCGGCGGGCTGCCTGGCTGCGGGCCAGGGCACGCCAAGGTTCAGCGGTTGACGCTCTCGTCACCGCGGTTGCCGAGCCTGGCGGGACCGTCCTTACCAGAGATCTCGCAGACCTGCGGGCCCTCGCCGCGCACGCATCGGACGTCGCCGTAGAGGCGATTTGAATCCGTCGGCCGTCACCGGCAAGGGCATCAGATCAGGTCCCGGCCAGCCGCCCCCAGCAGGGCCGGATCCGGCGCAGGAGCTGGCGGATCTGAGCTGAGCAGACTTGCGCCGCTCAGCTCAGACTGGGCTGGGTCAGGAAGCCGCGGGCCGCCAGGTTGTGGACGGCGTAGCCGAAGTGCGCCGGCGAGAAGTCCGGAGTGGCTTTCCAGGGATTTTCGCCCATTCCGTGGACACCTTGGACCAGCTCGATGTAGGGCGGTCCCTGCACCGAAACCACGGCCTGGAGGAACATCGGCTTCACCTGGCCGTTTTCGAGGCGGATGTTGAGGGTGGACCCTCGGACTGGCCCCCACTGGATGCCCAGAGCGTCAGTGAACTGGGTCATCGCCGCGGGGAGGTCGGCCACCGTGTAGCCGACCTCGAAGAACCGTGCCACCCGCACCGCAGGGACGCTGGCCATGATGTTGGCCGCGGTAACGGCGCTGCCTGCCGCGATCGCGGCACCGGGGGAGGGCCGCGGCTTGGCCGTCATGTGGCCGACGGAGGCCAGGGTTGATGATGCCGGTAATGCCAGTGCCAGGCCGATCAGCACAGCCCATCGCCACGATATGCGGGAACGCATGCCGCTCACCTGCTGACCTGAATTGAGTTCGGCGCCAGCTGCGGGTGTGCGGCAAAGCCGGCCAATTCCGCGCCAGCGAGACCCTTCCCAGCCAACACGTGACGGCGCTTCAGGGCAATGCGTGAAACTGTGGATGAGAGCCGCAGGGCTGATCTTCGACGCGCCGGGCACGGTGGCCGGTTCCGCCGCTGGGTCCTGGCCGCAGCGCCGGTAGCGCCGGGCGTCCGCGCCGGTCTGACAGCCGATGGCGGCCCGCGGCCGCTGGCAGCCAGTGACCGTGACAACAAAGGCGAAAGACAAAACCATGATGCCGAACGGCTGCCGCGGGAAGTCGCCAGTCAGCATGCGCCGCCCGGCCCGGCCGGACCGCCCGCACCTGGCACACCCCGCCGTCACGAACTCGGCCCTGGTGAGACCAAACGCGAAGCACTGATCCGCCGCTACGAACACTGCGGCCAGACCGGCGATCCCCGGTACGGGCAACCCGGCCAAGACAGCCGAACTCGCCCGAGGGCAGTACGACCGCCGCTGGCTGGGGGTAGCAGTAAATGCTGCCGCCCAGCCGGCTGGCGGGCCCACGCTCGGTTAGCGGTTGGCGTACAGGTCGCGCAGCAGGGCGATCTCGGCGCCGTGGTGCAGTGTCTCGCGGTTGATGTGCAGCACCAGCGCGGCCATCGGGTACTCGGCGAAGGGGCCTTCGGCGGGGCCGCACGGCCGGGCGAGCCCGGCATCGCCGAGGCTCTTGACGCCGGTCAGCCATGCGGCGTACACGTCATCGAGCTGCTGGAGTGCCTGCGCTGCGGTCCCGGCGTAGCCGAACGTCTGGTAGTCCACTGCTGGCCCGCCGAAGTGGTCGGCGACCCGGGTACCAAACACGCCGACGATGAGGTGCGCAAGCCGCCACGCGATCGTGGTGACCGGTGCTGGGCTGGGCTCGGGATCGGCGAAGTCGATAACGAATTCGCCGCCGCCGGCCGCAATCGCCGCTCGTCCGTGTCCCCGTGGGTGGATGTTCCAGGTATTGGCCACCGGCTCCCAGAAGTATTCGGCGTCGGTCAGCCCGTCGTAGCGGGGCCGAAGTTGCTGGCGCCAGTGCCGGTCCAGTTGCTCTGTCAGTTGGTGCGTCCAGTCGATGCCCACCCCCGCAGTGTCGCACTGGGCGGTCCTGCGCGCTCTCTATGCCTCACGCTGCTGGCTACCTCAGGAACATCCGCTCGTGCCGCCGACCCGGGCGATCCCTCAGCGCTTCTGACTGCCAAGGCGCTCAGTCGTGCACCCGCCTACCCTGTTAGCCGGACGTGACCGCTGCGGTCATGACGGAACTCGGAACTGCTCCGGTAGACCCGCATCCGGGCGCGGTTCACCGCTTCGATGGGCCGGTGCTCGACCCCCGCGTGTGCCGGCGAGAAGCTCAGCTCTTCGGAGCGCCGGTCGCGCTCGGGCGTGCGGAACACCTGCGCCGGAATGGTAAGCGTCGCGACCGTCTGGAACGGCGAGACGGTCTCGTCCCAACGGGGGGCGGCGTCGTGGACGGGCATGCCGTCGGCGCGGAACTGTACGGCGAAGGCGAAGCTGACCCCCTCCCGGGAGAGTCGTGTCTCCATTGCCGCGCTCAGATACTCGCCGGCCAGCCGCAACGGGCGGTTCACAACACTCGCGAAAGCCTTGACAAAGATTTATTATAACACTTAAATCAGATCTTAAATTAAATAGTTTCCGAGCATGGCTTCCAGAGAGAGGGGCCACTGATGGTGCGTCTGACCCGTACGCCCATCGCCGCAGGCATTGCCGCTGCCTTATTGGCAGCGCTAACCGCTTGTGGCGGGGGCACCTCGACGAGCAGCGGTGGCAGCAGCCACGCCAAGACGCTCACCTACTGGGCGAGCAACCAGGGCAGCAGCATCCAGGATGACTACCACAAACTGGGCCCTCAGCTGCAAAAGTTCCAGCAGCAGACGGGCATCAAGGTCAAACTAGAGGTCGTCGGCTGGCCTGACCTGCTCAACCGTATCCTCGCTGCGACCACCTCAGGCCGGGGCCCAGATCTCGTCAACATCGGCAACACCTGGTCGGCGTCGCTGCAGAGCACCGGCGCGTTCGTGCCATTTACCGCCACGACCTTCAACCGGATCGGCGGCGAGAATCGCTTCCTTCGCTCGGCGATCGGCTCGACTGGCGCCGCGGGCAAGCCACCGACCGCCGTCCCGCTCTACTCTCTGGCCTACGGCCTTTACTACAACAAGAAGCTGTTCGCGAAGGCGGGCATCGCCGGCCCGCCCACCACCTGGGCCGAGCTGATCGCCGACGGCAAGAAGCTCACCCACGGCGGCAAGTACGGCCTCGCCATCGAGGGCGCGAGCATTCCTGAGAACGTCCACCACGCGTTCGTCTTCGCCAAGCAGCACGGCGCCGACTTCTTCGACGCCAGCGGCAACCCGACCTTCACTACACCAGGAGCGGTGCAAGGGGTCACGCAGTTCGTGAACCTCATGGCGACTGACAAGATCGTCGCTCCCGCGGACGCCGAGTACGACCAGAACCAGTCCGTGTCCGACTTCGCCACCGGCAAGGCGGCCATGCTGATGTGGCAGGCCGCGGGCAGCACGCTCAAGGCGCACGGTATGACACCCAGCCAGTACGGCGTCGCACCGGTTCCCGTGCAGTCCGGCACCCCCGGCCCGGGGGACATCGACTCGATGGTCGCGGGCATCAACATCGCGATCTTCAAGAACACGGGCAACCTTTCCGGTGCCCTGAAGTTCGTGAAGTTCATGACCAGCGATGCCGAGCAGAAGACTCTCAACGGCGAGTACGGCGGGATCCCGCCGGTCAAGTCCGCGCTGTCGGACCCGGCATTTTCCACCCCTGAACTGACCGTTCTGCGCAGCGTGCTGGCCAACAGCGCCGCGGCGCTGCCCCAGGTGCCCAAGGAGTCGCAATTCGAGCAGCTCGTCGGCACCGCGATGAAGAACCTGTTCGCCGACGCCGCCGCTGGGCGCCCGGTCACCGCACAGACGGTCAAGCAGCAGCTCGCTAGTGCGCAGCAGCAAATGGGCTGAGGCCCGCCCGTGACCGCGACCGCCCACCCGCACACGCCGCCGGCCGAACGGACCTCAGGCCGGGGGCGTGCGCCGGGTGGGCGACCGCGCGTTGTCCAGCGGATCCGCCGGGTCGGCCTGCCGTACCTGCTCTTGCTGCCGGCGCTGATCTTCGAACTGCTTGTCCACCTGATACCGATGCTCGTCGGCATCGTGATCAGCTTGAAGCAGCTCACCCAGTTCTACATCCGCGACTGGCAGCAGGCCCCGTGGGCAGGTTTCGGCAACTACCGGGTCGCGGTCAACTTCAACGCGGCGATCGGCGCGGCGCTGCTGCACTCATTCCTGATCACCTGCGCCTTCACGGCGGCGGCCGTCGGCCTTTCCTGGCTGCTCGGCACGGCCGCGGCGATCCTCGCGCAAGACCGCTTCCGTGGCCGCGGCCTGCTGCGCGCGGTCTTCCTCACCCCGTACGCGCTTCCTGTCTACGCCTCGGTGATCACCTGGGCGTTCATGTTCCAGTACGACAACGGCCTGGTCAACCACGTCCTGCACAACCAGCTCGGCATCACAAGCCGGCCGACATTCTGGCTGCTCGGCAACAACAGCTTCATCGCGCTCGTCATCGTGTCCGTCTGGCGCAACTGGCCCTTCGCGTTTCTGATCGTGATGGCCGGCCTGCAGATGATCCCGCGTGAGCTTTACGAGGCATCGGCGATCGACGGCGCGGGTATCTGGCAGCAGATCCGGCTGATCACGATGCCGTCGCTTCGCGCCATCAACCAGGTCCTTGCCCTGGTGCTTTTCCTGTGGACGTTCAACGACTTCACCACGCCATACGTGCTGTTCGGCAACGTCGCGCCGCAGGCCGCGGATGTGATCTCCATTCACATCTACCAGGCGTCCTTCCTCACCTGGAACTTCGGCGAGGGATCGGCCATGTCGGTGCTGCTGCTTGCCTTCCTGCTCCTGGTTACCGCCGCGTATTTGCTCGTCACGTCGCGGAGGCGGAGTTATGCCTAGGTCCCGCCGACCGCCCATGGCGCCGCCGCCGTCGTTCGTCTGGACCCGGCGAATCGTGCTGTCGCTGCTTACCCTCTTCGCGGTCCTGCCCGTTTATGTGATGATCAGCAGCTCGGTCAAGCCGCTGCAGGACGTCAGCGGCACGTTCCACTGGATCCCGGCGCGGCTGAGCGTGCGCCCGTATGTCGACATCTGGCGTACTGTCCCGTTGGCCCGCTATTTCCTCAACTCGGTGATCGTCTGCGGCTCGGCCGCCGGCCTGTCGGTGACGGTTGCGATCTTCGCGGCATACGCGGTGAGCCGCTACCGCTTCCGCGGCAAGCGGGTCTTCACCGTCGCAGTGCTCTCGACGCAGATGTTCCCAGGGATCTTGTTCCTGCTCCCGCTGTTTCTGATCTTCGTGAGCATCGGCAACGCCACCGGGATCGCGCTGTACGGCTCACGCGGCGGCCTCATCCTCACCTACCTGACCTTCTCGCTCCCGTTTTCCATCTGGATGCTGGCCGGCTACTTCGACTCGATCCCCCGCGGCCTCGACGAGGCGGCCCTGGTGGACGGATGCGGTCCGCTCCGCGCGCTCTTCCGCGTCGTGGTGCCCGCATCATTCCCCGGTATCGTCGCGGTCGCGATCTACGCCTTCATGACCGCGTGGAGCGAGGTGCTCTTCGCCTCGGTCATGACCAACGCCACCACCCGCACGCTGGCCGTGGGACTGCGCGACTACTCGACCCAAAATGACGTCTTCTGGAACCAGATCATGGCCGCCTCACTGGTCGTCAGCGTGCCCGTGGTCGCCGGGTTCCTGCTCCTTCAGCGCTTCCTCGTCACCGGTCTCACTGCCGGGGCCGTCAAATGAGCTCGGATGCTCGTGCCCGTGGTGACACAAGCATCCGCGGCAGCCGAGCCGTAGCAGAAAGGCAGTCAGTGGACGACCTCAGCTTTCTTCCCGCCGACTTCACCTGGGGCGTGGCGACCTCCGCGTACCAGATCGAAGGCGCGGTCCGCGCGGACGGCAGGTTGCCCTCCATCTGGGACACGTTCTCGCACACGGCTGGCAAGGTGGCGGGCGGCGACAACGGAGATATCGCCTGCGACCACTATCACCGCTGGCGGCAAGACATCACGATGATGAAGCGCCTGGGTGTGGACGCCTACCGGCTGTCAATCGCCTGGCCGCGCATCGTGCCGGTGGGTGACGGCCCGGTCAATCCGGCCGGACTCGCCTTCTACGACCGGCTGATCGACGCCCTGCTCGACGCCGGCATCACTCCCTATCTGACCCTTTACCACTGGGACCTGCCGCAGGCACTACAGGACCGAGGCGGATGGACGAGGCGCGAGACCGCCGAGCTGTTCGCCTCCTACGCTTCGCACGTCGCGGCGGCGCTTGGCGACCGGGTCACCAACTGGGCCACGCTCAACGAGCCGCAGTGCTCGGCGTGGATCGGTTATCTGGAGGGCAGGCACGCGCCGGGCATTGCCGACATCGCGGCGGCCGTGCCCGCCTCCTACCACCTGCTCCTTGGCCACGGCCTGGCTGCGCAGGCGATACGAACCGCGGTGCCCGGCGCGCGCGTCGGCCTGGTCAACCTGATGTACGCGTGCGAGCCGGCGAGCGGCCGTGACGCGGACGTCGAGGCCGCGGCACGCTTCGATGGCCATGCCAACCGGTGGTGGCTCGACCCCATCCACGGCCGCGGCTTTCCAGCGGACATGGTCAAGCTGTATGGCGTGGACCTGCCCGAACAGGCCGGCGACATGGAGACGATCGCCGCGCCGCTCGACTGGCTCGGCGTCAACTACTACTCCCCCAGTTACATCGCTGACGACCCGCACGGCGGCCCGCCGCACGCGAAAGAGACGCACGCGCGGGGAGCGCGGCGCACACTGCTTGACTGGGAGATCGAGGCGGACGGCCTCGAACGGGTGCTCGTCAGGCTGACCCGAGATTACGCGCAGCGGCCCGTCTACGTCACAGAGAACGGCTCGGCCTGGGCCGACACCCTCGGGCCCGACGGCCGGGTCCACGATCCGCAGCGGATAACCTATCTCGAGGAGCATTTGGCGGCCTGCGCGTCCGCGGTGCGGCTTGGGGTGCCGCTTGCTGGGTACTTCGCCTGGTCATTGCTCGACAACTTCGAATGGGCGTACGGCTACGGCGCACGATTCGGCCTCGTCCACGTGGATTTCGCAACCCAGAAACGGACCGTGAAGGATAGCGGGCACCGCTACGCCGCAATCATCCGGTCCCACCACGACCGTACGCGCGGCGCGGCGCTGGGCACCCACAGCTGACGGCGCCTGGGCGGCGGGTAGGTGGCTTCCGCAGCTTCCACGGGCGCCAGCATGCGCCAGCCGTTATGGATCTCAAGGGTTTTGATCGTTTCCCGCCCGGCCAAGCGGACCCGCGTGGCGGCCGTCGGCGCGCAGGCCCGCCGCGTTCAATCAGGGATAGCTGACCAGGTCGACCGGGCCCGGGTTACCGCTATTCACCGCGGCGCCTGTTCCGTTGATGACGTGGCTGATCGTCCCGACACCACCCAGTGAAACCGTGAGCAGGTCGTGGAACTGCACGCCGGAGGCGTTTGGCGCCTCGAAGGAGTGATCAGCGATGATCGACGGGTTGACGTTGAAGTAACAGTAGCTGCCGACGCCGTACGCCTGGTGTGAGGTGACCGTACTCGCCACCTTGTAAGCGGCATAGCCGTCGGTTGACCCGTTCATCCATGCCGCCTGGTTCGGCGGGTCGTAGGGCATTTCGTTCTGGAAGAAGATGGTCTCGCCGGCCTGGCCGTTCCAGATCACCTCGTACTGCTGGTAGTGCTCGACGAACAGACCGGTCGCCTCGACGTTGTTGCCGCCCACGACCAGGCCATGATTGGCGGTGTTGACGGTCCAGCCAACCGTGCCCGAGTTGCCGTGGTCCGCGCGCCATGCCCAGATGTCGTCGATGATCGTGTTGTTGGCGTTCACGATCAGGCTGTCCGTGGCCTTGCCCGCGATCTCGCCGCCGATGCGGAAGAACACGTCCTGGACGGACGTTGGGTTGCTGGCGTGGCTCGCCGTCGAGCCTGCGGTGCCGACCGTCAGCAGCGCCGCCGAGTTGGTGGTGCCCGCGTCGAACAGCAGCCCGGAAAGCCGCACCCCGTCCACGTCGGCGACCTGCATGGCGTTCACGCCGTTGTCAGGTACCAGCGTCGGGAATCCGGTGCCGAGCACCACGGTGTTGGGCTGGGTGACGTTGAGCGTCTGGCTCAGGTGGTAGACGCCTGGGGTGAAGAACAGGTTGCAGCCCTCCGACAAGGCGGTGTTGATCGCCGCCGCGCCGGTGCTCGGCGTCGCGACGAAGAACTGGCTCATCGGCAGCGAGGTGCCGGGCGTCGAGCCACTGGCCCAGCTCGCGCCGGACGCATTCGTCCGCAGCGACGGCAAGAAGACGTGGTAGTTGCCGCTCGAATCGATGTAGAGGTAGGGCACGTCCCTTGACGTCGGCGTGGTCGCCAGGGTCGTCATTGGTGGGCTTGGGAAGCTCTGTGCCGGTGCGCCGGTCACGCCGGAGAACACCATGTTCCACACCGAACCGTTCCAGCTGCCGAAGCTGCTGTCACGCGAGTACCACTGCTGCTGCGATGCCGACGCGACCTGGCCGGAGACCTTGGTGTCGGCGATGTAGCCGCCGCTGGCGTACCCATAGCTGGCCGGGAACAGGTTCAGTCCACCGTGCACGTCGATCCGGCGGAAGGGTCCCGCCTGTGCCACGGCCCATCGGTCCGACCCGGCGGACGGGTTGATGGCCAGGTTCTCCGCCGACCGCCAGAAGTTCTGCGTGGCGTTGCCCGTGCCGTCGAACGCGTCGACGGTGACGTCGCCGTTGATCGTGACGTTGTCAGGGTTCTGGCCGAGACCGGCGATCGATGTGTAGTACCCGATGTTGGCCTCAACACTGTAGGTGCCCGGCTTGAACAGCAGGGCGTCGCGGCGCTCGCCGAATTGGTTCAGCTTCTGCGCGGTGAACACGGAGTCCAGCGTGGATTGGATGGTTGAGCTGGACATGCTCGGGTCGAAGATGTGGACGTTTGGGCCGAAGTTCGGGGTGTTCGACTGCGCCGGGCAGCCGGTGCCGCCCCCGCCGCTCCCTGTGGTGTACACACTGAACTCCCACAGTGAGTAGCCGTACGGCGTGGCCCGCACTGTGCCGTACATGCGGATGTACCGGCCGGTGCCAGAGACGGTGAGGGCCTGTATGCCGCCGGTTCCTGTGGTTGTGGAATAGATGCTCGTCCACGTGCTGGCGTCGGGCGAGGTCTGAAGCTGGAACGCCTTGCCGTACGCCGCCTCCCAGTTGAGCGTGACCTGGCAGATGGTCTGGCTGGTACCGAGGTCGATCTGGATCCACTGCGGGTCGCTGAAGGCGCTGGACCAGCGGGTGGAGGTGTTGCCGTCCACCGCGTTGGAGGCGGGATAGGACGCGCTTTCCGTCGATGACGCGGTCGCCGGGCGGTTGAGGGCCATGTTGGCCGTGCCGCAGGTGCCGCCACCACCTGCGGCGCCGTACACCTGGAACTCCCACAGGCTGTAGCCGTATTGCGTGTTGCGCTGGGTTCCGTACATGCGGATGTACCGGCCGCTACCGGACACGCTGAGGGTCTCGGTACCGCCGGGCCCGGTGGTAGTCGAATAGATGCTCGTCCACGTGCTGGCGTCGGGCGAGGTCTGGATCTGGTACGCCTTCCCTGATGCGGTCTCCCACCGCAGCACGACCTGGCAGATCGACTGGGTGGAACCGAGGTCGACCTGAATCCACTGCGGGTCGCTGAACGCGCTGGACCAGCGGGTACCGGAGTTGCCGTCGACCGCCGCGGAAGCCGGGTAGGCAGCACTCTCCGTTGACGACGCGGTCGCCGGCCGGTTCAGGGCGAGGTTCGTGGTACCGCAGGTGGCGGCAGAAGCCCGTGGCGCGGCGCTCAGCAGCACAGGTCCGGCCAGCAGCAGCGGCAGCGTGCCTGCGAGAGCGAGCACGCCGATCCGCGGCCAGGACCGCGCGTGCCCGCAACGCCGGCCACGATCGGCACGCCGGCGACGCTGGCCATGCCAGTCACGCCCGGCCCTCGGTAAAAGGCGAACAGATGGGCCGGAAGCAAAGGCGCGATTCATGGCAATCTCCCTATGCGGCCAATCGCCACCATTAAGCGGATTACTTGATATAAGACTTAGTTGATGATCTGATATAACCCCCGCGACATCGCCTCGTCAAGGGCGCCAGGTCCGCGGCCGACCGGACGGATCCAGCCGGACGGCGGGCGGGCCGGATCGCAGGCGGCGCCACCAGGGTCGAGAGGCTTCGTGAGCTGCTTGTTATAAGATATGAATTCAAACCGGAGGGGAAGCATGCGGGAGCGAAGACGGTGGACTGTCCGGGATCTGCGCCGGGATAACCGGTCGGTGTTGCTGTGGTCGTTCTACTTCGACCAGCCGTGCAGCCGGCAGGCACTGAGCGAGGCTACCGGGCTAAGCGCCGCCTCGGTCAGCAACGTGATCCGCGAACTGATTGGCGAGGGCATCGTGGTCGAGGCGGGTTCCGTGGACTCCGATGGCGGTCGGCCGCGTGTGCTTCTGCAGATAAATCCCGACTACGGGCACGTCGTCGGAATCGATGTTGGCGAGACTCGGGTCCGCGTTGAGCTATTCGACCTCACGATGACCGAACGCGCCAAGGCAGACTACCCGCTTGATCCACGGGAACACGGTGTCGATGCGATCGTCGAGCGGATCCTGGCCGGGTTGTCCGCGGTGCTGGCCAACGGTGGCATCGATTCCTCGGCCGTCATCGGCGCGGGCGTCGGCGTGCCTGGCATCGTTGAGCAGGGAGCACAGGCGGTTGTGCACGGGCAGACATATGGCTGGGAAGCGGTACCGCTTGAACGGCTGCTGCGGGAAGGCACTGACCTGCCGCTCTACATCGACAACGGGGCCAAGACAATGGGTCAGGCCGAGCTGTGGTTCGGTGCGGGGCGCGGAGCACAGCACGCCGTGGTGTGCCTGATCGGATCCGGCGTGGGGGCAAGCATCATCGCGCACGGGTCCACGCCACGAGGTTCCACGTCAAGTGCGGGCGAGTGGGGTCACACGACCGTCATGGTGGGCGGGCGCGCCTGCCGCTGTGGGTCACGCGGGTGCCTCGAAGCCTACGTTGGGGCTGAGGCGATCTTGGACCGATACGGTCTCCCGCTGCCAGGTGATGACCAGGAGTCCGCCCTCGCCGCCTTGATCGACGCCGCCGCCAACTCGGCGAAGGCGGCCCAGGTGCTTGATGAGACCGCCCTCTACCTGGGCGTCGGCATCGCCAACCTGATCAACCTGGTCAACCCGGAGCGGATCATCCTCGGCGGATGGGCCGGGCTGCTGCTCGGCGGGCACATGCTGCCCGCGATCCGCGACGCCGCCCGCCAGCATTCGATGAGGCATCCGTTCACCAAGACGTCAATCGAGCTTGGCCGCCTCGGCCCCGATGCCGTCGCGCTGGGGGCCGCCACGCTCCCGATGGAGCGCTTCCTCAACGGCACCGCCGCCGCGGCAACAGAAAGCAGCCGCTCGGCTGGCTGAGCGCAGCGGCGGAGGCCCGCTGCGGGATTTGCGCGCGGGCCAGGGTTTGGCGCTGTCACTGCGGATCAACAACACCAGCTGGCTCGAATACGCCGGCGTCAACTTCGGCACCGGCGCCAAGAGCGTCGCGGCCCGAATGGCCTCCGCACTGTCCGGCACAAACCTCGGCACCATCAACTTCCGGCTGGACAGCCTCACCGCAACCCCCTTCGCCTCCGTCACCGTCAACGGCACCGGAGGCTGGCAAAACTGGGTCACCAGCCCAACCGTCAATACATCGCCGGCACCGTCCGGCACACACACCCTCTACGTCACCTTCGCCAGCCCGCAGTCCGGCAACTTCGTCAACGTCAACTGGTACCTCTTCACCCTCAGCTGAGGCCCGAGCCGGGCTGACAGCCGATGGCGGCCCGCGTGCACTGCGCGCAGGTGACAGTGACAACAAGGCAAGAAACAAAACCATGATGCCGAACGGCTGCCGCGGGAAGTCGCCAGTCAGCATGCGTCGCGCGGCCTGGCCGGACCGCCCGCGCCGGGCACACCCCGCCGTCACGAACTCGGCCCTGGTGAGACGAAACGCGAAGCGCTGATCCCGATGACGACCAGGCGCAGCTCGCCAGCATCCAAGACGCCTGCCCGCACCTGAACGCCCTCGCCGCCCACGTGCGCGGCTTCGCCGAGATCATGACCCGCCGCCGCGGCCAGCAAGAACTCGAAGGCTGGCTCACCGCCGCGCAAACGCGTCATCCTTCACCCCGGGTAACGCCGATCACGGAATTCGCGCCAGAGCCATATTTCGTGATGGCAACCAGCCTCCGACCGTCGGTTTTCTAGAAGCGCCACCGAGTGGCACCGAACGGCTCCACTGTCCCGACCGCTGTCGCTGCGCGGGACGTCAGACGGTAGACGAACCACGGCGGAGGCCCAGCCGATGGTGCGCTGTAGTCAGCGGTGAGCGCCTGGCCAGATTCATCTACCCGGGCGGGCCAGCCTTCGGCGGCCCATCTCCCGGCAAGGTCAGCGACGATATGTGAGTCGGTGATCTTGTGCGTCTCACCCTCGACTACGAGATCGAATTCCTCCGTAGCAACGCTCAACGTGCAGCGGGGGTCACGGGCGAGGTTTCTCCCCTTACGCGTACCTTCGCCGGTCTGGAACCAGAACGCCCCGCTGAGCCAAAGGCCGCCGACACCCGTAACGTGCGGGCTGCCATCCCGGTTGATGGTCGCTAGCCAACAGGTATGACGGTTGGGTCCGCCAGTCCCCGGCGCCTGGGTCACGCCGCGCGCGAGACGGCTTTCGACGCGCGCCCATTCGAGCGGGGGCGATCCGTACAGGTTGTCGAGATTGACTGCATCCATGGTCATAATGACGTTGCCAGGACGCCATAACTCATCGCAAGTTTGCCATACGAATACAGGCCAGATCCCGCCGGTGACGCCGTTGGCGTCCCGCACAGGTTCGACAGTGACCACTGGGCCGGAATGATGTGGGGTGACTGCGGAACCCTGTGCTGGCTGATCCGCCCCGGTGACCTCGCAGCGCGCAGACTTGAGGAAGCCTCCTTCACCTGGCAGTGCATCTAACCGGTCCGGGGTTGGATACGCGCTCATGCCGCTGGGAGCGCGCCGTGGGGCGACTGGGCCTGCCCAGTTGGTCACCGCGGTCTGGGTGCTTGCAGCTTCAGGCGGCGTTGTTCGATGATCAAGCAGCGATCTTCTACGTAGAGCAACCCGGCCTCCGCGGCGATCGCACGGGCCTCCTGCGAGGCGATGCCCAGTTGCAGCCACAGGGCCGTGGCACCCGCTGCCACAGCCTGGCGGGCGATATCCGGCGTCTGGCCTGGTGGCCTGAATACATTGACCAGGCCAATCTGCCCGGGGACATCTCGCAGCGTCCGGTAGACATGCTCGCCGAGAATCGTGTCAGCGTGCGGGTTGACCGGGATGATGCGCCATCCGTGCCGCTGCATGTGCGCGGGCACGTAGTGCGCCGCCTTCACGGGTGCGGCACTGGCACCTACGACGGTGATGGTGTCGTAGGCGGTCAGGATGTGCTCGGCGATGGCATCGGCATCGGTCATTTCTCCCACCGTACGGCCCGCCCGCCACGAGTGTTGCGCGCTCATATCAGTACGATCTGGGTGCCAACGAGTCGCCGCAGGCGTGGGCGGAGACGTCCGGTAGCCGAATTGAGTGCGTTGTCTGGCGCATGCCTACGCACTTAACACTTACAGGCCTACTCACGCGGGGTCTGAGGCTTGGCTCGCCGTCCCGCTGGAGTTGCGGCCTGGCGCTGCGGTGCGGGCGCCCTGGTCGATGGTCGGCCCCAGCCGAAGACGATGACCGTGTCGGTGGTCAGGATAGTGAATGGCCAGAGCGAGCTACGGGGGGTGGCGTAGGCGTCATCATCCGCAGGCTGTCGGGCTCGCTTCTTGACATTGGGTTGACAATCCCTTTACCCGGGTTGACAATCGCGCCGATAGAAACGAGCGTACGAGCCTAGGGCATAGGTAGGCGCGGATGGCGGGGAGCTCCTCGGCCTGCCAGCGCGCCACGACGGCCGGGCCGGCCTGTCAGGCCCGCCGCAGGGGCCGCTGCGGGGACAGCCCCAGCCTGCGCAGCAGGTGCCCCACGCTGACTGCCGGCAAGCGCACCCCGAACTCGCGGCGGATCAGCTCGCGGACCATCTCCCGCGCCCACAGGGCGAACTCGAACCGCAACTGCCGCGGATCAGCCCCCACGATCAACGTGGACAAGCGGCGCCGCTGGGCACCGTTCAGCTTCGGCGGCTTGCCCGGCACCGGCCTGGCCCTCAACGCCTGCGGGCCGCCCTCCCGGTACTTGGCCAGCCACCCGAACACCGTGCCCCCGGGCCATCCCCAACGCGGCCGCCACCACCTCCGGATGCTCCCCCGCCTCGACTTGCTCCACCGCCCGCATCCGCAGCACCTCGAGCGTCGCGTGATCCAGCTTGCGGCCGCCGTTCTCGCGCACGATCAATCCACGCAGAGATTGCTTGATCAAGTCGAGTTACTAATGAACTGTTTAGTAACCAGAACACCGGGCCAGTAGGGAAGGGGAAGTGTGACATGTCGAAATTCAGGCACAGAGCGATCGCCGCGTTGGTTGTCGCGCTCAGCGTGGTATCCGTCGGCGGCGTGATGGCTGGGACACAATCGGCCGACGAGGCGGCCCTGGCGCCGGCGCGGCAGCCGGCCTCGCCGGGGATCGAGGCGCGGGTAAATTCCCTGCTCGCGCAGATGACACTCCAGGAGAAACTGGAGCAGATCCAGTTGCTACCCGACTTCCTGGTCACCGACCAGGAGGTGCAAAAGGGCCTCGGCTCGATTCTGAGCGTCACGGATCCCGTACAGATCAACCGGCTCCAGCACATCGCGGTCGAGCAGTCGCGGCTGCACATCCCGCTGCTGTTCGCGTTCGACACGATCCATGGCTTCCGGACGATCTTCCCGATCCCGCTGGGAGCGGCGAGCAGCTTCGACCCGCAGGTGGCCATGGACGACGCCACGATCGGCGCCCGCGAGTCGGCCGCTGTCGGGCTCAAGCAGATGTACGCCCCGATGGTCGACGTCTCGCACGAACCACGCTGGGGCCGGATCGCGGAGGGTGCCGGCGAGGACCCGTACCTCGGCTCGGCCATGGCCGCCGCGCGGGTCAAGGGCGCGCAGGGGACCGACTACAGCGCGCCGGACAAGGAGGTCGCCAGCCCGAAGCACTTCGCCGCCTACGGGCAGCCGGAGGGCGGGCGTGACTACAACACGACCGACATGTCCGAGCAGCGGCTGCGCAACCTCTATCTGCCGCCGTTCAAGGCGGCGGTCGACGCCGGTGCCGACACGGTGATGTGCTCGTTCAACGCGATCAACGGCGTGCCGGGCTGCGGCAACCACGAGACGCTGACCGACATCCTCAAGGGCGAGTGGGGCTTCGACGGTTTTGTCGAGGCGGACTGGGCCGCCGTTGCCGAGATGCGCGCGTGCCCGCCGGTGAACCCCGACTCCGGCGACTGCGGGCACGGCTTCGCGGCAGACGGGCCGGACGCGGCAGCCAAGGCGCTGAACGCCGGGCTGGACTCCGAGATGACCAGCACGCTGATCCGCGACTTCGGCGCCCAGCTGCTGGCCCAGCACCGGATCTCGATGCCGCGGCTCAACGACGCAGTGCGGCGCATCCTGCGGGTGAAGTTCCGCGCCGGGCTGTTCGAGCACCCATACGTCGACGTTTCCAAGGCGGAGTCGGCGCAGATGCGGCCTGATGCGGTGGCACTCGCCCGTAAGGACGCGGCCCGCTCGATGGTGCTGCTGAAGAACGACAACTCGACGCTGCCGCTCGACCCGACCAAGAACACGGCCGTGATCGGTCCGCTTGGCGATGACGGCCACGCCATGCTCGGCCCGTGGTGGGGCACCGGGCGCGACCAGGACGCGGTCACCCTGCTGAACGGGATCAAGGCGCAGAGCTCGGGCACGACGACGTTCGTGCAGGCCTGCTCCCTGCCGCATACCGACCCGCCACAGTACGACCCAGCGGCCGACTGCCCTGCTGGCCCAGGGTTCGACCAGGCTGTCGCCGCAGCCAATGCGGCGGACCAGGTCGTGCTCGCGCTCGGCGAGTCGCGCGAGATGAGCGGCGAGGCGGCGTCGCGGACGACGCTCGACCTGCCGGGCGACCAGCAGCAGCTGATCGACCGGATCAAGGCGACCGGCAAACCGTTCGTGGTCGTGCTGTTCAACGGCCGCCCGCTCACGCTGCAGAAGGTCGCCGCGTCGTCGCCGGCGATCCTCGAGGCGTGGTTCCCGGGCGTCCAGGCGGGCAACGCGGTCGCGGACGTCCTGTTCGGCAAGGTCAACCCGGGCGGCAAGCTGCCGGTCTCGTTCCCGGTCAGCCTGGGCCAGGTGCCGATCTACTACAACCACGAGCCCACGGGGCGCCCGTGCGACGCGACCTCGAAGTTCAACTCGCGCTACCGCGATCTCAACACCTGCCAGCCGCTTTACCAGTTCGGCTACGGGCTCAGCTACACCACGTTCTCGATCTCGAACCTCCGGCTGAGCTCGGCCACCGTCTCCAGCACCGGCAGCATCACCGCCTCGGTGGATGTGACGAACACCGGGAGCCGGGTGGGCGATGAGGTGGTGCAGCTTTATATCCACGACCCCGTTGCTAGCATCTCCCAGCCGGTGCGCCGCCTGCGCGGGTTCGAGCGGGTGACGCTGAACCCCGGCCAGACGCAGACGGTGACGTTCACCCTGGACCGTGGCGACTTCGGCTTCTACGACAACAGTGGCAAGTTCGTCGTGGAGCCGGGCAGGATCGACGCCTACGCCGGCACCAGCTCCGCCGCCGACCTGGCGAAGTCGTTCACAGTGACCAGCTGACCTGCACCGCACCGCTACACCTGCCCCGCCACCCGCGCGATGTGGGTGGCGGGGCCCGCACCGTCTCCAGCAGCAATAACGACCCGGCCTGGGACACAAGCCCGGCCATCAGCGGACACAGTGATCTTGCGGTGCGGGCTATTATCACGCTCAGTCACTGGGGCTGGTGACATTCGGGGTGCTGGTCAGCGGGGCGTGGTGCCGGGGCCGGGGTGTTCGCCGAGGTCCCAGAACAACCCGGCCATCAGCTGAAGTGCCTGACGGGCCAGTGGGGCCAGCAGATGCTCGTCGGGGGCATGCTGGGCACAGGCCGGGTAGGAGTGGGGGATCCAGATGGTCGGCAGCCCGAGCAAGTCGGTGAAAACGTCGTTGGGCAGGCTGCCGCCGACATTGGGGAGCAGGGCGGGCGCACTGCCCCCGGTTCGTTCCAGGGATGCCAGGGCGAACTTGACCCATGGGCTGCCGGGGTCTGTGCGGGAGGCATTCATGACGTGCCCTGGTACGACCTCCACCATACGGAAACCGTGCTGGTCCAGGTGCGTGCGCAAGGCCCTCGTCAGGCCTGCGATCTGAGTGCCTGCCACGAACCGGAGCTGGCAATATGCATGCGCGGAACCGGGGATGGCATGGACTGGGGCGTCTGGATTGCCCGCAGCCAGCGACAAGACCTCCAGGGTGTTCCAGCCGATGACCCGCTCAGCGGGAGTCAGCCCAGGTTCGCCCCAGTCCTCATCAATATCCGGGTCATCGGCGCCACCGCCGACCGGGATAGTGGCCAGCGCATCCCGGACGGCAGCGGGGATGGGCGGCGGCCGCAGCCCCGGAACCAGGATTCGGCCCCGCCCATCTGCCAGGCAGGCCAGCGCGTTGGCCAGGACCGTAGCGGGGTTGCGCAACAGGCCGCCCCAGTTGCCGGAATGATAGGAGCGCTTTCGCAGCGGCACCCGCAGCGTGAACCCAGCCGAGCCGCGAGAGCCGAGGAAGACTGTCGGCCACCGGGCCGCGACTCGCGGCCCGTCCGAGGCAATCAGCACATCAGCGGCCAGTTCCTCGCCGTGCTTGGCACAGAATTCTCCCAGCCCAGGTGACCCGGATTCCTCGCTGGTCTCGATCAGAATGGTCAAGTTGAAGCCGAGCCGGCCGTCCCGGGCGTCCAGGACCTGCTCCAGCGCGGCCAGGTTAATGGTGTGCTGACCCTTGTTGTCCGCAGTTCCCCGGCCATACCAGTGATCCTGTTCCACCGTCACCCGCCACGGGTCAAGCCCAGCGCGCCAGCGGTGCGCCTCGGCAAGCACAACATCGGCGTGGCCATAAGTCAGCACAGTCGGCAGCCCGCTGGCCTCCCGCCGGTGCGCGATCAGTAAAGGGCCGCCACCGCTATCGGGGTTGGCCAGCACCCGCGCGCCGGCGCCCAGCCGGCCTGCCGCCGGCACGATCTCTTCTTCCAGGTAGGCGAGCAGGTCCGGGTGACGCGCAGCCACGCCGGTCTCTGTCCGGAAGGCCACCCGGCGCGCCAAGTCCGCCAGGAAAGCACCGGAGTCGAAATACTCAGCCGCACGGGCAACAGCCAGGGACCGGGTCACCAGCCCAGCTGATCACCCCGGGCCAGCCGGTCACAAGAGCCAGCCGCATCCGCCAACCATCGGCTCCGCCCACCCAGTAACCAGCTCCCGCCCAACCCACACTGCGCGACGAGCCGTCAGGACAGCGAAAGCGCCCCATTCACGCCTGATTGAGAATCGGACCGACGCGGAGATCACGCTGCATAACGGCGATCCGGGCCCGCGGATCGCCATGTGGTCGCGCACCGATCCGCTGACGCTGTTCGGCGCGGCCGTGTCCCGGCGCGGCTGGGCTGAGATCGGCCCGACGTTCAAGTGGCTCGGAACCAGATTCTCGGACTGCACGTCGTACAACAACGAGATCATCGCGGCCGAGGCCAGCGGCGATCTTGCCTACATCGTCGCGCTGGAGCACACTACTGCGTCGATTAACGGGCCAGCGCCGCAGCCGTACGTGCTCCGCGCCACGACGATCTTCCGGCGCGAGGACGGCGAGTGGAAGGTCGTCCACCACCACGGCGACGCGCTGGCGTCAAAACCGGGCGCCGACGTTGCGGGACAACTGCTGAACGCGCCTAGCTGACCGCCGGTCATCACAGGCAGCGAACAACCTCGCCACTGACACGACGCCCGCAACCCATCCGTTGCCATCTCGGCCGTGCATATCCGAACAATCTGTCGCTCCGGACACTCATTCCTGCCGCCGCGAGATCAGAGGCTCGCACAGGGCGTGTCACGGTCTGGCTCAGCGTTCCCGGGTCCGATCGAAGCTCACTGTCGTGCATGAGCGGGTGTTTCTGGGTGCGCCGCAGCCCTGTCGGGGTTAGAACACCCCACGCGTTGCGGCGAGTGTTTGGAGGCTCAGCTGGCCGCGTGCACGGCCAGTGCGGTGAGGATGCCCGCTATCGCGGTGGTTGCGGCCGGACGGAAAATGAGCAGCCTGCTGGTGCGGAAGCCGTGGAAGGCCGCGCGCAGGCTCACCCGGGCGGCCTGGGCGAGGACCCCGGCCGCCAGGGCGAGCAGTACCGGCCCGGCAGCCGCGGGGACTGGGAGAGCGCCGGCGACAGCCGCGCCGATGACCGGGCTGATGCTCATTGCGGCCAGCCAGCCCGCCACGCGGCGTGGCTGGGCGCCGAGCAGCGCTGCGATGGCCAGGCCTTCAGCGAACGCGTGCGCGGCCAGTGCCATCGCGACCGCGGCCGATCCGGCCAGGGCGATGGCGGAGCCTTCCAGGAAGCGGTGGGCCGCCAGCGCCGCCGCGGTGCCCGCGCCGCTGGCATGCTGGTTGTGTTCCTGGCAACCGCACCCGGCGCGGGCGGCCAGGCCCGCGGCCGCGAACGCCCCAGCCGCGGCCAGTGGCACCAGCCCTGGCCAGATCCGCGCGGTGCGGGCCCCGGCCCACGCGTCGGGGAGCAGGTGCAACCCCGCGATGATGAGCAGCGCGCCTGCGGCGGCCGCGAACCAGGTCTCCCGGTGCCCGGGACGGCGGCGGGCCAACCACGCCCCGGCCAGGGTCGCGGCGGCCACCAGGCCGGCACCGGCCAGCATCGGGCCTGGCGGCACGGCCGGGGGGTGCGCAAAGGCACCGGGCCCGGTGACGTGAACTACCGCATGGCCGTTCATCACCGATCGCCTGCTTATCCGGTAAAGCAGTAGGAGTCGCTGGAGGCGTCTCCGCCGGCCAGCCGGGTCTGGTGCACCCGCAGCCCACGGAAGTCGTCGCCGTTGGGGAAGAAGCGCGTGTCGACGGCCATACCGCCACCGCCCAAGTCGGCGTCTACCTTGGCCGCCCAGGCGCCGACGCCTTCGGGGTAGAAGATGTCGTCCCAGGTCGCGTAGAGGGAGTTGGTGACGTAGACCCGCGTGCCGTCCCGGCTGACCTCGACCATCTGCGGGCCGCCACCGAGCGGCTGGCCGGGCGCGGCGGGGTGGGGCTGGCGGGCAACGATGCCGCCCAGGCGCACCGAGCCGGTCTCGCGCGGGTGGAAGATGTCGCTGACGTCGTACTGCTTGAGCTCCCCTGTGCCCCAACAGGACACGTACAGCCAGCGGTCGTCCACCGACAGGTCGATGTCGGACACGAACGGCGGCACCGCCCCGAACGGCTTGAGCGCCGGCGGCAGCAGGTCGGGGTCGGCCGGCTCGGCCGGGATGGTGATCACCTTGCGGACCGCCCAGCGGCCGCCGTCGCGGTGCCACAGCCACACCGACCCCGACAGGTCCTCAACGCTGATGACCACGCCGACAAACCCCCACGCCTTGGCGGGGTCGTGGGCGGGGCGCACCTCGAACACCATCTGGTGCTGGTCGCCCAGGTCGACCCGCTGGGTCAGCCTACGCTCCGACATGCTCCAGAAGTTGAGGTGGTGGCCGAAGCGGCGGCCCAGCAGGTCCTCGGGGTTCAGGCCGTTTTCGACCATGGAGGGGGTGGCCCACTCCGAGGTGATGACCGTGTCGTAGTTCAGGTGCCACCAGCCGTCGTAGCCGAAATACTGGTCGCCGCGGTCAAGCTCCCACGCGCCGACGACGTCGAAGGTGTCGTGGTCCAGCAGCGCGATGCCGCCGGGGCCGTCGTCGCCGCCCGCGCCGCCGAGCGCGAGCATGAAGATGCCGCCGGGTCCGCAGTGGATGGTGTGCGGCCGGGAGTAGCCGGCCTTGGCGGCCAGCTCGCCGGCCCCGATCTCGCGAACCACCTTCGGGTTGCGGGGGTCGGGCTTGGTGTCCAGCACATACGTCCGTGAGGAGCGGATACCCGGGACGATCAGGTAGCGCCGTTCCAGCGGTTTGCCGTGGTCGCCGTGGCCCTGGTGACACAGCGCGCTGGAGCAGGCGTTCCAGCCGAAGTGGTGCAGCTCGTTGCCGCTGGTGGGCAGCTCGCTCCAGCCCACCACCCTGCCGTAGCCGGGTGAGGACGGGTCGGTGTCGAGGACGGCCATCGCGTCCTTGACCCGGCCCGCGGGGTCGAACGCGGCCACGTAGGCGAGCCGCTCGGGTGGCGCGGCGATCGCGTCGGCCGGGCTGCGGTAGAACGTGGGATCTATGGTCTCGGTCATGATTGTCTCCTTGGATTGCCGTCTGGTGCCGGCGGTGGCCGACACGAGGGCCATCAGCTTGCCGGTGCCGGACCTGGTGGGCACGTCGGTGTTGGTCACGGCGGGGCCGCGATCGCGTCGGCCGGGGTGCGGTAGAAAGTGGGGTCCTGCAGCTCGGACATCAGTCTTGTCGTGTGATCCAGAGCGGTGTCGCTTCCGTTCCGCTCGTGAAGCCGCCTACGCGCCGGAAGGCTGCGGCATCAGGCCCAACTGCGTGAACAGCGAGACCTGGTCGTAGTAGAGGTCCCCGCCGACGACCCGCCCGCTCGAGTCGAAGTGCCACATCTCGCAGAGCGGCAGCGCGAACTCCTTGCCGGTGGCGGGGAACGGTCCGAGCGGCCCATGATGCGTGCCGACGACGGTGAAGGTGCATACCACCGTCTGGCCAGCGTCGATGTAGCGGGGGCCGACGATTCTGATGCTGGGAGAGGCGCTGACCCACCCAGCCAGGAAGTCGTCCCTGAACTCTTGGGGCGTCTTGAATGTTCGGTCCTGCGAGTGATCAGTCCAGGTGATGCTGTCGGCGTACTGCTTGGTCATGGCCACGAAGTCCCTCTGGTTGAAGGCCTCGTGACCAGCGCGGTAGTTCTGGACGTTCCTGGATTCCATGACTCCTCCTTCGCGGCTCTGGCCGCCGCTGACGAGTTCATGGTTGCGGCCGCTGCTTGCGCGAACCGTTCCCTCGCCTTTCCCCGTCCTTTCCGTATCCTTGCCGTCACGAGAGGGATAAGGACTTGACCCGAGGTCGTCTGATGGGCCAGTGGACGAAGGCCAGAATCCAACTGTGCGGTCGCTTCGTCGCCGACGTCGATGGTTCCCGCATCGAAGACACGCTGCCCGGCCGCATTGGGCGAGTCCTGTTCGCCTACCTCGTCCTCAACCGTGGCCGTCCATTGGCCCGCGACAAGCTACTCATGGCCGGCTGGGGAGAGGACGCTCCCACAGAGGCGAGAAACGCGCTGAGCGTGCTGCTGTCCAAGCTGCGGCGCGGCCTGGGGGCCGAACATCTCCGAGGGCGGACCGAGATCGAGTTGCTCCTGCCGCCGGCGATCTTCGTCGATGCCGAGGCGGCCCTGGAGGGCGCCCATCGGGCGGAATCCAGCATCGCGGAGGGACGGTGGGCGCAGGCATGGGGTCCGGCCGGGATCGCCTATCACGTCGCCACCAGGCCGTTTCTCACCGGGCTCGAGGCGCCCTGGATCGACGAGTGGCGGCGCCGGCTGGAGGAGGTCCGGCTGCGCGGGCTGGAGTGCTTTGCCGCCGCCGACCTTGGCCTTGGCGGTCCGGCGCTGGCGCAGGCCGAGGAACGCGCCAGGATGCTGACCGAGCTTGCGCCTTACCGCGAGACCGGGCACCGCCTCCTCATGGAAGCGCTCGCGCGGCGCGGCAACGTCGCCGAAGCGCTCCGCGCCTACGAGCGGCTACGCGTCCTGCTCCGAGAGGAGCTCGGGATCGCGCCCAGCCCCACCGTGCAGGGCGTCCACCGACGACTGCTGGACAGCGCGGACAGCTAGAGCTGCTCGGCCTGCGCGAGGATGTCCTCGCGCGTCACGTTGCCAACCAGCTCGGGGTGCAAGACGCCCATATGGCCTTGCGCGTTCCTCCAGAGCTCGTCGTCGTCGCCGCCCTGGATGACATACCCGCACATGCAGATGATCCTCAGTGCCATCGCCAACCTCCAGGTCAACCCGCTGCGATCCTCACGCGCGGTCCTCGAGAGCGCAAGGACGGCGCGCGATCTCGCTTCTCAACTGCAAATGCGAGCAGCTTGCCAGATTCCGAGGTATCCGCTTCGCGCAGTACCTCTACGCGGGTGACGACGTAAGTGGCGACGCGTGGGCACACCGGAACTGGACCAGGCATGAGGTCCGACGGGAACTGTTCGATCTCGCCACCGCAGCAGCACTACTACTCTGAACCGCCTGCTGAGAGCCCACGCCCAAAGCTGATCGCATGTCTGGACCGAACATCCGCGCAGGCCGCCGACCGCGCGTTCTTGCGGGTGGGTGCGGACGGTCGTCGAGTTCGGGGCCGTCGGCGCTGATGCCAGACTGCCTACCTAGCGGCAAGCCCGTCACTGAACGTAGCTCTGGTACTGGTGGACGTCGGTGCCAAGGCGCGAGATTCGCCGATCTGCGCGTCATCCGACCTCGCGATGCCCGTACTTCGGACCGCCCAGATGAGGAATTACGTTCCTTAGAGCGCGCCTGATCAAGTGGTGCTGGAGCGGAGGAGGTCACGGAGTGGGATTCGGCCGCCGAAGCGGAGCAGCGCGCCGCTGTAGATGCGGCCGGCGGCGCGCATGAGTGCCCAGATCGCGAGGGCCGTGACGAGGGCGGTGGTGATGATCTGCCATCCGGGGGCGGCGTGGACGGCGACGCGGTAGGTCATCACGATCGGGGCGGTTGGCGGGAAGTAGGACAGGACAACGGTGAGTGCCGCATCCGGGTTCTCCTCGGCGTAGATGACGCCGAGGTAGCTGAGAAGCATCAGGCCGGTGATGGGTGCGATGGCGGATTGGGCGTCCTCGATGCGGGAGGTCGTTGCGCCGAGGGCGGCGTAGACGACGCTGTAGAACAGGTAGCCGAGGATGAACCAGATGAGGGTCCAGCCGAGCACGTCGGCGGGGATGCTCGGCGCGTCCGCGTGGTTCATCAGCTGTACGGTGACTCCGGCGGCGATGGCTATGAGCGCGAACTGCCCGAGTCCGACGGCGCCGATGCCGACCACCTTGCCGGCGAGCACTTGACGGGCCGGCATGCGGGCAAGCAAAACCTCAGCTACCCGGTTCGCCTTCTCCTGCACGACGCCGGTGAGGACAAACCCGGCGTAGAAGCTGATCGCCACGTAGAGAAGGCCGACGGCGATGAAGCCGACCGTGTTCGCGTCTTTATCGGCGGTGTGCGCGGCACCGATCGTGCGGCTGGTCAGCGTCACCGGAACGAGCAGCTGCGCGAGCTGGTCGGTGGGGATGCCCAGCCGGTCGGCCTGCTGGCGGATGTGGACGGCCTGCAGCGCGTTCGCGATGACGGCGGTGAGGGTACTGTCGGAGCGCGTCCGCCAGTCCAGTCGGCTGCCGTCGACGAGCAGCACATCGATCTTCTTGTCCCGCACGGCACGCTCCCCCTGGTCGAGCGTCGCGTAGCGCGTGGTTTCGAGCTGGTGGCCGACGGCGTTGGCCTGGACATCGAGCGCGGCGACGGTACCAGCTGGGACGGTGCCGGTGAGACCGACGTGGTAGGTCTTCGACTCCCCGGTCAGTGACGGGATCAGGATGACCGCGACGACGAGCAGCACGGCAAGCACGGTCGAGATGCGGTAGGCCCGGCTACCACCACGCTCGCGGATCTCCCGAAGCGCGACGATCCAGATACGCCGCCACCCTTCGCGCAGTTCAGCCCGCCACACCGGACACCTCCGAGACGCTCACAGCCTCGCCCGCGACCGCCGCCCTGAACAGCTCGGAAAGCGTCGGCGGCTCGTAGGCCAGACGCACCACGTCACCGCGCAGCCGGTCGAGCAGCCCGACGGGGTCGCCCGTGCGCGGCACACGGAGGCGGATGCCATCGCCGTCGTGTGCGACAACTGTGGCGTCAGTCAGGTGCAGCAACCGGTCGGGGTCGCCTGTAACGGTGACCTCGAGGTACCGGTCAGTGGCGGCGTCCCTGATCTTGTCGAGGTCGCCGCTCAGCACGACGTGGCCAGCATTGATGACGACGACGTCCTCGCATAGGTGCTCGACGAGATCGAGCTGGTGGCTGGAGAACAGCACCGCGGCGCCTGCGCCGGCGATGTCGGTCAGGAGGGCGGACATCGAATCCATGGCGAGCGGGTCCAGGCCGGAGAACGGCTCATCGAGCACGAGCAGCTCGGGCGCGTGGACCAGAGCGGCAGCCAACTGCACCCGCTGCTGGTTACCGTGCGACAGGTCGTCCAGCCGGGACGCCTTTCGCTCGCCGAGTCCCAAAGCATCAAGCCAACGGTCGGCCTCCCGTGCTGCGGCTGCGGAGGACAGCCCGGACAGTCGGCCAAGGAACACCAGCTGGTCGACGACCCGCATCTTCGGGTACAGCCCACGCTCCTCGGGCATGTAGCCGAACCGCCGGCGGTCCGCGGCCGAGACCGGGTGGCCCCGCCAGCTCACAGTGCCGGCATCTTGCGTCACCAGCCCGAGAATGGCGCGCATCGCGGTCGTCTTTCCGGCGCCGTTCGGGCCGACGAACCCGGTCAGCCGGCCGGGCCGCACCTGGAAGGTGCACCCGGACAGCGCCGACACATCCCCGTAGCGCTTGGAGACGTCACGCAACTCGAGCACGACAAACACCCCACTCATCTCCGATCTTCGGAGCCGCGGGGCGTCAGCGGCCAGGGCCCAAGGTCGTGTGCGTCCGGGCCGAAGGGCAGCCGCCGGAGTCGGGCCAGGACCTTGCGCAACGGGCGCAGGCCGCACGGCTCTGGTGCCGCTTGGTGCGGCTGGCGCAGCGTCAAAGTGACACCAACGCGGCCACCCGCGCTGCTCAGACCTGCAGCGTCGCCACCGCTGATGGACCGGAGGAAGGCATGACACGGATAGAACAAAGACCCAGCCCTGTCGTGGTGAGCACGCTCACAGGAATCGGCGTGGCGATCGGCGTGGTCGTCGCGGTGTTGACGAGCGACGTCATTCTCGGCGTCATCGCAGGCGCCTCGTTCATCGCCATCGCCGTCGGACTGGTTCGGCTCTGGGTCGGCGGCGGTACCCGACGCCCGCGCCACCCGTGAGCCCCGCGCACGCCCCTCACTTCGCGGCCGCGCCGCCCGCAGGACCTGGCCAGGGGCCGACTGATGCTCCGGGTTCTGCAGGCACGTCTGCGGCATCTCGCTGACCAGCACCATGCGGGCTGGCATTCCCCGCCCGGGGCGCCGCACCTGTTCGGCGGACCAGGGAGCCGCCGACCGCGCCGGTCAGCGGGCCGCGCTGCCCAGTTCCCGGCGCAGGGCGGCCGTCAGCACGGCCACGTCCGGCACCCGGCTGGGATCGGACAAGACGGTGATCCGCAGCGTCCCGGCGTAGGACAGCACGCCGAAAGTGACGGTGACGTTGCCGGTCGTATTCGGGATAGGGATCACCGCCCGCACCGGGGCACCGGCGAATGTGAGCGGCTCTGCCGGGCCGCGCAGGTTGGTGGCGAAGGTGTGAATCAGCCGCTGGCGGTTGAAGAACCAGCGGAGCAGCCCGGTTGGGGCCAGCAGCCGGAACGGCGGTCCGAGCAGCGCCGCCGAAGTGCCGCGGGCTGCTGTCTTGCGCTCGCGGGTGATCGCGGCGATCCGGGTCACGCGGGCGGCCAGGTCGCCGCCGACGGGCAGGGCCACCGGCATCACCCCGACCTGGTTGCCGAGCTGGCCGCCGGTGGTTGCCTGGCGTGCCGACACCGGCACCGATGCCGTCACCAGGTCAAGTTCTTCGCCCCGGCTTGCCAGCAGGGCCCGGAGCGCCCCGGCGATGGCGGCGAGGATCACGTCGTTGACGGTGCCGCCGTGGGCGTGACCCAGTTCGCGGATCGCGGCGAGGTCGGCGGCGACGACATCGAGCCGCCGCTGCGGCCCGGTGGGGCGGTTCAGGGATGTCGGCGCGAGCCTGCGGGGCGTGCGGGCGCCGCCCAGTTCGGCGAGGCCCTGCCGGATCATGCGCAAGCTGCTCGCCAGGTGGGTGAGGCGACGCGCCCGGCCCGCCCAGGCGTCGGCGGCGAGCGTGCGGGCCCGGGGAGCAGGGACCGGGAACCCCGCCGCCTCCGGGTTACCGGGAGGCATGCCCGGAACCTCATCCACCAGCCTGGCCAGTACCGCGAGCCCGCCGATGCCGTCCGCCAGCACGTGGTTCATGACGATGACCAGGCCGGTGCCGCCGCCTGCGAGGCCGGTGACGAACGTGGCCGACCACAGCGGCCGGGACCGGGGCAAGGGCTCGCGGGTCACGGCCGCGGCCACCTCCAGCAGTGCCCGCTCGTCACCGGGTGGCGGGCAGGGCAGCAGCCGGACGTGATGCCGGAGGTCAAACGCCGGGTCGTCGGCCCAGAACAGCCGACCGCAGCCGGGCGGCGCCCGGCGCAGCCGACGCCGGAGCCGGGGCACGGCGTGGACGTGCTCACCCAGCAGCCGCTGTGCTTCCACAACGCTAAAGCCTGGCCCGGTGCCGAGGATCAGCACGGCGCCGACGTGCATGGGCGCGGGTCCGACGTCCGTGGCAAGCTGCATCAGGTCGGCCGGGCTGGCCCGGTCCACCAGCACCCGCGCTGCCGTGCTTGCGCCCACCTCGCACCCCCCTCCGATCGTGGACCACGCCGCGGCCGGCCCGCCACCCCTGACAAGACCCCGCTTCGCGCCCCGGGGCAGCTCGGCAAGCGGGATCCGTTGGCCGCAAAGATCAAGCCCTCGCCGGCTACGACCGCGCCCGCCAGGGCCACGCGCCTATCGGTGCGCCTGGCGGCACCGGCGTAGCGTCCTCGACATGGGTGGCGTGGACGTGAATGTAATTCATGGTTGTGGCGACCCAGACATGGCCGAGGGCCTGCTGGATCGCAACCAGGTCCATCCCGCCGAGGTAGAGCTGCGAGGCGCAAATGCCGCAGGGCATGCGGGGTGACCCGGTCCGGCAGATGCGCCGCCGCAGCAGCGGCCAGCGCCGACCGCAGCGTCTCGTTGCCCACGCGGGCCGCCGTCCCGTCGGCGTTGCGCCACTCGGAACAAACAGCGGGGCACCAGGACGGGCGTGATCATCATCGAAGCAGCACCACCACACGTCCTCGACGAACCACCGCAGGGTCACCCCGGCGCGTTGATCAACGGCACCATGCGCTCGCGCGGCCCCGACCCGCGGGCGCCCTTGCCTTTGCGGACGTGCAGCTTCCCGAACCGGCCCAGGTCCCACTGACATCGGCCAGATCAAGATGGCTGGCCTCGTTGACGCGCAACCCGACCTCGGCCATCAGGCGGGCGCCGCGTAGTTGCGTGCCCACATCCGAGCGGATCGTGGCATCGGCCAGCCCGGCCGCCGCCCGGGCTAGGACGAACCCGGCCAGCACATCGGTCTCGAATGCTGCCAGCTCATCCGGCCCAGCCGGGGCACGCGCCTTCCGCAGATCCCGCACGACCGCCAGGCTCAACCCGGGCCTCCTCGCCTTCACTGATCCAGCAAGATCAGCGATACAGACGATACAGCCTCAGGAATACCGGAAAACCCTCAGATCACAGCACCACCACAGATCACGGAAGAACCCCCAGGGCCTGGGACTACAGGGCCCACGGAGAACTCAGAGAACTCTGGGGTTATTTATTAGGAAAAGGACCCGCCTCGGCGGGCACCTCGCCAGCGGCCTACCGGTGTTGTGCCAGGAGCGACGTCGGGTCAGTGACCGCAGATCGGGCTTGAGTAGCGGCAGGCGACCGGTTGCGGGGTCTCGATCGGCGCGCCGTTGTCGATGGACCACGCGAGCCGGATGAACTGCGCGTGCGTCCAGGCGAGCGGGGTGGCGGAGAAGGTCGGCTCGCCCGGTTGAAAGTCCGACCCTGTACCCGCCGGGGGCTGGTGGTCCCACACCTGTTCTGGGAGCAGCCAACTCGCGTTGTCGGCGGAGCGGGCAATGGTGTCGAGGTAGTTCTGCGCGTCCGATCCAGCGGCAAGCTGGTACTCGCCGCGCTCGCCGGTGAGCAGTGGCCAGCCGCGTCCGTGGGTGATCCCCGACCCTGTCGGGGTCGGCTGCCATTCCGATCCGTCGGCCGTCTCGCCGTATCCGTCGAAACTCGCGCGGTGCCAGAACGGCCCGTTGGGCGTGGAGTAACCCAGGTACTGATCCACCAGGGTCAGCGAGTTGAGGACCCGCGGGTCGTCCGGGCGGAGCACGCCGAGGCGGACTAGCTCGAGGAAGCTCGGGTCCAGCACCTCGCGTTGATCGATCAGCGGCCCGCCGTCGGAAAGCTGAATCTGCGTACCCGCGTTCGCATCGCCGTCGGCGGTGATGCGCAGGAAGTAGGGCTGGCTGCTTAGGGGACCGTTGGTCGTGACGGTCCATTGCCCGAGGTTGCCGCGCCATGAGTCGGCGATCTGCAGGTAGTGGTCTGCGCGGGCATTGTCGCCGTTCTTGCGGGCGATGCCGGCTCCGACCACCAGGCCCGAGATCTCAGCGGCGATCGTGGCCGGCGAGTAGCCCGAGGCGTTCTCCCAGCGCTCGCCGGGCGTGCTCGGACCGTTCGCGATGACGAAGTCCTCCGCCTTGCGGATGTGCTCCCAATCCGCCGCTCCGGTCCGGTCCAATTGCCCGGCCAGCACGGTGGGGAAGGACACCTCGTCCATTTGCAGGCCGCCGAACACCGCCTCCCCCGACAGTCTGCTGTTCTGCGGATAGGAGCCGTCCGGCCTCTGCTGGACGTTGAACAGGTAGTCCAGCGCCCGGTTGGCCGCCGCTCGGTCGCCCATCGCGATCAGGGCGGTGGCGATCTCATACAGGTCCCGTGACCAGACGGCGTGGTACACGGGCAAGAACTGCAGCACGTTCGCCCACGCCCAGGGCCGCCCCGGAGCTGCCACGAAACCGCCACGGTAGGTCTTGTCCTCGCTGGCGGCCAGGACCATCTGTGAGACGTGATATTCGGTTGCGGACTGTGCCGCCGAGCGCGGGACCGGGTTGAGGGTCGCGAGATATTGATGCCATCCCGCGGCGTAGGCCTGCTGTGTGCCGGCGAACCTTGACGCCAGTGACGCGCGCGCCATCGAGACAGCGGCCGAGGTGCCCGCCGCGAACCCGATCGCCAGGGTGAGGCGCTGCCCGCCGGCGAGGCCGGTCAGCGCCGTCTGGCCCGTCTGCACGACGTTTCCGGGCTGGCCGGCGGTGTACATCCAGTCCATCTGGTGATCGCTTGCCAGGTCGGTCCAGCCGTCGCTCTGGCCCTGATAGCCGCTGGAGGTCTTGCTGAAACCGCTCGACGCGAGCACGGCGTCGCTGTTCGTCCCGTCGGTGGCCACGATTGCCCCGCTCTGAGTCGACCCGGTGTCGTCATCGCCGGTCATGCTCAGGGCGGGGTCGTGCAGGACGTAGACCCGGTAGCGCTGCCCGGTCAGGGAGCGGAACTCGATGTCAACCAGCACCGTGGAACGCTGCGGGTCGGTGACATAGGTCTTGGTGATGACGTACTTGCCCGACCTCGCACTGTCGATCTGCTGGTAGCTCAGGCTCTCCGGGTCGAGCAGGCGGACCCGGTGGATCGTGTCGGTGGTCTCCCGATCCGTGAACGTGCGGCCGTCGGTAACGACGAGTTGGGTGTCTCGCGTGCTCGGCGTGTCGATGCGCGGGTAGTAGATCTCGCTCAACTCTCCGTTGTTGAGCGTGTACCAGACCTTGCTGTCGGTGCCGCGGGCGGTCCCGAAGCCATCTTTGTCGCCAGTGACCCAGTCGCTGGCCGCGCCTGGGGCACCCGGCGCCTCGCCGCTTCGTGCCGAGGCGAGGACCGGCGAAGCGCCGAACCCCAAAGCCGTGACCAGCGCCGCCGCTGAACCCAGCGTGACGACCGTCCGGATCCGTGCGCGCATGATCTGCACCTCCGTCGTGTCCGCCGAACCACGGCAAACGCCGCGATCTGAAGACCCGAGTCGTCCCGGACGTTACCCGGACGCAGGCCGCACAACACCTACGATCGTGACGCAACGGCGGTGCCCTTCACCGGCGTACCGGCACGACAGCCTCGCCCGGACCACGCCGACCGTCTGCAGCGGGCTGGCCGGTGGCCGGGTTCGAGAACCCCGGGCCGGCACCGCACTGCGTCAACGTATCCAACCTGTCTGACCACGTCGCCGCGACAACGCAGTCGGCCACGCCGACGGCACGGTCGTTCTCTTGCTGGCAAACGGTGGGCTCGGCGCCCAGTCTCATTCGCCCACAACCTGGTCAAGATCGGGTCACTGGCCAGCTGACAGCCCAAAGGCCCCCAGCTGCTGCCCACGCCCCGACCCGGGCTCCGCGGCAGTGTCAGCGTCCCCGCGAGCGGGGCTGGGGACCAAAGGCTCTTCTATTCGCGACTAACCGAGATTGAACGTGGACGCGTGCGCGGACGTGAACGTCGCCGCACTCGGCTTCGCTTCACCGGCCGGCCATGCCCACCTCAACTGCCTGGGCCGATACGCCGTCACCACCCAGCCCGCCGAGGGCTGTGGCCGCGGCGTGACCCAAATGCCGGCGACGATCGTCCCACGCAAACTGGGTGGACACCCAGATCCCGGGCCAGGCGGCCGCCGACACCAGCTGCCGCGATCCCGGCTCCGTCAGCCGAGAGGAGCCCTGGTTCAGGCTGTGATGGTCAGCGTGTGGTGCCCGGCGGTGGTCGACATCGTCACCTCGGTCCCGCGGTTGGTCTGGAGAACCTGATAGTTGTGCACGGGCCGCCCGTCGAGCACGACGGCCGTGGGCCGCGCGCCGCTCGGGAGGGTGTAGCCGATGACGACCTCGCCGGCGCCCACGCCCTTGGTGGTGTCGATCTGCGTGCGGTAGCTGCTCCCCGCGTGGGTGGCCAGCACGTCGGCGGACCCGCCGCCGAGCCGGATGTCCTGTCCCTGCACCGAGGTCTGGCCCTGCGGCACCTGCGGGACGAACTCGACAAGCTGGCGGCCGAGGTCGGGCCGCACGCCCAGCCACTGGTGTACGACGGCCCACGCGGTGCCGTAGTTGCCCCACGCCTGCATGAACATCGAGCGGCACGTCCAGCAGCGGTCGATGTTCGCGCCCTGGTCCGGCGACGGGAAGATCTCCGGCATCGCTCCCGGCTGCTCATCCGGCGTGCCGCCGGTGGCGGGCTCAGAGAACATCGTCTCAGCGAGCGCGTGGGTGTAACGCTGCTGCTGGCCCGGGCCCAGCCGGCCGTAGTTGCCCTCACCGATCGACTGGATCGATGTCGTCAGGCCGAAGATGACCTTCTCGCCCAGGCCGTTTGCTCCGCCGCCGCAGGCCGTGTGGAACAGCCCGGGGTTAAGCGGGTGGTCGCCGCTGTAGCAGTCGTTCTCCCGCCCCGCGAGCGCCGTGTTCCCGTGGTCGAACGGGGCTAGGCCAGGCACCGTCTGCCCACTGGCGTGCAGCTCGGCCTCCATGGGCGTCTGGCCGATCCAGTGCTTCTGGAAGGACTGCTGGTTGCCCGGATCGTTCAGCGAGTCGGCGTACTGCTGCGCGGCGTCGTACCACCAGGTGCCGTCGAAGCGCTGCTGCAGCTTGCGGGCGAGGTTGCTCGTCCACGCATACGTGGCCCCGTCGTGCTTGGAACGGGCCATGTCGGCCAGGTCGTAGAGGCCGCGGATGAAGTAGACGGCATTGTCCAGCTTCTCCGGGCCCATCCCCGTGCGCTCGACGTTGCCGAGCCCCTCGGGCCAGCCGTCGTGGTCGGCATCCAGGCTGCGCACGACGTAGCGCAGGTTGCGCACCGCGAAGTCGTACATCTCGTCGCGGAAGCGGTTGTCACCGGTCCACCGCCAGATCAGCGCGACGGCGCTCGGAAACTTGACCGTCTCGTCGGTGTTGAAGTCGTACGCGGTGCTGCCGTCGGCGTTGGCGTGGCGCGAGTCGTGCCCGAACCAGATGGAGCCGTCGGACACCGCCTCGTGCGCTACCACGCCCGAGCCCTCGTTGAGGATGTCGGAGATGTCGCGCAGGGCGCGCAGATGCCCCTCGATGGCGTCGAACTGGCCCAGTGAGACCGCGGCGAACGCGGTGTACTCCGCGTCGGTGCCGAAGATCCACGGGTAGTCAGGGAAGCCGGCGCCGATCCAGGTCGCCTCGGGCACGGTGCCCAGCGGCGGGGGGAACTGCTGGCCCTGGTTGGTCCAGCGGACCTGTAGATTTTCGGCGCGCTGCGTGAGGTCGGCGAGGTTCTGCTTGCCCCAGTCGATCGCGTCTTGCACCAGCGGGTCGCCCGGCAGCGAGAGTCTGGTCATCCGCGAGAGCTGCTCGCGGGAGGCGATCTTCGCGGCGACCTGGGCGGCGGGGTCTTGCAGCACCCGGGTCAGCTCTTGCTGCGCCAGCGCCAGGCCCTGGTCCGAGCCGGCGACTGCCAGCCACACGGTCTGCGAGCCACCGGCCGGCAGGGAGAGCGTGTAGGTCAGCTCGCCACCGGTGCCGCGGCCGAACGGGCCGTCGTCGCACTGCGACGGCTTGGGCTCGGCGGGCGCACCCGGCTCGGTGCCAGTACAGCGGTGGCCGGGCTGCGGGCCCCAGAACTGGTCGCCGATCGCGCCGGAGTCGGGCTTCAACGCGGTGCCGACGAGCGCCGCGTAATGGTGCATCGGGGCCCCGGGCAGCGCCCCGTCGTCGGTGAACACGAGGCTCTGGCCGTCGAAGCTGCCCTTGTCGGGGATGTTCTCACTGGCGTTGGGCGTGACGCCCGTGAACCCCCACGGGTATTGCCCCATCAACTCGGAGTGGGCGTCGACGGACAGCTCCGCGGTCCGCGCCGCCCCCGGGTTGGTGATCTTGAGACCGAACAGCACACCGCGGCGCCCGTCGGGCGCCAGGTCCGTGCGCTCGAGCTTCAGGCCCGCGGTGTCCGGCAGATCGTAGCGCGTGTAACCCCACCCGCTCGAGAACTTCGTCGCAGGTCCGACCCAGTGGCCGTCGAGCCCGAACCACACCCCGTCGACGAGCTTCAACGGCGGCGTCCACACCCCGCCCATCTCGCCCGTGATGTGCCAGCCGTTGGCGTAGAACCGCCCGTCTTCGAAGCCGATCGAGTAGGCCCGCGTCCCGGCCGCGACCTCGCGGCGATCCTGCAGCCGGCTGCTCGTGGACAACTCCGGCGTTCCGGCCAGCGAGATCGCGGAGACCGCGGCCGCCCGAGCCGCCGCCTGCGCGCCCGGTTCGAAGCTCGCAAACACCTGCCCCCAGATCGACAGGCTCAGCACGACGACCACCGACAGCACGGTCCTGAACCTACGAGACATGGCTCTCGCCTCCTCCTGACAGTTCCAGCGATTCGGCACCCTGCAGAGATAGGACGATGCCGCCGCCGCGCGGCCGTGGCGTCGACACGACGGCCACAGCGAGACCGGTGATGTCGGCAAGATCGTCGCTGAGGGTCCGCGCCTCATCGGCCAGCACCGTCTCGTTGGCGCTGCCGGCGACGATGCGCGGGCCGTGACCCAACGTCAGGATCCCCTGCCCGCAAGACCATCCCCGCCGGCTCCGAACCACGTTCGGCGCCGGGTTGCCCGGCTCTGGGCCGGCCGGCTGCTGCACTCCCGGCTTCAGCGGGGCCGACCTACCAGCCGCCGAGACTGGCAGAGCCGTGCTTAACAGGACGGCGAAAGTGGCGAGCACCACGGTGGCAAGCCGCGTCGCCCGAGTAGACGGACTGGACATGAGACTCTCCCTCGAGGCGAGGGCCCAGCCATCGAAACCCATGGCGAATCGTGATTTCAATGAGCCTACGACTGCGCGCCGTCGCGCGCAAAGTCCTGCCCCAAGTCCGCGTCGTCGACGGGAAGCAGTTCGCCGTCCTCAACGGCGCGGTCGTAGAACAACGCGGGAGGTTCCGCCTGCCGCAGCAGGACCCCGAGCGAGCCGGCTGCCCGCGAGGGGATCGTTGAGCAACGATGCTGAGCATGACGGCCGCGCCGACCGGACACTGCATCTAGCAACGGGCGTGCCGTCGGCAAGCAGCGCAGAGTCGGCGCTCCGCGCTACTTTGGCCCGCCTCGGGCTCCTTCGCCGCATGGTCACGCTCCGTGAGAGGCATCGGAGCGGGGCCGAGGCGGAGTTCGAGTCGTTCGCGACCCGCGACGGCGGCCGGGTTGCTTGGGTTGGCTTTCCTGCTTACCGGCGACAGGCAGGATGCTGAGGATCTCGTCCAGCAAGCGCTGTTGCGGTCGGCCGTCCGGTGGCCGACGGCGCGGCAACATCCGGCGACGTATACCCGGGCTGTCTTGCTGAATCTCGCCAAGGACCGGTGGAGGGCTAACCAGCGCCGTCACCGGGAGACCGTCATCGGGGACCTGGCGCTGCTCCTGCCGGCCGCTGGCGATGCCGCCGCGACTGTGATCGACCGCCAGTTACTGCTGCAGACCTGCCGCCTGCTCCCGCTGCAGCAGCGCGCCGTCCTGGTTTTGCGGTTTTGGGAGGACCGTTCGGTGGAGGAGACCGCGGCTGTGCTTGGCTGCACGGCGGGCACCGTGAAGTCCCACACCCACCGCGCGCTTGCCCGGTTGCGCCTTGCCTTACAGGAAGCGGCGAGCAGGGTACCGGAGTGTGACAGGAAGGAAGCACCATGCTGACCGATGACCGCCTACGGCAGGAGCTCGCCGCGGCTTTCCGCGAGCAAGCGGATCCGGTCGCCCGGATGGCGGTCGGGCCGGCCGGGCTGTTCCGACAGGCGATGCGGGCCAGGCGCAAGCGGGCGGCAGCGCGCGTGGCCTCGGTGACGGCCGTCGTTGCCGCGCTTGCGACAGCTGTGTCGCTGGTCACCATTTCCGCGCGGCGGACGGCAAGGCCGGTGACCGCGGCGGGGCCGCCTGGCCTTCTGCTCGACGCTGCGGTGACCGTTGCGCCGTCTGCCCCAGCCGCCGCCCGCGGCATGCCGCCCTACCTTGTCATCGCTGACCACACACGGCCGGTGGCCGACATCCGCGGCGCAGCGACTGGCCGGGTTCTCAGCGAGGTGCCGCTGCCGGGCACGATTGACCCGAAGATGACGCAGATCGCCGCAGCTGGTGATGACCGCACGTTCGTCCTGGCTGTTTTCTCGGTTTCGCACGGGATCCGGTTCTACCGGCTGCACATCGGGACCGATGGCCGGTCCGCCCGGCTGACCCGGCTGGCCATCCCCTCGCTGCCGGAACGGGACGTCGCGGATGGCATCGCGGTGACCGCCGACGGCAAGCGGCTGGCTGTGGCCGTTCAGATCCGTGGCGAACAGGCGCGGTAGAGGTAGTCACGCTGGCCACTGGCGCCGTGCGCACGTGGACCACTCCGCACCGCGGCATGCCCTGGAACCTGTCCTGGGCCAGCGGCGGGCGGCTAGCTTTCTTCTGGACCGATGACGGGCCGCAGCCGTCGTCGTCGTCTGGGCTGTGGCTGCTGGACACCAGGGCCGCGGGTAACAACCTGATGCCAAGTCGGCCGATCCTGCCGCAAACTGTTGGCGCGGACACGGTGGGCTCCGCATTGATCACCCCGGACGCGAGCAAGATAATCGCCGCCGTCACCTACGACAGGACCCAACACGTCGGCCGGGGCACGGTCGTCGGAGGAATCGTGGAGCTGTCCACCCGGACCAGCCGCCCGCTGCGCACCCTGCTCGCCGAGCGCGCCGCCTACTCGGGCGATGCCGGATGGTTCGTTACCGATTGCCTGCTGCCGTCGATCGACGTGACAGGTAATCACCTGCTGGTGAGCTGCGACCGCTTCGGCCGGCTCGATCGCGGCAGATTCACCGCGCTGCCAGGCGCCCAGCCGCACTGGGCCGTTGCTGCCGCCTGGTGACAGCACGACTCACGGTTTCCCGGTGGCCATGCGTCCCTGCCGGCCCTGGCCCGCATCATCACCGCCGAACCCGCTACCACAAGCACCAGTACCGGGTAGTAGCCGGGCACCCCGCCCGACCACGCGCCCCCGAGCCCGACTGACTAGCCGCAATCTGGCTCACACGGTCATCGACGCCTCAGCACCGATCTGCTACCACACGCTCAAGCCAGAATCCGGACGCGGCCACCCAGCAGCTCCTCCTTCACGGCGAGATGTCTACGCCGCGACAGCCTCACGCCGACCACCAAACCGCCGCAAGATCCTGACGCGCGAACGCGACCGCTCCTGACCGCACTCGACCCGCCCTGTCATGCCGATGAGCGGATCTGGCTAGATATTTGAGTGAGTCACACATATATTTACCTCATGCAGAAGATCGTGGAAGCCAAGCTGAAGATCGAGTCATGGGACGAGAAACCCTACCGGGACCTCGGCGATGGGGCCAAGCTCACCAGGGCCGACGTGCTGCTCTCCGGTCCAGATGATGGACTCACGTCCGCCACCTTCGCGGCATTGATGTTCTACCGGGCCGATGGCACCAGCACCTACGTCACCCTTATGCACATCACGGGCACGCTCAATGGTCGTTCTGGCAGCTTCGTGCTCCAGGGCCACGGCACATACGACCGGAAAACGGCGCGCGGCGAATCCCATGTAGTGGAAGGCTCTGGGACAGGCGAACTGGCCGGATTGAGCGGCACATGTGAAAGCGTGTCCACCCACGACGACTACCCGTTCATGCCCATCACACTGAAGTACGACATCGGGTGACTGCACTCGACCGCCAGGCCAATTTGCTGGGTGCCCTGGCACTGGTCATCACCGATCAGACCGCGCAAGCAGTCGCGGCAGCGGCCGTACAGTCCGTCTCAGCCGGTGCCGCGTTGTCGGCGCTACACCACTTCCTCGACCGTCCGACACTCGACCAGCTGCGCAAGGTACTCGGATTGACACCGTCAGGCGCCGTACGGCTTGTAGACCGGCTCGCCGATGCGGGCCTGGTGACGCGCGGAAAAGGCGATGACGGACGCTCCCGGTCGGTTGTCCTAACCGAAGCCGGCAAGCGGATGGCCCAGCAAATCACCGCGGCGCGTGCAGCGCTGCTCAGCAGTGCGCTGGATGAACTGTCCCCCGCAGAACGAGAAACGTTGCACTCGCTGATGAGCCGGATCATGGCCAGCATCGTCCGCAGCAAGGATGGGGGGGCCTGGATCTGCCGGCTATGTGACCTCGACGCCTGTGGCCGCACTTCCGGTCACTGCTCGGCGGCCAACGCTGCCGCCGCCAAGTACGCCAGCCCGTCGCCACGCCAGTAACGGCCGACGACCAAGCCGTGTGAGCACCGGCCGGATATCCGCTTATGCCGTTACGGGTGCGTCACGCTACTGATGTTGCTAGCCGGCGGCCGCCACTGTAAGAGCGTGCTGATGAATGCAGTTTCGTCCAGCACGGCCTCACCGCGGGAGGGGACGGTAATGATCGTTTCCAGTTATATCTCGCCGAAGGCGGCCAAGGGAGCCCGCAGCGGGATCGAAGGCCGTGGACTGGTTGCTGTCGCGCCGATCGGCAGGGACGAGATCGTTGCCGGGCGGCCACATCGTGGACACGGCCCCCCTTGGGCTCGCTGCCGCCACGGCTGCAGAACTCCGAGGTGCAGATCGCTGACGGCTTCCACCTGGCGGCCGTGGCGGAGGCCGAGTACGAGCCGGTGATGTTGTTTCTCAACCACTCGTATGAGCCGAACGTCGGCTTCGTCGGCAACATTGTGCTGGTGGCGATGCGCGAGATCAGCCCGGGCGAGGAACTGACCACCGACTATGCGCTGTTCGACGACTACGACGGTGCCATGGAGTGCCAGTGCGGCAGCCCGTCGCGCCGCGGCACGGTCAATGGCCGGGACTGGCGGCGTCCAGAGCTGCAGCGCAAATACGGGGACTACTTCTCCACCTACCTGTCGCGCCGAATCAGACGGGCCGGCGATCTCCACTGAATCGCTCGACACTCTTCTGCCGCTGGCAGCGGACCCGGTAGGCAGTCCTCAGCCTGACAACGCGCGCACGCCCGCGCTGGGCACGCCCGCGTAGCGGGAGCTTCCCGGGAGCTCGTCAGCGGAGCACGGCGCGACCGCGACGTTCACCGGCCTTCGGGCCGAGCCGACCCACCTGGGTGGCACAGCAATAGAGACCAGCACGGCTCCAGCCGCGATATCGGTGCCGGTTCGCCGCTTATCGAGCGCGACACCGGAGCTTAAAAGGAGCTGCACTGAACCATCCGGAATGGCGATCGCCATAAGCCACCGCGGCGTGCAGGCTTGGGAGTTACGCTGCCACAGGTCGGCGCTTCACACCGTGGGAGTCCCATGGCTGTCACACCCCCCACCAACAAGGATCTTGCTGAGATCGCAGCCCGCTACCGGTTTCACCTGAATTCACAAGACATCGAGGCGTTCCGCGTCATCATCGGCGGCGCGCTGGCGTCCTACGACGCGGTGGAGCGCCTGTACCAGGCGCACCTTCCCGAGCCGCCCCGCCGACCCTATCAATGGCCCGGCGAAGCCGACAACGAGCTGGGCGCCTGGTACGTGACGACCGAAATCAGGTCGGGCGGCGGCGGCCCGCTGGCGGGGCGGACGGTAGCGATCAAGGACAACATCGAGGTTGCCGGGCTGCCAATGATGAACGGGTCCGCGACGGTCGAGGGATACGTCCCCCGCCGCGACGCTACAGTCGTCACTCGCGTGCTTGAGGCTGGTGCGACGATTACCGGCAAGTCGGTATGCGAGGACTTGTGCTTTTCGGGTGGCAGCCACACCTCCAAGACGGGTCCGGTCCGCAATCCCTGGGACCCGTCCAAATCGGCTGGCGGGTCGTCCAGCGGCAGCGCAGCGCTGGTCGCCGCGGGCAACGTCGAGATGGCGCTCGGCGGCGATCAGGGCGGCTCGGTCCGGATCCCCAGCGCCTTCTGCGGCACGGTCGGGCACAAGCCGACCCACGGACTGGTGCCGTACACAGGAGCGTTTCCCATCGAGAACACCCTCGACCACCTCGGCCCGATCACCCGTACCGTACGTGACGCCGCGCTGATGCTCGAAGTGCTCGCCGGCCGTGACGGGCTCGACCCGCGTCAGCGGGCCGACCCACCGGCGCGGGGCTACCTTGCCGAAGTGGACGCCGGTGTCACCGGGCTCCGGATCGGCGTGGTCAGGGAAGGCTTCGCCATCCCGGAGCTGTCGCAGCCGGGTGTGGACGAAACCGTCCGCACCGCCATCGGCACACTCGCCGCCGCGGGCGCGGCCGTCACCGAGGTGAGCATCCCCTGGCATCGCGATGGGCTGCACGTCTGGAACGTCATCGCCACCGACGGCGCGACCAACCAGATGATCGACGGCAACGGCTACGGAAGCAACTCCGCCGGCCTGTACGATCCCGAACTTATCGCGCATTACGCCAAAGGCCGCCGCGAGCACGGGGCCGAGATGGCCGAGACACTGAAGCTGACCGCGCTATGCGGCCGCTACAGCATCGACCGCTACGACGGCCGGTACTACGCGATGGCCAGGAACCTTGCCCTCAAGCTGACAGCCGCCTACGACGCGGCGCTCGGCCATGCCGACGTCCTCATTATGCCAACGCTGCCCATCGTGGCCTCAACCATCCCGTCGGCTGGCGCCAGCCGCGAAGAGCAACTGGCCCGCTCCCTGGAGATGATCGCTAACACCGCACCCTTTGACGTCAGCGGCCATCCCGCAACCTCGGTGCCAGCCGGCCTCGCGGGCGGCCTGCCGGTCGGCATGATGATCGTCGGCCGCCGTCTCGCGGACGGCACATGCCTTCGCGTCGCGCAGGCATACGAGAACGCCATCGGCGGCTTCCCGGCGCCACCAAGGTGATCAAGCAGGCGAACCACGGGCCGCGCGAAAGCCGCTAGCCATTCAGGCGCTGCCTGTGATCCGGGCATCAATCTGTACAGCGGAATGAACCGCGAACCCGGACCAGCCAGCAGGCAAGCCCGAACAGTGTTTACGACATTAATCTTCCTGCCGCAAAGCGTGCCTGGAAGACGGGCACAGAAATCAGCGCATGCGAGTAACGCGGATCCGATCTGACCCTGAGGGTGTTCACGGTCACGGAGCAAGTCGGCCGATGCTGTGTCAAGCGTGTGGGCCATCGCTTCCGGTGCCCACTGTCCATAGTGGGCACCGGAAGCGATTGATCAAGGCCGGCGCCGAGGGCGTGCTCGATTCAGCGCCATGTTCTCAGGGCCGACGTGCGCTAGCTTCAGTTGCCGCCGGCGCCTCACGGTGCCTGTGCCCAGGGCGCGGCCACCAACCAGCTCGTGTCCACCGCCCAGTTGGTGGCGGTGTCCCAGGGGTTGGAGCCGCCGTTGCTGGCGATGTAAGCAACGTTGTTGAAGTTGCGGATGTACCTGCCCGGGAAGTTCACCGACTGGAACGACACGCCTTGACCGCTGTTGCCGGGCCCCTGGCAGAAGGTCGCGTCCATGGAGAACAGTGAACTGCCGTCGTCGGGTTGCAGGTGGAACTGGAAGTTCTGGTGCCGCATGTAGAAGCCCGGCTTGTTGACCGACTCGAACGAGGTGCAGCTCGGGTTGGCCAGGCCGGCCGTTGCCACGAAGGTGGCGTCCTCCTTGTCAGTTTGCGAGCTGCTCGCCGTCACCGGCGCGATGACCACGCCGTCGTCAGAGTCGTTGTGCTTGATGTAGTCCGAGGTGCTGCCGGGCGCCGTGGCCTGCAGCGAGACCCGGGGGCCCGGGTCCAGAGCGAAGCTCTGGTTGCCGTCACCGGGCGTGGGATGGTTGGTCCTCACGAAATCGGTGCAGTTGCTATCGGTGTCGGTGCCGTCGGGGATGCGGCTCGCGCTCCTCCCGGCGCCACTGGCCGTGCCGGGCGCAGTCACTGTGCAGCCACTCTGCCCTGACCCGGAGGCGCCTTGGTAACCCTCGGCGGACCACGGGTCGACCAGGCTTCCGTAGTTGAGGCTGTCGGCCACCAGGCCGTGGGCGTCGCGCAGCACCATGTTGCCGGCGCTGGCTGAGAGGGCAGGTCCGCCGAACCACTGGTCAGGTGCCGGCGGGCCCTGGTAGCCCGCGTTCGTCACGGCGGCGTCGACCACCGGCGCGTTGATCGCGTGGCTGCTGTCGAGGGGCTTGTCGAGGGTGATGCCGCTGTCCAGTGCCTGCACGGGCTCGTTGCTCGAGTGCGCGAAGCGTGTCGCTGGGCTGAAGGTGACACCGGTGCCCCGGTCGCTGAAGGGAAGGTTGGACGCGTGGTCGAACTTCAGCGGGGCGGTCAGGGTGAGGCCGGTGCCGCCTGCGCCGGAGGTGCCCACCGACGCGACGGTGACGTTTTCGATCTTCGGACCGATGTCGAGTCGGATCGTGTCGCCGGCCGTGATGTCGGTGGTCGAGGTGACCTTGATGTTGGTCGCGTCGGCGGGCGCCGCAGCCGCGAGCCGGGCCTGCGTGCCCGGCTTGCCGACGGCGGTCACCGTGGCTGTTTCCAACGTGTCGCCGTAGCCGACGGCCAGCTTCTGGCCGACCGTGAAGCCCGATGTGCTCGTGACGGGCACGTTGGTCGAGCCGGCGGGGACCGTGATGATCGGACCGTCGGGCAGCGGCTGCCACAGCGGTGTGCTGACGCTTGGCGGGCTGATGATTGTCGCGTTGCGGCCGTTGCCCGACGAGTCCAGCGCGGTTGCACCGGAGTCCTCGTCGAACTTGTACGAGGCAACGTTGCCGGCACCGGCCTGCCCGCTGGCCAGCACGGCGATCTCGGCGGCGGACAGCGCGTGGTCGTAGATCTGGAAGTCATCGACGGTGGCGTTCAGGTACGGGTCGGCGGCGTACTGCGAGCGCCCGATCCAGTTCTGGTTGGTCGCGCCGAGGTCTGACGGGTGCAGCGTCATGTTGGTGTTCGTGCCGACCGGCGTGCCGTTGACGTACAGCGTTCCGGTGCTGCCCGACAGCGTCACCGCCACGTGCGACCAGGTGTTCAGCGGAAGCGTGCCGGTGCCGTTGATCCGCTGCTCGGCCCCGCCGCCGCCGGTGGTGATGGCGAAGCGCAGCGGCCCGCCGCCCGCGCTGAGCGTCAGGAACATGTTGGCCGTAGTCCCGGTGCCGAAGTCGAACACCCGTGACCAGGCGCTGTTCTGCGACGGGTTGACCCACGTCGAGATGGTGAAATCGGTCAGCCCGCTGACGATGCCGTCCGGCAGTTCGACGTACTCGCCGCTTCCCGACAGCTTGACGGCGTTGCCGATCTTGCCCGGTACGCGGGGCCCGGTCGCACCAGAGTTGGTGACGGCGGCGATTGTGCGGGTCTCCGCAGCGGAGCCGGTGCCGATCTGCACCCGTTGGCCGGGAGCGAGGCCGGTCGAGCTACTGACGTTGATGGTGGTATCGCCCGCGCTGGCGGGGGCCGTCAGCCCCGAGCTGGAGAGGCCGAGCAGGTAGAAGCGGTGGCTCGCGAGCGTCGTCCCGGCCGGGACGGTCACCGTCGAGGAGATGGCCTGTTGGGTCGGGTGCTCGGTCAGGGTCCAGTTCGACAGGTCGACGGTGCTGTCGCCGGCGTTGTAGAGCTCGATGAACGCGTCGGTCGAGTTGCCGGTGACGCCCGTGCGGAACTCGTTGATCTTGATCGGGCTGACGTTCCGCACCTTCTCGGCCGTTGTCTCGCTTTGTCTCGCACCGTTCGTCGAGTTCGCCCACGAGGCGTTGCCGATCAGGTCGCCGTTAAACGCCGCCGGTCCCGCGGTGACCGTGAAGGTCGCACTCACGCTCGCGCCTGGCGCGACCGAATCGAACGTCTCCGACGTGTCGGTGGTGCCCGGGACGAAGGAGGTCCACCGCTTGTCGGGCACGGAAATGCTCAACTTCACGCCCACCGCGCGCGACCCCGTGGTATTCGTGAACGTCACGGTGGAGTTCTGCGAGGACCCCGGTGAGAACGTCTGGAGTCCTGGCGGAGTGGTAGTTGCCGAGGCCGGCGCCAGGCTCAGCCGCAGCACGTCGTACTTGGCGGCCACGACGTTGGCCTGCACCGCATTATCGGTGGCGTCCGTCGGGTATCCGGCCGTCATCACGCCTTCATAGAAGGTGCCCTGCGAACCGTTGCTGTTGTCGCCGCCGTTGCCCAGGACGATGGCCCCCTGCTTGCGCATCGGGTCATAGCTGGAGTCGACGCGCGGTCCGTCGAACATGGTCGACAGGGCGCCCTGCTGCGCGTCGCCGCCGAGGGAGGCCCAGTGGTGCGGTTCGCCCTTCGCCACGGCGGTCACGAACCGCGAGGTGATGCTCGGCAGGTCTGCGCAGAGTTTGGATGTACTACCCGGGTTGACGCAACCAACCAGGTTGTTCTCCTGGTCGGTCATGATCCACGGGCCGGGGGGGTTTCCGTGATACCAGGCGGTGGCGTTGCCGTAGTAGCTGGTCTCCATGGTGCCGTTGCACGCCGTAGGCCTTGTGGCCGCTGATCGTAATCGGCGCCATGTCCGCGATCGGGAGGTTGTTGAAGCCGCCCATGGCTGGGCCGCTGAATCCGCCGCGAGGCGCCTGGGCGAGATCGTTGTGGTTGGGGGATTGGTCGTGGACCTTGGTGATGAGGCAGGTCGTGTTGGCGCAGAACGCGTCCTGCGCGGCCGCGTCGGCGTATCCGCCCGCATCCGGGAACGGCAAAGCGCGGGGCTGGACAACGCCGATGTCCTTGACCTGCTTGTCCGATAGGCGCATGACCCGGTAGAGCGCGCCGTTGTAGGAGGCGTACAGCGCCCGCGTGGTGCTGTGGGCGGCCACGCAGGGCGTGCCGGCGGCGGCGTAGATGTCACACGGGCCCTGCGACCTGGGCGGGGGGACCGCCTGCGCCGCTGTGGCCGTAGCGAACGTGACGCCAATCGGCAACAGCGCAATCGCCAGACCTGCGGCGAGGGTCCTAAGGCGTATGCGCGGGATGGGGGACTTGAACATGTTGGATAAGCTCCTATGCTGACTGAGCCGGGCTTGGCTAGGCCGAAAAGCCAGCTGATAGTGCGATCATTTGGCGTTGACGGATGTTCATTAGCGCTAATGGATAAGGGTGTCTCTGACCCGGGCGAACCCTTTGACCGCGCTGAGCAGTTCGACCACGGCAGATGTGGCCAATCAAGTGGAACCGAGGATCCCTCTCGGCGAGAACCGCCGTGAGCTGACGTCGTCGGAGTGCCGTCCATCAACGGCCCGCAGCTACGCGCGCGATCAGGCGGCGGCGCTCGCGTCCAGTTCGTACCCGGAGGTCACGCTGGTATTGGTGCCCGCCTGCCGCGCCGCTTCCCTGATTGCTGACCACGCAGGCCGACCGGCCAAGGTACGCACGTTCCAAGAACCTGCGTACAAGGCCGGGTTGGTAGCGCGTTGTTAGCGATAACATGGTAGGCGGCCCGCGCGCTCGGCCTCGCGTGATCGGACCTACTCCCTGGTAACCGGCCATGCATCGGGCGCTCGCGGGTAACCTGCGGCGAGCTTCCGTAACCGGTCGTGCGCTGGATTTGTTAGCGCGCACATAGATCAGCCTCAGCCGCCCCGGAATATCTGTCAAGTGGGCGAGCGCAAACTTCCGGCCGCGCCACGTAGCGGCAGCCGTTATGTATCGATATTGAAGGCAGCAGGCGCTGAGGCGGCCACCGCCGCCGACGGGGATCTGGCCAGGCGCCGGATTGGCGCGGCCGATCACGACAGCGTCGCGACACCCGGCCCGGCGATAGGCGCTTCCCCGATCTCGCGGGTAGAGCGCCTCGCCACCCTGGTCGATCACCTCGTCGGTCCGCCCGGCTGCGAACAGGAGCCCGTCCACACCTTTAGAAATCTGTGAATGTTGAGGTCAACGGGGTTGGCGGGGGGCGTGCGAGCTGTTATGTGACGTGTGATCGTGTCTGACCTTGGCGGCCATGTGATCGGCTTTGTGTGATCTGGCGTGCGGCCGGGGCCGCCGACCCAGTGGCTGACGCTGAGCCGGAGGGGCAGGGGACCTCGGGACGTCGTCCTTCCCGCCGCTTGCGGCGGATGGTCCGCTAGCCCAGACGCGGCGGTCCGGCTCCCAGGGAGGGCGCATGCGCGAGGCCCGTGCACCGGCCATCGGCATCCTGCACGCCTTCTATGAGCGCGCTTCGCGAAGGCGTCATCTTGCCAGCCCTCCCGCAGCTCAGGCTCGGTGAAGCCGTAGCTGTGGCCGTGGCCGTAGGCAGTCCTTGCCATGGCCTTCACGGCCACGTAGAAGTCGATATACGCCTCGCGGCGATGCTCGAACGTCCGGGCTTCGTCTACGCGGGCACAATTGTTCGTGTTCGCGCTCACGCTGACGAGCCCAAGCGTGGTCTTCGCGCCGGTCCGACCAGCGCCGCGTCATGACCGCTCCAGCGGTCCCGGCGGCCAGGGTGCCCGCCACGCCAATGCCAGCGACGACAAGGGGCACCCAGAGCGGAGTGGAACTCACCCGTTCATGATGGCGTCATGAGCGAACTTGATATCATTGTCATCCACATCCGTGCCGGGCAGGCCGCAGAGTATGAGCGCCTGTTTGCCGAGCGCGAGTTGCCGCGCTGGCGCGAGTACAAGGCCCGAGGCGCTTTCCTCAACGCCCGGATCTCCCGGGTTGCGTTCGGCACAGACGACCGCGCGGACGTGGCCAAGTACGTCATCGCGGTCGAGGTTCCAAGTCATGCCGCGCACAGCGAGCATGACGCCGATCCCGGGTTCCAGGAGTTCAACCGTCTCGCCGACCTACTGCAGCCGGAAGACCCATTGGTATACGGAGGAGAGGTGCTGCACGCCGTCTGACCCCGCGCGAACCGCGGCCTGAGTCGTCGCGGTTGCTTGTCGGTGCTGGAGCCTGGGCTCGGTCTGGCCGGGTCGTCGCAGACTGGGAGATCACATGAAACAGCCACGGCTGGCCTGCCCGGCAGCGGGTCTGGCCGTAGGTGACCGCGGCGGTCGGCCTCGCGGTCAGCGTCGCGGGCAACATCGGGCATATCCGGCCGCTGCCGGGCCACCCTGTGGTGCTGGCGGACCGTCTGACCGCAGCCCGCGAGCCCGCTGGCCGCGTTCGCGGGATTGACCGTGGGTTTGCTGGTGCTGAGGATGAACCGCCAGCAAGCGATCGCAAACCCACAGGTGGGCAACCCCGCGCGGCTATCGCTGGCCGTCCCGAACGTGGCTGGCCGGGAGAACGGACACCATGTGATGGCGGCAGGTTCGCCTACCGCGCCAGGAAGCGCAGCCGTTCGGGATCAGGTTCGGCGGTCTGCGGCCAACGGCGCGGCACACCTGCCCGGTGACGCCAGCCGGTTGCCGACCCTGATCCGCGTCTGCTGCGGGATGCGCACGCGATGCGCCAAGCGGCCGCCGCGCGTGGTGAGCGGCTCAGCCAGCGCGCGCTTGCCAGGCAGCTTCGCGGCCATGGCCACCGGTTCCCGAACCAGCATTTGGGTGGAATCGCCAGGGCTATCGGCCTCGACCCGGCGCTCCAGCAAGCACAAACGGACGGCAGGTGAACATGGACCAGATCGGCACCACGCAGGCACCCACGCGCGGCGACGGCGGGGGATCTGAGCATCGCCAGTGTCACCATGGGCCCCTAAAGCGAATTCGGTGTCGAACCGGATGGGACCTCCACCGTGGTCGTCTCCCATGTGACGACGACCGCGACGCCCACCTTGGCGCCGCCAACGGTGGCGGCACGCTGAAGCCGTCACCCGCCTCACCGCCCTGTGGCACACATGGGAAATGCTGTGCCTGCAGCCTGGCACCGGCATCGCCACCTGGCTGTGCGACCACCTCGACCACCACCTGCCCATCCTGCTGGGCCGCATCGGCCCGTTTGCCCACCGCACCGAAACGAGCACAACGAAGCACGAAAAGCCCGTGCAGACGTCGCACCGCCGGGATGGTGGGACATCAAGAACCGGCCTCTGCCAGGTGCCGGGTCATCTTAATAAGATCGAACATCACGTCGAGCGCTGCCATCGCGGGCTGCGATTTTCTCAAGGGATCTGGTTGGTCACCTGCCGGTCAGCATTCCTGCTCCAGCACTGTGCGAAGCGCGGACCTGCCGTGCGCCGTGTGGCTCTTGACTGCTCCTCAGCTGATGGCGCTCTCCTCGCCACTTGGCGCATCTGGTAGTGGTTTCGGTGCGTACTTATCGACGATCGCCCGGTGTCGCAGCACCGACCGGGATCGGTTCACGACTTGTGCACGGTATGGGCCATCCGCTGCGGAAGTTTCACCCGGGGCCCAGGGGCCTCATCGCCGCCATCGAGAATTTCATCGACGGCTGGAGCGGCCGATGTCACCTC